>ERZ1023830.42-NODE-42-length-54415-cov-55.393102_pt1 | contig 54415 bp, 25 predicted proteins | sample MGYA00380381_ERZ1023830 | MGnify/ENA primary metagenome ERZ1023830 (study PRJEB33179, sample SAMN07449067) | human gut metagenome | biome: Human-gut; feature: Human associated habitat; material: Faeces | host: Homo sapiens | place: India:Kasaragod | collected... | reverse complement strand
CCACACAGATCTACACGAATAGCTATCGCACTGCATTAGTGAGGATTCGTGAAGAGTCATGGAAAAATAAACCACGAATCCACACAGATCTACACGAATAGCTGTCGCACTGCATTAGTGGGATTCGTGAAGAGTCATGAAAGAACAAACCACTAATCCACACAGATCTACACGAATAGCTATCGCACTGCATTAGTGAGGATTCGTGAAGATTCGTGGAAGAATCAACCACGAATCGCTGTCTGAAAGGCTCATGCCCCATTCTGGGACATTCAGCGTCTCTTAACTTTTCTCCTTATTTCTGGCATTCTCCATTGATGACCACATTGCGGACAACGGTGCCGGGGATGAGCTTTGAGGAGAAGTTGCCGGCTTTGTCGGATACTCGGATATCCTCAAAGGTGAAATCAGAAAGACTGTATTTGTCACTCGTACCCACGTCGAAGAAGTTATCGCAGTCCATGTGGATATTCTTCAGCGTCACGTTTCTGCATGACGACTTGGGCATGTTGCGGCGCTTGGCGGGCTGGAAGAACTGTGTCCAGGGACGGATGACCAAACAGCAGCGCGCCCGTCCGGTAATGCCTTCGACACGTATCTGCTCATAGCGCTGTGGCGTGTCGGGCCGCATCTTCAGCCAGAGCACACGGTCGGCATTCTCACTCGTACAGTTGCGCAGGATGACGTTGGTGTCGTGGAGACTCTCCGAGCCCAGGGTGAGCATGCTGTGTACCGTGCCATAGCGGCAGTTCTCCACGAGCACGCGGCTGACAGGGCCGTTGACGGCCATGGTGTCGGCATAGGTACCCTTCCCTCCCTTGAGCACGACGGCATCGTCGTTGACGTTCATATAGCAGCCGCGCACAAGAATGTCGTGGCACTTGTCGATGTCGATGGCATCGCTGCTCGGAGCCTTCACGCCCTGAGTCGGCGCGAAGATGAAGCAATCGAGATAGCGCACATGATCGCAGTTGTAGAGATGGTTGGTCCATACGGGACTGTTCATCAGATGCACGTCCTGCACGGTGACGCGGCTGGAGTTGCTGATATATACCAGTCGTGGGCGCTGCGCATCCTTGTTGGTGCAGGCGGGATTCCACTGCCGACGGATCCAGAACTCCTGCCAATAAGGATATCCGTTGCCGTCGATAGTGCCCTTGCCGGTGATGGTGAAGCCGTCGACATGGTCGGCATTGACGAGTGCGGAAAAGTACTTGCAGGTCTCGCCCTCGAAGCGGGTGGTCTGCACGGGAAAGTCGGCAATGCGGTCTGAGCCTTTCAATGTGGCTCCCTCACAGAGATGGAGATGGGTGCCCGGCTTGAAGAACAGCGCTCCGCTGAGGAAAGTGCCCGATGGGATGACAACCACGCCGCCGCCCTCGCGCTGACAGCGGTCGATGACGGCCTGGATGGCTGAGGTCTGCACGAGCGTGGGATTACCGTTCACACCATAGTCGGTGATGGCATATTGCTTGCCGAGACTGCTCAACTCTACTTTCGTGGTATCGCTGAACCACGCGTCGATCGGTGTGCCGTCGGGCCAGGTATCTGCACTCGCACTGCCACAGCAAAGTAGCAGAAGGAAAAGAAAGATATGTTTCATTGTTTTGTTTTTGTTACATATAACAAGGTATAGAGCTCCTTTATATAATATAAGGTGTAGCGCACGCCACCTTCTATAGAGCATTAATGGTGAAGTTCTACGAGTCTGACGCTTCCATTGAGTCCACTCTTCACGGGAGCCCAACCTGCGTAGTTGGTCTTATGGTATTGCAGGTCAACGACGTTGATGTCTTTCATCACGCGCCAGGGAATGCCCCGCCGGTCCATGTCCGCGATGCGGTTGGCAGGAAGGTTGGTGACCACGACGCGCAGCGTGTTGTCGCCTTTCTTCAGCAGTCCGCTTATGTCGAGGGTAAACGGCACCGACCACGCACAGCCGGCGAAGCGCCCGTTGACCCATACCTCTGCCGACTCGCGCACATCGCCAAGGTCGATGAGCCACGGCCGGCGGGCCTCGTCAGCGCTCAGACGGAATGTGGTGGTATAGGCTCCGCTGCCCATTGTCACGGCAGCGCTGTCGTCGCCAAGCGTCTCCCATGTCTGTGGTTGGTTGAGCGTCCACGTGCGGCGCACCGTAGGAGCCGATTGCTCAAAGGCGAGTTGCCAAGGACCCTTCAGCTCTTTTGCCTGGCTACCCGGCAAAGCACGGTGAGGCAAAGTGGCAAGCGACTGCGGCAGCGCACGGTCGAAGGTCTGGAGGATCATGCTCTCGCCACTCCGCAATGCTACATGCAGCTGTCCGTTACGCTGCTCCACGGCATAGCGCTGACCCGTCAAAGGGTCGTACCACAGAGCGTCGTGCCAGTCTATGGCGAGCGGCACGTAGCTGTCGACATCGTTGGGCGTAAGGTTCGCAATGAAATAATGATAGCCCATGCCATTCTTGCGCCGGATAGCTCTCAAGTGCAGTTGCGTACGCATCGGCTCTGCCTTGGCAAGACGGACGAGCGCCTGACTGTCAATGGGCTTGGTCGGATCGATGAGTCCGCGATAGCGAGTGCCCGCCTCAGTAATCCATTGCTCCCCCACCCTCTTGGTACGGGTCAGCTGCCGTTCACTGATATAGTCGCAGTCATAACCCAAGGAGTCGATCTCATGGATGGTACGGATAAACTCCGGTGCTTTCTTGTCCATAGAATGGATGTCAAAGAGCATCAGGGGATGACGGGTATCTTTCTTCCACATTTCCTTCACAGGCAACACAACGAGGAAGTCGTTGTCGGGGTCGCCCCATTGCAGAAAGCTCTGGCAGCGACGGATATAACGCATCAGCCAAGGTGCGTCGCGCCAGATGGAATTGGTCGGACTCATGTTGACCGAGGCGTAGAACTGCCATCCCGGCCAGCGCGTGTTGCGTGGACTATAGGGCGTGCCATGGAAAAACATGTGATTGACACCACAGGAGAACATCAGGTCGAGGTCGGGCTTCATCTGGCTCAGCGACGTGCGGAAGTGCTCGGTGAGCCATGTGAAGGTCTCACTGGAGGTAAACGGCTTACCCATGACGTGGGCGGCGGAGGACGCGTACTTCAACATACTGATGTCACTGAAGTTAGGACGTGTGAATCCAGAATCACGCCGCAGTCCCTTGATACCGAAGTCGGAAAGGCCGAAGCCTTCGATCTCAGGGATGTCTACGGTGCCGTAGAGGTCGAGCAGGTTGGCGGGTGAGCCGTGAGCCTGATTGCGCACGAGAGCACCATGGCCGTGCGCCCATGCCGTCCACTGCTGCGTGAAGTTGTGATAGAGCAGATCCGAGAGTATCTCGCAATAGTCGCAGACCACCTGCGCGTCGCCGTCGACAAAGCGGTCGAGGCTGTCCAGGAGATCATAGCCCCGCCGTATGCGGAACTCCTCGAGCAGACGGGGCGTCCAGTTGGCTTCATAGACTTCGTAAGAGTCGTTGAAGAAAGTATGGGGATAAGGCGTGTGGCTGGCCGTGAACGCAGAGTCGATATGCTGAAGATAGTGTGCTACGGCCAGCGAGTCGAAGTGGTCAATGACCCATCCTTCACCACCGGGAGCGGCCCGCTTCACGCGCTGACGGGTACGGCTAATGAAGAGCGCGATTACCCGCTGACGGTGCTTGTCGGCCGTTTTGAAACTTCTCACGGCAGCCAATTTTGCGTATTTCTTTTCTTTATCGGGAATTTGGAAGGTTAGTTTTTTAATATCAGTCTTACTATTCACCAGTGTGTCGACGAAGAACGCCTTGCACGCCGCCTCGTCGATCGGCACCCAAGGACCGCCAAAGGGCCATCCCGTGCCATTGTTTATATCCACCTCCACGCTGTCGGCCGCCGCCGTGCGCTCGGTGAACTGCAAAGCGCGCATCCATTCGGGAGAGAGATAGGACAGTTCGTGGGCTTCATTGCCTTGTACACCATAGATAGGAGTAATCTCCACGGCACCGATACCGGCACGGTGCAGTGCGTCGAGATTGTTTTTCAGTCCAGCCTCATCTACGGCCGAGCCAAACCACCACCAACGGGTGCCGGGACGAGCCTCGGGCAACACAAAGGGCAGACAGGCATTGAGCGCAGGCTGCACCATCCGTGCATATTCCGTAGCGCCAAGCAGCCAGCAGCCCGTACCATAGTCCTCAAAGTCGGGCATCTTGTCATAGCTGAGCGGCTGTCCGGCCGATGGGTCCTTACCTGTGCCTTGGTTCCAACCGAGGAAACCGTCGGGATGAACGCAGGTCATAAGCGCCCGCCAAGCCTTGTCGCAGGCTGGCCGGTAGTCGGCGGCAGCGAGCAGTCCGTGGCGAATGCCCCAGCTCATGCCGTAGAGGAAGAGCGCGGTGCCCGTCATCTCCGGACCACCATAGGTAGCCGGAGAGTGAAGGCTGACATTCCAGAAGCCATCAGCACGCTGACAATGCAGCAGTGCCTTGGACATAGCGAGGAAGTCCTTCTCCAACAGCTTATATTCTTTCGAGCTTTTGTCGAGGACATCCATGCACCGGAGTAAAGCCGCATAGACCCAACCGTTGCCCCGGCTCCAATAGCAGTAGTTGCCATCCTGTTCGCGATATGGCGGCACATAGTCCTTGTCGCGCCACCACAGTCCGTCCTTCTTGTTGAAGAGTCCGCCTCCGCAGGTGTTGCGGCTCCACAGATAGCTGTTGATGGCATAGTCAAGATAACGCCGGTCACTGGTAAGACTATAGTACTTCACATACACCGGCATAGCCATCTGTATGGCGTCGATCCATGTCCAGTAGTCATAACGTCCGGTAGCCATCTGGTGTTCGAGATTAGCCTTGACACGACTGACCATCAGCGTGTCGCCCGTCATGGCGTAGCGCTCAAGATAGGTCTGGGCGCAGCACTGGTTGTCGGCATCGGTGGTGATGATGCCGTCGCGTGGTGTCCAGTGGTGGAAAGCACCCCACCGGTCGGCATAGTCGAGATAGCTTTGCCGTGGGTCGATGCCGTAGAGCGCCATGAGTCCCTCGTAGTATACGGCACGTGTCCACAACGAGCTCGACCGCACCTTCTTCACAAAGGTAGGCCGCGTAGGGTCGGCATATACCCTCATGAAGCGGTCGTTGACGCGGCGGGCCAGTGTCAGCACGCTGTCTGCACCGCTCTCTGCCAGCAAAGGCAATGCGCCCAAGAGGCAGAGAAGCAAGGATAAGAGTCGTCGGTTCATTGTCTTGTGTTTTTATTTCTTCAAATACTTCGCCAGCGGACTGTGGATGTCCTTCAGTCCTTTGGCGAGTGCCTTGGCATTCGTCTGAGCGCCCAAGAGCGAGGAGTGGGTATGGTCGTGATTGAAATACTTGGCTGCCTTCTCTTTCGATCCGCAGTGCTTGTCGTAGTAGTCCGCCGCAATGTTGTGCAGGTCGACGAACTCACAGCCCGTGGCCTCCACGACCTCGCGGTACCACTTGCCATAGCTGTCGTTGCGACGCTCGATATGTTCGTTGCTCCACTCGTTACGCGGCGTCAGCGACACGAGGATCGGCGTAGCGCCCTTCTCACGCACATCGTCGATAAACTTCTTCAAATACCAGCCAAAGCTGTAGACAAGCTCATAGGTTCCCTTGGACATACTCCGATAGACATGACAGGTATCGGAGGCTCCGGGAATCTCGCCACGCTCCTTATCATGGTCGATAGGCCCGATATCGTTGTGTCCGAACTGAATGAGCACATAGTCGCCGGGCTCAATGGAGTTGTAGACACGTTCCCACCGTCCCTCGTTGAGGAAGGTGCGGCAGCTGCGTCCGGCTTTGGCTGCATTGTAGCAGACAACCTTCTTTTTGTCGAAAATGGTATAAGCCTGCGAGCCAAGTCCCCACATGCCGTTCTTGTCCTTATCAGCGTTTTTCACGGTACTGTCACCGGTGAACCACACCACGGGCTTTCCCGCCTCGCGCTCCACTGGCTCCGTCGGCAGGGCTAGATTGCAGAGCATGGCCTGCAAAGGCTTGAGAGCCGGGTTATGACTGGCGGCAATACCCTCAGCAGCCGAGCGAGCATTCATCATGGCACCGAAGCGACTGGTGTGGATATGATCCTGATAGAAATAGTATTTCTCTTTCCACTTGCTAAAGCCGTCGAGCTTTGTTCCCGAGATCTCGTTCAGGTCGATGAAGGGTACGCCCTCCTCTGCGGCGACAGCCTGCAACCACTGCGTGTGTATCTTCCTGACGATCTTTCCCGTCTGTGGGTCATAGGCGTCGCGAGGCGTGAGAGACATGAGTATCGGGTGTGCACCGGCCTTCCGGCAGTCGTTGATGAACCGCCGCATATACTCGCCATAGGTATAGACCGTCTCCTTGACGCCCGTCTCCTTGATGGTGACGTTGAGAGAGTCGTGTCCCACGCCGGGGATGGAAGCCCGCGCACGTCCACTGTCATAAGGTCCGTTGTCGTTGTGTCCGATGGAAATGATGACCCAGTCGCCGGGGCGCAGTGCCTTACGCACATCGGGCCAGAGCTTATTATAATAGGTTCGGCTGCTCATACCACCGAGTGCCTGATTCTCCACGGTGATCTTGTTTTCGTCCCAGAAGGCGTGCTCGAAGAATCCCCATCCCCATTGTCCGTTGTTGCCGTTACCGAGCGTACCGTTGCGCATGGTAGAATTGCCGATGAGAAAGAGCACGGGATTGTTGCCACGGCGAGAGCTGCCGGCGGGAATGCGTGCTGTCTGTGCCTTGTCGAGACTGTCAAGGGTGAGGTCGACGACACGGTTGACATCCTCCAAGGGAGCCGCCACATGATTCTGTGCCATGAGGGGCAGGGCAGATAGAAGAGGTAGGATAAGGAAATATTTCATGTGGAATGATGAATGTTGAATGATTAGTGATGAATTCTCCAATACCGAATGCTGAATGTTCAATGCTTAGGAAAGGGCAGCAGCGTGTGGGGCGGCTGGTTATAGCCCACATTCTGCCAAGCGATGCCTAAGCGATAGAGCGGATCATGCATGAGCGCGGTGCGACGGATGGCTGTAGGTATCTGCGACATATAGATGTAGATAATGCTGTTGTCGTCACGATCGCGGTAGATAACCTCCTCGCGCCAGTCACCGAAGAGATCGGATTGGAGACAAGGATTGTTCTTCGTCCAGTTGTTCGACGCCGGGTTGCCATATCCTTGGAACGACACAGAAGGCCGTTGAAAGGAATAAGTGCGCCCAGAGCCACGGCGGCGCCGTCCTTCTTTCGACTCATCGGTGTTGCTGATAGGCCCATCGACAGAACCGAAGATGCCAAGCGTGGTTCTGCCATCGGGACTCCACTTCTGGATGTTGACACCATCGAGGAGCTCATCCTGCTCGTCACCGTCCCAAAAGATGCGAAAGTTGACCGAGGATTTTGTTGTAGAGAACACCATCCCCGTTACTGCCGAGCGTAGGCTGTTATCGCCGGCACTGGTGAATAGTGCGCCTCCGGCTTTATCTGAGAGGTTGGCAGCCAGTCCGCGTCCGTTGTCAACACCCTCAGGCCCTCCCTTAAAAAGGATCTCGCCGGTAGCAGCGTCGTGGAGATCCCATGCGTATGGCCCTTTGTTCTCATGCACGTCGAAAACTTGCAAGCCCTTGCGCTGGGGATTCATGGCAAAGACGTGCATGGCGTCGCCATGGCCGAAGCCGGTGGCATAGAGTACACGCCCGTCGTCATCGAGCGCCGCGGAACCCCAGAGAAGCTCATCGCGACCGTCGCCGTCGACATCCGCCACGCTGAGATTGTGATTGCCGTTGGCAAAGAGCGTGGCACTCCCCGACCCACTGGTGGGTGGTGCCGCGTCGTAACGAGTAGTATGTCCTTGAGAATCTGTAACCGAATATTGCTTACCGTCGCGCGAGGCGTGGAGCCAGCGTGTCTTGAGCCGGTGACCGTCGAAGTCCACGGCCCAGGCAAAGGCATAGGAGTAGTAGCCGCGTGTGAAGATGGCGGAGGGATTGTGGCCACGACCTTGCAGGAAAGCCACGGCAGCGAGATAGCGCTCACCGCGGTTGCCATAGCTGGCATTGTCCAAGATATGTCGGTCATTGTCCCAGTCAAAGGTACCGGAGGCCTCACCGCCAATGGTGGTGTCACGGTTGGGCTCATAGAACACGGTGTGGAGGGCGCATCCAAACTGTCCGTCAAAGACGGTGAGGTATTCCTGGCCTCCCGCTACTCGGCCACGCCGGTTGCGCCAGTCGCGGTGATTGTCCACGGCAAGGATCGTGCTGTCCGTAGCCGCCATGTTGACATAGCGTCCGGTGCCGTCAACAGATCCCGGCGCCGTCTTGCACATCATCTCCGCACACCCGTCGCCGTCGAAGTCATAGACCATGAACTGCGTATAGTGTGCCCCGGCCCGGATGTTCGCACCGAGGTTGATGCGCCAAAGCCTTGTAGCCAGGCCGTCGCCCTGCAAGTTCAGTTTGTAGCAGTCGATGATCACTGGCCCGGTCATACCGTCCGTCGAGTTGTCGCGGGCATTGGTGGGCTCCCATTTCACGAAGAGCTCGTACTGTCCATCACCGTCGACATCGCCCACCGAACAGTCGTTGGGTGTGTAGTCATAGCCATTTCCGGCAGCCGGTTTGTCGAGTCTAAGTTTTAGCATTGGCTGAGTCCAAGGCATCACGACAGCCGAAGAGTCTCGACGGCCGTCGGCGTGGACGGCGATCACCTGCCATCGGCTGTGTGGTGTGCCGTTGACCTGCATCGACGTAGCCCATTGTGTTTGATGAGCGTAGGGCTTACCGTCGCGTAGCAAAGTGAAACGCAGGTCAGCCTCGTCACCAGCCAACGATCGCCAAGAAGCAAAATAGGTACCAAGCTTCCCGCCACGGGCTACGACGAGTCCACGGTCGAGATGCTCAAGTCCCTGTCTGCCTTGCGACAAAGAAGTACAAGAGTGGCTGTCTGCTCCTTCCCCCAGCCCAATGACGGCCGGAAAGAGGAGCAATGAGAGCAGATGGATCATTTCACGACAACTTTCATCGTTGTGGCATCCACCTTCACGAGATAGAGTCCCGGTTCGACGTGGAGGCCACGGATGTCTTCATTGAGTTTTGCCTTGGTCGTAGTGAGCATACCGACTCTTACGCCATTGGTCTTGAAGACCTCGCAGCGGAAGACAGCGTCAGCAGTAAGCTGGCCGATGCCCGTAGCAGTCACGACTTTCAGCAGTCCTGTTGGTTGGAAGAGTTCAGAAGTGTCCCAGGCAAGACCATTGGGCAGTGCTGGCAACTGCAGTGTCACGCCGTCGGCAGAAGCATTGAGCGTAGTGGCATCCCAGAGCGTAAAGGAATCTCCGGCCTTGGGCGTATATTTACTGCTGAGCGTAACAGCAACTGTAGAACCGTCAGCCAGTGAGAGTGTGCCAGTGGTGCCCAGTGAAGGATAAAGCTTGGCAGTGTAGATGTTGAACAGCACCTTGGCTCCCTTATAGAGATAGCATCCGTTGGCAGTCTTCAGCTCACCATACTGAATGGCGTTGGCAGCATTGCCCGGCTGCAGCGTACCGCCTTCGTTGACGAGGATTTTCTCCACGACACCACGTCCGGCAAAGCACCCGCCATTAGTGACGCTGACGGCCTGTGAGCCAAACCATTTGTTGTCTGCGGTGATAGCTGTGGCACTGCTGTTGATGTTGAGCGTACCGCCCTGGACGTCGACCTGCTTATTAAGTTTATCCTGCTTCTTGCCGATGGTCATCATGCCATTGCCTATCTTGAAGAGTCCACCTCCATTGATATATCCTTGGAAGGTGAAGTCCTTGTCATTGCCGCCAATCGACCATGTACCCGTTCCGTCGAGTTGAACCGAACCGCTCAGACTGCCGACAGCAACATTGCTGCCATTGTTGTTCAACGTAATTGTGGCGCTGACCTCCGCTTTCTTCAGACTTCCCTGCACGAAGAGCATCGGAGTGTAAGAACCTGTTTTTTGTCCCGTAATGTTCAGTCGTCCCGTGAAGTCGCCCCAATAGCCTTTGAGGTAAGCACGAGTGTTGCGTGAGTAGAGGTTGAGCGTACCGCCACCGATAAGCTGACCCGTGTAGTTGCAGCGCGAGTCGAGATACCACGATACAGTGGCATCCTCTGGCACTTTCACGTTCACTCCATTTGTAGAATAAGAGTACATATTATCGTGATCGGAGAGTGTCGTACCGTTATTGAGCACGATGTTTTTGGGGTAGCCATGATGGCTGTCCTCTTCCTGACTGTTTACTCTTCCTGCCATGATGTTAAGCGTACCGTAATTGGCAGAAGGAGCGAGGGTGAGCGTACCGTTACCAGTCTTTGTGAGCACGTTACCACTGCCGGTGATGCTGGCGTTCAGAGTGAGTGTCTTACCTTCATCCACGAGGATGGTGCCTCCCTTAGCGCCAAGCACAACGGGATGGTCCGTGGTGAGCGTAGCAAGTGTCTCAAGGGTACCGCCGTTGAGCGTCATCTTATTGGTATAGACACCGAGTGCTCCATTGTTGACACCCGATTTCTGACCGAGATTGTCGACAGCAAGTGTACCATTCTCGATACTTACTGAACCCGTGAAATCGTTGACATTGCGGAGTTTGGCAAGCGCCGTACCTTTCTTGGTGATCGTAGTGCTGCCAGAGATAGTGTCACCCGATAGGTCGTAGTCGAGTTTGCTGTTGTCGAAAGTGACAGAGGCCGGACTCACATCGCCCTTGATGACAACCGTACCGGAAGCGGCATTATCGTTGAAAGTCACGTTGTCGCCGGTGACAAAGACATCGCTGGTCTTCCCGTTGGTGTTGGTGAAGTTCTCTGCGTCAGCAATATCCCATGTACTGCCTTGTGCGCCACTCCACTCTACATCAGCGGCCTGACGGGTATCTGCGATGGTGAGCACGAGTTTGCCGTCGTTGACAGCAATGGCTGCCTTGTGGCCCTTCAGTCCGGTGACAACCACCTTAGTAATGTCGCCGCCGACCTTCTGCACCTTTCCAAGCGTATAGGTACCTGCCTTCACGTTTCCGTCGATGAAGTGGAAATTGAAGCGCGGCACGAGATATTCGGGGCCCTGTGTCCAGTCTTTCTGCTCGATGCTCATCACTTTGCTCACAACGATCTGGTCAGCATTTCCGTTAGCATCAATGTCAAAGTCTACGATGCTGCCAAAACCAAGAGAAAGTGAGTCGGTGGTAATGGTACCTACCTTATTCTGTCCGCCGGGACGAACAGCAGCGCCATAATCTGCCTTGATAGAGGAGAACGTACCGCCGTTACTGTGGAGGATAGCGAAGCGATTGAGCCAGAGGCGGCTGCTCTTCAGCGTGCCGTCGAAGGCAAGCGTACCAGCCCATACGTCGGTGTTGCCCGTGTACTTCTCGTCGACCTTAGGCAATACGAGGGTACCATCGCCCTGCTTGACAAGTCTCATGGCTCCGGAGAAGGCTCCGCCGGTGAGCGTATGGGTATAGGAAGTGGTAGTAATATTGTTGTTATCGTCGTGACCCTGTACCCATGTCGGTGCATTGTCGAAGAAGATATAGGGAGCAGCGCCGTCGCTGACGCTGACCGTCATATCGCTGGTCTCGTCGAGCATCACCTGCCTGCCGTTGAGCCCCGAGCCGATGGAGCCGCCGTTGTCCACAATGGTGCGTCCGTTGGTAGTCTCTGGTGGTGGAGCCACGGTGATGCCCTCCATCTTACCGAGAAAGTAGCTCACGTGTGGTGGCTGGTTGTAGCCGTTCATCTGCCAAACCATGGCGTTGCGATACTGCTTATCTGAGAGCAGCGTACAGTTGCGATACTCGGTGGGGTCTGTAGTGGTGTAGATGCGTATCTTGTTGTCGGGCGTGCGTGCCACGACTTCCTCACGCCAATCACCAAAAATGTCACCTTGGAAGCATGGCGTGGACTTGGTGTCGTTGTTGCTCAGCGAACCGTCGAGGGTCTTGATGTCGCCGGCACCATATTTATGAATTCGGAAAGTAGAGTTGCGCACCTGTGTACCGTTGAGCGTTTCTTCCAAGAGGTCGCCGTCCCAATAGATGCGGAAGTTCAGGTCGAAGTCTTTGCTCGTGTTGTCGGTATGTTTAGCAGTGACAGCACTGATCGGCGTGTCGTGCCCCGACGCCCCAATGGCACCTGGCACGTCATCTGTGAAGTTGCCCATCATCGAGCGTCCGTCATCACCTCCCCCTGCAAGTCTATAATAAATGTTGCTGGTGGTGGCGTCGCGATAGTTGTTGGCGGGAGCAGTCTCGTTGCAAGCGAAAATCTCCTGACCGTGATGATAGGGATCGAAGTCTCCGACATGCTGTGCGTCGCCGTGTCCGAGACCGGTGGTGCTGAGTCCCTTACCATTGTCGTCGATGACCATAGAGCCAAAGCAGATCTCGTCACGTCCGTCCCAGTCGACATCAGCGATACTATAGTTATGGTATCCTTGTCCATACCAGGGGCTTCCCGGAGTGTTGCAGTTCCAACGCCATCGTGTGGAGAACTTGTGTGTTGCCGGATCCACGTCAAGGGCAATCATCTTGTGACGGGTATAGATACCACGTGCGAGGAAGATGCTGGGCTTATGACCGTCGAAATAGGGAGCGCCGAAGAAGTTCTTCGAGCTGCGGTGACCATATCCGTCGCCCCAAGCCTTGGCAAGATCTGTCTCGCCATCTTCCAGTCGCTTCAAAGGATAGTCCATATAATCGGGGTGCTCCGTGGGTCCTATCTGGTAGGGCTCACCAGTCTGTCCGTTGAGATAGAGCAGATATTCAGCGCCGGAATGCACGAAGAACTCGGCCATGGAACCGTTCTGACAGTCGGTGCGGTAGTTCTTCGACTTGTCGCCGATGACGATCGTCTTGCCCGTTGCGGTGTGTAGGATGGTACCGTCGGCGGCACGCATGATGCATTCAGCCTTGCCGTCACCGTCCCAGTCATAAGCGGCGATATTGGTCTCGTTGTGCTGGAAGTCGCAGAGGTTGGGTCCGCAGTCGATCCACCAGAGCAATTTGCCATTGAGTTTAAACACCTCGATGCGGTCAAAATCGGGACCGTCGGGCTTGTTCTTTGGATCGTCGGTGGTACAGATCTCCTTGATGATGAGTTCCATCTCACCGTCACCGTCTACATCAGCGATGGTGGCATCGTTGGGCTCATAGACATCGGTCACGTCAGTCTTGCCGTCGTTGGAGAGGCGTTTGGGCTTTTGGATTTCCAGATAGTCATTAGGCAATACGGAAGATGCCTTGGAACTGACCGTCTGTTCCACTCCTTTTATTAAAGGCCGCACGGTATAGGTACTGCTGGAGGTACCGGCGGGATCGGAGTAATTCGATACGGTGAGGGGCCTGTCGTTGACCTTCACGCCATCGCGGTAAAGGTTATAAGTGACATCGTAGTATTCCTCAGCATTGACACGCCAGGAACAGAAAACACCTCCCGACGTCTTCACGGCGACAAGACCGCGGTCGAGCTTATCGGTTACACGCTGAGCATGGACTCCTGTGGTCAGAAACATGGCCAACAGCCCTACCAGAATGTATTTCTTTCTCATAGGAAAACGAATTTAGAATCTTTATGTTATTAGATATAATGTTTCTCAAACGATATTGCAAAAATACATTGATTCGATCGTCCGAATATGGTATTAGCGTACATTCATTGGTAATATTGTACGTTCGTTTCAGAAATCTTTTGTAACTTTGCCACACGAAACCAAAACATTACTACCATCTTGCACACCTATTATATATATATGCGGACACTGTTGCTCGCCGCTATTCTCTGTTTCCCGGTCGGTCTCTTCGGTGGGCGCGTACCCAGCCGGTTGAAGACGACACATATCACTTCAGCACAGGGACTGCCAGGCAACACCATCCGCGACATCGAACAGGACGACGACGGCTTCCTTTGGATGGCGGGCACCAACGGACTGGCTCGCTTCGACGGCTACCGCTTCGTGCCTTTCAACGACTTTGGGCCACGAGGACAAAACGCGCTGCCGCAGCACATCGGCAAGCTCTATCTCGACCGCCGTCACCATACGCTGTGGTTGAGCACGTCGACCTATACCCATGCCTGCCTTGACCTGATCAGCGGCCGCTTTGTCGACTTCACCGGCCGACACGACACCGGACGCCCTTACCGCAAGGCGCTCGCCGTGGCCGATGGCGTGTGGATGAGTAGCAACACACTGGGACTGCGCCATGTCATCCAGCAAGGTAACCGTTTTCACATCGTAGACTATACCACCAAAAAACATCGCCTCCAGAGCGACCGCGTGCTTACCATCGAAGAAGACGCTCAGCAGAACATCTGGGCTGCCACTGACAAAGGACTCGCACGCATCGACAGACATGGACACGCTCGCGTACTCCTGCCACAAATCAACTTCCACGGCTGCTACGCCTACGGCAAGTGGGTGCTCGCTTTCAGCAAGATCAACCAGACAGCCTATATCTTCGACCTCAGCGGTCGCCTGGTCTACCGCACCACCCTGCCGCAAAGCATCGGCCACATCGGAGCTATCAAGGGCTGTGTGCGGTGGCAGGGGCAGTGGCTCTTCTGCGGCGGTGAAGCCTCACTGCTGCTGCAACCTAAGCGACAGGGCAACCGCACCACCTGGATATGGAGCCGTCCGGGATCGTTACAGATTCCAAAGGGGGCCGTACAAAGCAGGGTCGACGGCCTGCAATTCGTCGCCAACCAAAGCGGCAATCTATGGATATTCCCACAAAAAGGCCCCGTAAGAATACTCAACCTCATACCCGGACTGAAAGCGACCAAAGAGCGCAACACCATTTTCGCCGTCGCCAAGGGACGCAACGGAAAATACTATATCGGCTCCTACGGCGGAGGCCTCTTCGTCTATGACTACACCACGGGACACATCGACCACTACACCGCCGGTGACCGCGATGCCATCATCCCCTCGAACTATATCCTCGACGTGGCTACCGACCGCACAGGATCCATCTGGGTGAGCATGGAGAATGCCGGTGTGGTCTGCCTCACGCCCTCAGACAACAGCGCTGTCTTTGATCTCATCGACGCGCAGCAACCAGGCGACTGGACCAACTTTGTGCGCTATCTCTATCTCAACCCACAAGGACAGCTGATGGTGATGGCAAAGGATAATCAGCTCTATTCCTACGACATGGCACAGCACGCATTCACCTATAAGGGCACTGTCACGGCTACCATCCTCAACTGTCTCACCGACAGTCACCATCATACCTGGCTGGCCACGCGCGGCAACGGCATCTGGCGCGACGGACAGCAGATGACGCTCTATGCCCAAGGCAAGCGCGTGGAGATCAACGACTTCTACTCGCTGGCCGAAGACCGTCTCGGACGCGTGTGGATCGGCTGCTGGGGACAAGGCCTCTTCCTGGTGAAAGCTATCCGGGGCAACCGCATCGACGTGGACAATATCATCACCAACCAATACAACGAGAGCCGCATCCACGACATCACCATCACGCCAACCGGACTGATGGTGGTGGCAACCTTCAACGGTATCTATGCGGCCAACATCAACCACCGCGACATCCGGCCGCAGGACTTCCATTGGTACAGTGTACTGAACAGCCGCTTCCCCACCGACGAGGTCACCTGTGTGTGCGCCACTACACCCACCACGGTATGGGCGGGAACGGTAGGCGGACTCATCCGTTGCGACTTCTCCAAAGGGCTGGACCGGATGACCTATCATGTACTCTCTGAGCGCAACGGCTTGTCGAACAACAACATCAAATCGCTCATCACCGACCGCTGCGGCTATCTGTGGGCTGGTACCGACAACGGGCTCTCACGTATAGATCCACGCGACAACTACATCCGACCCTACCAGCTCACCAACGACGTGCTGGGCAACACCTTCGCCGAGAACTGTTCACTGCGTCTGCCCGACGGTCGCATCATCTTCGGCACGGGCAACGGCATGGTCACCATCAACCCTGCTCGCGAACAACCCCATCGCCGTATTGCCGCCCCACACGTGCTCGTCACCGATCTGCTCGTCAACGGCATCTCTATCTACGAGGGACTCGACACCGTTGTGCTCAGTCGTCAGCTGCAAAGCACCGACAAGCTGATGCTCAGCCATAACCAGAACTCGCTCACCATCCACTTCTCTTCCTTCGCCTACAATAATATGCAGGCGCAGCTCTACCAGTATTATATGGAGGGCGTCGACCATCAGTGGCGACCGGTGACAGCAACACCCCACGCCGAATACTCCAACCTCACCCCCGGCACCTACGTCTTCCACGTACGCGCTGTGACGCAGGATGCCGTAGGACCCGAGCACGTGCTCACCATCCACATCAGTGAGCCGTGGTACAACACCTGGCGGGCATGGATAGTCTACCTCACGCTCTTTGCCGCCATCATTCTCTACGTCTACCGCAACGCGCGTGAACGGCTACAACTCCACCAGCAGATGAAAATGGAGAAACAGCTCACAGAAATGCGCACCTCGTTTTTCACCCACGTCACACATGAGTTCCGCACGCCCCTCGCCGTGCTCTCCTATGCCGTGGAGAACATCGCCAAGCCCGAGAAACCTTCTCGCAAGGACATTCAGACAGCTCAACGCGGCATCCACCGCCTCATGTGGCTCGTCAACCAGTTCTTGGAGTTCCGGCGGCTCAACACGGGCAACATACGACTGAAAGTGGAGAGCGGTGACATCATCGCCTTCCTCCGCGACATCTATCAGGATCTCTGGGGCATGGCCACACAGAAACATCTGAACTATAACTTTGTGACCTTTGCCAAGTCGTTTACCGTAGCTTTTGATCCACAGGCAGTGGAGACGATCGTCTACAACCTGCTCTCCAACGCCGTGAAATACACGCCCGAGAAGGGTGACGTGACGCTCACCGTCCGCCAGGACACCACGACGCACCAGCTCGTCATCACCGTGGAGGACAATGGACCAGGACTCAGCGCCGAACAGCAAGAGCGTGTCTTCCATCCTTATATGAGCGGCTATATCTCGCACAACGGCATGGGTATCGGACTCTACACGGCCTATAACATGGCCAAGGTCCACCACGGCACACTCATCTACCAGCGCGCCACCGCCGGGGGTGGCTCACGCTTCATCCTCTCCATCCCCGACAGCGACGAAGGCTACAGTCCCGAAGAGTATCAACAAGAACCGCAACACCACGACGACGGTGAAGACCACGGCCAGAGTATCCAGATCATCCACGACATGGCCCCCAACGCACTCAACCATCAGCTCGTGGCCATCGTCGAGGACGCGCCGGACATGCAGGAACAGATCAAAACCGAGGTGGGCAAATATTTCCGCACCGTGACCTATAGCACCGGTGAGGAAGCCCTACACGACATCGCCACGCAACACCCCGACCTGCTCCTTTGCGACATCATGTTGCCGGGCATCAACGGTTACGACACCATCAGCGGCATACGTAAACTCGAAGGTATGGCCGATCTCCCCGTGATCATGCTCACCGCTCTCGACGACGAGGAACATCAGATCAAAGGCTATCAGGCCGGTGCCGACGATTATATGGTCAAGCCCTGCAACTATCGTCTGCTCATTGCCCGCGCCATGCAGCTCATCAAATGGCGGCAGCAAAGGCAGAAGCAACAGCCCGCAAAGGAAGACAAGACACCGTCGGCCGCTGTCGCCCCGTCGCCGGCCGACGAGGTTCTCCTCACCAGTCCCGCCGACAAACGTTTCCGTGAGCAGGTGGAGGCACTCGTGGGTCAGCACCTCGCTGACCAGGACTTTTCTATTGACCAACTCGCCGCCATGTTGTCCATGGGACGTACAAAGTTCTATGGTAAGATGAAAGAACTCTACGGCATCTCACCTAACAAATATCTGATGAAGCGGCGTATGGACAAGGCTGCCGCCCTACTGCTTGAAGGCAAGTACACGGTCTCGGAGGTCAGCTATCGCGTTGGCATCCCCGACTCATCGTACTTCAACAAATGTTTCAAAGCCGCCTTCGGCACGGTGCCGAGCAAATACAGGGGATAGCAATGTGAGATAGCGGATTGAGTTGCGGGGATAGCTGCTTGAATTAGCAGTTCTGTTCGCTTGGTTACAACCAGGCGCCTCCGTCCTCTCCGGCCTTCCCCCCTTCAGCCTCCCCCCGCCACTCTTTTCCTCCTCCCTCCTCTCCTACCGTATCGCCCTTCTCAACAGCCTCACCCCAAGTCCCTCTCCCAAAAGAAAGGAGCTTGGGGTGGGGCTGTTTTTCTTCCTTTTCTATAGGACAATCGTACGCAATTGCCGAGTTTCGTACAATTTCACCAAGTACAAAAGACAATATTACTTTAATTTTGCATCGGTTCACAAAAACCAACGACTAAAAAACGAGCCACAATCGAAAACTGACTAAATATTAACACCTACATCAATTATAAACGCCTAAAGCAAATGAACCCATCCAACACGATTCAAGGCAAGAAAGCCTTGCGTACGGCACTCGTGGCAGCAGCACTGACGCTCACGCCGCCCTTCGCCGCGCCGCAGGCCACATGGGCCGAGAGCCTGCAACAAACCCAACAAGTCATCCGCGGTAATGTGGTCGACGAAAACGGCGAGGCAGTCATCGGTGCCACCATCGTCGTCGTGGGAGGCAATGCCGAGCAAGGCACTGTCACCGATTTCGACGGCAATTTCTCCATTAAAGCTAAGCCTGGCGCTAAGCTGAAGATCTCGTATATAGGATATGTCACCAAGACCGTGACGGCCAGCCGCGACATGCACGTCACGCTCAAGGAGGAAGCCACCAGCCTGCAAGGCGTGGAGGTCGTCGCCTACGGTGTGCAGAAAAAGGTCACCGTCACCGGCGCTCTGTCTTCGGTGAAAGGCGATGACCTCCTGCGCACGCCCGTGAGTTCGGTCAACAACGTGCTGGCCGGGCAGCTCTCAGGTGTCACCACCGTACAGTACTCCGGCGAGCCGGGCAGCGACGCCGCCACGATCTTTGTCCGTGGCAAGGGCACATGGGTCGACTCCAACCCACTCGTACAGATCGACGGTGTCGACGGTTCACTCGACAACATCGACCCCAACGAGATCGAGAGCATCACCGTGCTTAAGGATGCCTCCGCCACCGCCGTCTTCGGCGTCCGTGGTGCCAACGGTGTCATCCTCATCACCACCAAACGCGGACAGGAGGGCAAGGCACGCATCGCCGCCTCTACCAACTTCTCTATCCTCGTACCCGACCGCCTCATCAAACAGGCCAGCAGCTACGACTACGCGATGTTTTACAATCAGATGGACGAGAACGACGGCTCGGGCCACCGCTTCTCCGATGCCGTCATACAGAAGTTCCGCGACGGCAGCGACCCTATCCGATTCCCCAATTCCCAGTGGACCGACTACATCATGAAGAAGTCTACCCTGCAGACACAGTCCAATCTCAGCATCTCCGGCGGTACAAAGGCAGTGAAGTACTTCATCAGTGCCGGCATGTACACCACGGGAGGACTCTTCAAGCAGTTCGACCAAAGCTATGTCAATGACTTCCGCTATCACCGCTTCAACTATCGCGCCAACATCGACATCAATGTCACCAAGACTACCACGCTGAGCGCCAACCTCAACGGCATCGTCGACGAGGCTAAGAAACCTTACAACGGACAGGGATCCGCAGGTATTATTAAATATATGTACTACTCCACGCCGTTCTCCAGCCCCGGTATCGTCGACGGACGCTATATCATCAACTCGGCCAGCACCAAGGACAACCTCGACGGCAACGTGCTGCCCTTTGTCGGCGGAGAACCCTTGGGCAACTACTATGGCAGGGGATTCATGAACACCAACCGCAACAACCTGTCCATGGATCTCCAGATCAAGCAAGACCTCGACATGATCACCAAGGGACTCTCCTGGCACGCCAAGGGGTCGTACCACACTGATTATTATGTCTACAAAAACGGCAGCGCTTCCGTGGCTACCTATAACCCCATCTGGAAGGGCGTCGACGAAAACGGACAAGACATTTTCGGCTACCGCAAGAACGGTGACACCACAGAGCCCGGATACAGCGAGAGCCGCGACAAGGCAAGACAGTGGTATTTCGAGACGGCTTTCAACTACAGCCGCTCCTTCGGACTCAACACCATCACCGCGCTGGCCCTCTACAACCAAAGCCAGAAATACTATCCCGGCACCTACAGCGACATCCGCCACGGACTGCTCGGTTTCGTAGGCCGCGTGACCTATGACTGGAACAACCGCTACATGGCTGAGTTCAACGTGGGCTACAACGGTTCCGAGAACTTCGCGCCAAGCAAGCGTTTCGGTTTCTTCCCAGCCGGCTCTCTCGGTTGGGTGACCAGCGACGAGCCGTTCTTCAAGCCCATCAAGAAGGTGGTCAGCTTCCTCAAGCTGCGTGCCTCATGGGGTCTCGTCGGTAACGACCGCATCGGCGGCACACGATTTATGTATCTCCCCGACGCCTACAACGTCAACCAGGGCGCGCTCTTCAACCGTACCGGCAAGGACGGCGGATCCTATGGTTACAACTTCGGCGTGGAGAACGGAACGACGAAGCAGGGCGCTATCGAGGCACAGAAAAACAATCCCGACGTCACCTGGGAAAAAGCCTTCAAGCAAGACTATGGTTTTGACATGCGCTTCCTCCGCGACAAACTGGAGACCAGTTTCGACTACTATCGCGAGCACCGTACCGACATTCTGCTCATCGACCAGACCGCGCCCACCACGCTCGGCTTCTCGCTTCCTGCCGCCAACCTCGGCGAGGCAAAGTCGTGGGGCTGCGAGATCTCCGTGACCTGGAACGACAAGATCGGCAAGGACTTCCGCTACTGGATCAAGGGCAACCTCTCCTACAACCAAAACAAGGTGGTGGAGAGAAAGGAAGCTCCGCAAACCAACGAATATCAGTATCAGAAGAACCACCGTATCGGCGCAAGAAGCCAGTATAAGTTCTGGAAGTTCTATTACGAGGGCTGCGAGCAGGACTATATGAAGGAGTTCGGTGCCACGTCGTTCCCCACGCAGATGGTCGCCAACCTTAAACCCGGTGATGCCGTGTACGTCGACCTCGACCGCAACGGCAAGATCGACGGCGACGACGCCAGCTACGACTACGGCTTCACCGACGACCCGCAATATATCGCCGGCCTGAACCTGGGCATGCAGTGGAAGAACTTCTCCTTCTCGGCTCAGCTCACCGGTGCCTGGAACGTCAGCCGTATGCTCAGCGACATCTTCCGTCAGCCGTTCTACAGTTCCAACTCTACCACAGAGGGCGGACTGCTCCAGTTCCAAGTCGACAACACTTGGACGTCCAAGAACCCCTCGCAGAGTGCCGAGTACCCAAGAGCTACCTGGGCCAACGCCGCACAGAACTATGCCACCAGCACGCTCTACGAGAAAGATGCCAAATACCTCAGACTGAAGACCATTCAGGTGGCTTACGACTTCCACTTCCCTCTGATGAAGACGCTCGGTCTCAACCAGCTGCAACTGGCATTGAGCGCCTACAATCTCTTCACTGTCACACCGTATAAGTGGGGCGACCCGGAGACGCGCGCCAGCAACGCTCCCTCTTACCCGCTCAACCGCACCTATACAGCAAGTCTGAAAGTAGCATTCTAAAAACAAAAACACAATCATGAAACCACATATACAACTCTTCGCCGGACTCGCACTCGCTGCCCTCACCACGACAGGCATCACCTCGTGCACCGACGAAATCAAACTCGGCAGCAACGCACTGGACAAGCCGTCGGGCTCCACGGTGACCAAAGATACGGTGTTCAACAGCCCGATCTACACCGAGCAGTTCCTCAACTCCATCTATGCCCTGCAATATTACGGACTGCCCTATAACCCTAACTGTGGCACATCAGCCAGTCCTTGGAGCGGAAAGTTTGACCAGCTCACCGACTGCTGGGTGATGCACTGGGACAACAACACCATCTACAAGGCCTTCTATTCCGGTACGCTCGATGCCAACCAGGACCCTTTGCTGTCCTACAAGAACGACAACGTGTGGAAAGCCGTGCGCGCTGCCTGGCTGCTCATCGAGAATGTCAACAACGTGCCCGGACTCTCTGACGAGAAGAAGCAGAGCTTCACGGCCCAGGCCCGCTGCCTCATCGCCGCCCGCTACTTCGATCTCTTCGCCGTCTATGGCGGACTGCCCATCATCGACCACTCCTACTCGGGCACGGAAGGCTCCTACGACATGCCACGTGCTACCCTCGACTCCACCGTCACCTTCATGGTCGACCAACTCGATCAGGCCATCAACTCCGGTGCGCTGCCTTGGGCCTACAACGGCAACACCACCGAGACCGACGCCACAAACAACACCGGACGATGGACCAAGGCCGGTGCCATGGCGCTGAAAGCCAAGATCCTCACCTTCGCCGCCTCTCCTCTCTATAATGCCACACAAGGCTACTACGGCGGAAGCTCTGAGGCAGAGCAGAAACACATGGTGTGGTACGGCGACTTCAAACAGGAGCGCTGGGAGAAAGCACTTAAGGCTTGCCAGGACTTCTTCGACGCCCTCAACGCCAACGGGTGGTATGAGCTGACGCAGGCCGAGTCCAAGACACCCGACGGTTACCGTCAGGCCTATCGCATGGGCTATGCCTATCAGGGCAGCAAGGAGATCCTCCACTCCACCCGTGTAGGCGGCATCGATGCCTTCAAGTCGGGAACCTATACTTGGCACCAGTGGCTCGACAGCCCGGCACGCCAGAACTGTCTGCCTACGGAAGAGTATATAGAGATGTTCCCTTGGGCCGATGGTACGCCTTTCGACTGGAAGAGCGACAGTATCAAAGGCAAGGTAGAGGGAGCCAAGGGACAGCTCTTCTATAAATATGAGAAGGTTCGCGGTGGCTTTAAGAAGACAGCCAGCCGTGACCCACGCCTCTACGAGGAGTGCATCGTCAACGGACAGATGACCTCACTCGACTGGACCACCGGCAAGTCCAACGGTGACGTCTACGAGCTCTGGGTCGGCGGCGCTGATGCCGGAAACGCCGTTGCCCGCTACGACGAGACGAGCAAAGAGGTTGTCAAGACCGAGGCGCTATCCAGCCGCTATGCCACTGGCTACGACCAGAACAAATACTACATGAACCAAGACTACCTGCGCAAATTCACGCAGTGGGTCTACCTCAGCCTCAACGAGATGTATCTGATGTATGCCGAGTGCCTCGCACAGTGCGACCGCCTCGACGACGCCCTCAAGCAGGTCGACATCGTACGTGCACGTGTAGGACTGAAAGGGCTGGCGCTGAAGAATCCCAGCCTCGACCTGCACAACAACAAGCAGAACCTCATCAACGAGATCCTGCGTGAGCGTGCCTGCGAACTCGGACTGAGCAACAACCACTACTACGACATGATCCGCTACAAGCGTGGCGACTGGATGACCAAGAAACTTCACGGACTCATCACCTACCGCATGGAACAGGGACCGACCGGTGGCTACATCCGCCAGTACATCCCCTGGAGAGGAGCCAACAAAGACGGTGGCGCCAAGGAGCCCACACGCTTTGAATACGAGAAGTTCGTCATTCAGAACCGCCAGCACTATCTCTGGGACAAAGACCCGCAGTCACAAGAAGTCGCCAAGTGGTATCTGTGGCCCTTCCCGAAAACCGAAATCAACAAGCGCTACGGCCTCGTGCAGAACCCCGGTTGGGAATGATGCATGTGAAGCGCCTTACTTCCTTTAAGCACTAATAACGAATATGAACAAGACACAACTTTGCGTGCTTGCCCTGTTGGCAGGAACAGCCTGGCCCGCAGCAGCACAGATCGATACGACGCTGGCCCGCCACGACGCCTTTGTCAAGGCCGGCATAGCCACAGGAGCCAGCAAGAACTTCACACGTGCGCAGTCCACTGCCGCCGTGACCACCATCAGCGGTGAGCAGGCCGGACGTCGCTCGTCAAAGAACATCAGCGAGGGTCTCGTGGGACTCGGTGGCAACGGACTCGTCTCCATGCGCAACGCCGGCACCTACTTCAGTGCCAACCCAACATTCTATGTCAGAGGACTACAGTCGCTCAGCGGCAGTTCGCCGCTGATCCTCGTCGACGGCATTGAGCGTGACATGAACATCATCGACCCCACCGAGGTGGACCATGTCGACATCCTCAAGGACGCTGCCGCCGTGGCACTCTTCGGCAACCGCGGCGCCAATGGTGCCATCAACGTCATCACCAAACGCGGAAAGTACAACACCAAGGGTGTCAGAGTCTCCTACGACCATCTGTTCAACTATCAGATCAACCGTCCGAAGTTCATCAACGCGCCCACCTACGCCGCTGCCATGAACGAGGCGCTGGCCAACGAGGGCAAGGCTCCGAAATACTCAGCCGACGAGATCAGCGCTTTCCAAAACGGAGCTTATCCCGACCTCTACCCCAACGTCAACTGGGTCGACGCCACCTTCCGCCATCACGGCATGACCAACAAGATCGCGTCGGAGTTCTACGGCGGTGGACAGAAGTTTAAATACTACACCATGCTCAACCTGCTGTCAGACAAAGGATTCATCAAGAACGACATCGACGACAACGGCAACCACACGCAGGACAAGTATGTCAGAGCCAATATGCGCATCAACCTTGACGTAGACCTGAGTCCCACCACGCTGATGAAGGTCAACGTGCTGGGTATGCTCAGCGAGATGTCGCAGCCCGGCAACCAGACCAACCTTTGGGGGCTGGTATACAATCTGCCTTCGGCCGCCTTCCCCGTGAAGTTCCAGAAGGACGGACTGTGGGGCGGCAGTGCTACCTGGGCTGGCACCGACAACCCCGTAGCCAATACGGCGGCGGCAGCTTACTACAAGCTCCATGAGCGCTCGCTCTATACCGACCTCTCGCTGCGTCAGGACTTGGGCATGTTCGTACCCGGACTCAGCGCCTCGGCACGCATGGGCTACGACACCTACTCCACGCTCTACGAGAATCATAGCAAAACATTCCAATACGGTTTCTACGCTCCCGCCACATGGAGCGACGGCGTACCCACACCCGGCACCTACTCGATCGGCGGAGAGAAGGGCACGCAGGGCACCGATGCCAACACCAGTGCCTACAACCGGCGCTTCCATTTCGACGGCGGTCTGAACTATGAGCGCACGCTGCAAGAGGCCCACTACCTCTTCTCCTCGTTGCGTTGGGAATATGAATATCACAACACCACGGGCGTGAACACCTCGGTCTATCGTCAGACAGCTTCATGGCTCACGCACTATGCCTACCGCAACCGCTACATCGCGGAGATGGCTTGGGTGCTCACCGGCTCCAGCCGCTTGGCACCGGGCACCAAATGGGCAGTGGCTCCAACGTTCAGCGCTGCTTGGGTGATGAGTCAGGAGCCATGGATGAAGGATGTCAGTTGGGTCGACTTCCTCAAGTGGCGTGCTTCCTTCGGCATCGTCAACACCGATTATCTCCCCGGCGACGACGTGTGGACCTACTACACGCAGAGCTACAGTACCGACGGCGTGACCTATCCCTTCGACTCCAGTTATGACAGCTCTTGGGGACGTACCACACTCGGACGCATGGCCACCGACAACCCCTCGCACGAGAAGGCGTATAAATATAATGTGGGTCTTGACGCCTCCATCCTCCATGGTCTCGACCTGCAGATCGACGGCTATTTCCAGCGCCGCAACAACATCTGGGTAGACGGCAGCGGCAGTTACGGCAGCATCATCGGATTCAGCGCGCCTTATATCAATGCCGGCGTGGTGGACAGTTGGGGCTTTGAGGCCGCCGCAGACTACAGCCATAAGGTGGGCGACGTGAGGCTGAACATCGGCGGTACGTTCAGCCTCAATAAGAACAAGATCAAGGATCAGGCCGAGGAGCCGAGAGCTTATGACAACCTCATCACCACCGGCTACCCGCTCAACAGTATCTGGGGACTGAAGGCCGTAGGGCTCTTCAAAGACCAACCCGACATCGAAGCCAGCACACCGCAGACCTTCTCTGAGGTGAAGCCCGGCGACATCAAGTACGACGACGTGAACCACGACGGCAAAATCGACGCCAACGACCGCACGAAGATCGGATACAGCACACTCTGCCCCGAGATCTTCTATTCGCTCCACATCGGCGCTGAGTACAAAGGCTTAGGCTTCAACGCGCTCTTCCAGGGCGTGGACCACTACAGTGCACTGCTCAACACGAGCGGATATTACTGGGGACTCATCAGCAACCGCACGCTCTCACAGGATGTCTACGACCATCGCTGGACACCCGACAACCTCAACGCCGAGTACCCGCGCCTGAGTTCGAGCAGCAATGCCAACAACTATCAGACCAGCACATTCTGGCTCCGCAACCGCGCCTACTTCAAGCTCCGCAACATCGAAGTGTACTACAACCTGCCGAAGACGCTGCTCAGCAGGACCAAAATGCTCTCCGAGGCGCGTGTCTACGTGCGTGGCAATGACCTCTTCACCCTTGACCACCTCCGCGGCGTCGACGCAGAGAGCTACGGTGCCACAAGTCCGCTCACACGAAGCGTCATCGTGGGACTGAACGTAACCTTTTGAAAAAAGTAAAAAAGTAAAAAAGTAAAAGAATAAACAGAAAGACCATGAAAGCGAAATATATATTCAGCGGACTGTTGGCCATGACGCTGGTCTCCTCCTGTACCGACAAGATGGACTACAAGGAGTACAACATCTATGACAAGGCTTACGTAGAGAAAATGTTCGGACGCGTGGGCGGACTGATGACCGAGATCTACAACGACATCGACTATGACTTCGGCAACTACAGCGGAGCCATGGCCAGTTCTGCCACCGACGAGAGTGTCTACTCCCATCCCGGCAACGCCATCGAGGACTTCTACAACGGTGCCTGGGGACCCACCAACGCCAAGGAGCGCGTGTGGAAATCGGCGTGGGACGGCATCACCTACAGCAACCTCGTGCTCAACGAGTTCAACGACTGCACCTTCCCGGAGTACACCGAGGATGAGCACTACCAGCAGCAGATGTTCCTCTATAAGAACTATCGCTACGAGGCTCGCTGGGCGCGTGCCTTCTTCTATTTCGAGCTTGTCAAGCGCTACGGCAGCGTGCCTTTGAAGACGCGCACGATGACGGCCACCGAGGCCAACAGCCTGCCGCAGGTGCATGCCGACTCCATCTTTGCGTTCATCGACAGGGAGTGTGCTGACATCCAGGACAGCATCATTGTCAACTATGGCGACTTGGGCGACATGTCGTACTACAAAGCTCAGACGGGTCGTGCCAACAAGCTCGCCGTCATGGCGCTGCGTGCCCGCGCAGCTCTCTACTGGGCCAGCCCGCTCTTCAATGCCAATGGCGACAAGAGCCGTTGGCTGAAAGCAGCGCAGCTCAGCAACGCCGTCATCGCCGAAGCACGTCAGGAGGGCATGGGACTGCTGCCCGACTACAGCAAGCTCTTCGACAAGGACAGCTACAAGGACGGCATCAAGGAGATCATCTTCGCACGACGCACGGCAGCCAGCAACGCCTTTGAGAAATACAACTATCCCATCGGCATAGAGAATGCCGGCGGCGGCAACTGCCCCACGCAGAACCTCGTGGACGCCTACGAGATGACCAACGGAAAGGCCATCGACGAGCAGGGCAGTGGCTACGATCCGCAGGATCCCTATAAAGACCGCGACGCACGCCTGGCCATGACCGTGGCCGTCAATGGCGAGAAGTGGCCCGACAAGGATACGCTGAAGACCTTTGAGGGCGGTGCCAACTCGTCATCCGTCACCTACGGCACCCCTACGGGATACTATCTGAAGAAGTATATCAACAAGGGAACGATCATCGCCAAAACCGGTTCCAGCAGCTTCACACACGAATGGGTCATCTTCCGCCTCGCCGAGTTCTACCTCGACTATGCCGAGGCTGCGCTCAACTACACCGGCAGCGGATACACGGCTCCCGAGGGATTGCCCATGACAGCTGCCCAGGCTATCAATGTCGTCAGGACCAGAGCCAAGCAGCCCAACATGGCTATGGGACTCAGCTTCGACGCGTTCAAGAAGAAATACGAGAACGAGCGTTTCGTGGAGCTCGCCTTCGAGGGGCACCGCTTCTTCGACCTCAGACGCTGGAAAGAGGCTCCGCAATACCTCAAGGACATCCGCGGCATGAAGATCACACGCCAGGACGACGGTACGATGAAATATGAGGGGCAGACCATCGCCACACGCACGTGGGACGACAAATGGTATCTCTTCCCCTTCCCGCAGAAAGACGTGCTCAACTGTCATCTCACACAGAACGAAGGATGGAAATAAAACCATCGGATCTCAACGGCTATTCAGGACGGGGATCAGCCCCGTCCTGACTCACACGAAAGTAACAATCCATTAATGAATAGTATCACATTCTAAAAACCAAAGCGTATGAAAAAAGTTTATTACCTATTTCTCGTACTCGCAGGACTGCTTTGCTCCTTGAGTGCCAGCGCCAAGAAAGTTCTCTACAGCCAGAACTTCGAAACGGTCACCAGCGTGGCAGAAACGGGATGGGCCTCACCATCCGCAGCCGCCGGACTGAGCATCGGCTCAGATGACAACGGTAAGTTCCTCAGATTCGTCCCCTCGGGCAACGACCGCTCGGCACACCTCTACTGGGAGGCCTCGCCCATCAAGAACGAGCTCAGCGCCGACTTCACCAGCTACCAGGTCACCTTCGGCTTCTGCTTCAACAAATTTGGTAACAATCACATGACCTCGGAGATCGCCGTGATGTCTGACAAGTCCAGCGCAACGAAGAAGCCCAACACCAACTACCGCAGCAGCAATAAAGGTGCGCTCTTCGATCTCACACAGCTCGGCAACACCGGCCGCACGGCTTCTGCCACGGGTGACCAGGACTTTGCCATCAACGGCGACTCGACCAACTACAAAGCTCTCACCGCAGGCGTTTACTACACCGTCACGCTCGACATCGACACGCTGGCACGCACGGTGCAATACACCATAAAGTCGGCAACCTCCGATGACCCCATCGCCTCTGACGTGTACACCGTACCCGGGGGCGTGGACATGACCGCAACAGGACTCTATGTCCTCGGTGGTCGCTATACCCCGGACATCATGTTCGACGACATTGAGGTCAGCGTAGACAAGACTGCTGCCAACACACCGGCTGTCACGCTCATGGGCATCAACAATGCGCAGCGCGTCTACACCATCAAGTTCCAGGAGGACGAGATTCTGCATCTCGACTTCAACGGCACTACTACTGATGTCAACTACTCCGACGTGGACAATGGCACCTACACTTGGTCCAACAATCCCAACTACGATCCCAACAACACCGACAAGGCCGTGACCGACGCTTGCGAGAGTGGTACGCTGAAAGCGTGGACTACGCTCGACAACCTGAAGTCTGACGAGGTCGTCACCGAGGTCACTAACAATGTCATCGCCCTGCCTGCCGCTGAAGCTACTGTCGTCAACGTCAAGGTCGGCTATGCCAAGACCTACAACGTCACTTGCGACAACAGCAACACGCCGCTCACGCCGACTATCTATGGTACTTATAAATTTACCGGAAAGGACGGAAAGGTCACAGCGTCTGCAGCTCCCAAAGCCTTCCCTCTCAGCATCGACGTGGACCAGGCCGGTACGCTGGAGATCACTTCTCAGGCTTTCGGCTACGGCTCGACAAACACCACTGTCGAGAACGACGTGGAGTATGAAGTGAAGAAGATTGTTGACCTGGCTCACATGACGGAGCAGGAAATCACTGCTGCCGGTTTTGAGAAAGGCGACAACGTGACCGGTAAATTCGCTGATTACGGTCGCTTCTTTGGACTGTCCACCACTGAGACAGAGGTAGACAAGGACGGCAACACTTCTCCGAAGAAGATCATCTACAACGAGATTCCGCAGTACACCAAGAAAGCCTCTGCCTTCACCGACGCCAATGTCATCGGTGGACTCGTCGCCTGCGGTTCTGACGGCACTCAGACAGACGCTGCAGCTTATGTACCTGTCACCGCACACATCTATCAGGGCATCGGCCTCGTCCTCGACGGCCGCAAGGGCGACGACGGCGCTGGCTCATGGATCAGCAACTGGTTCTTCAAGGTCGATGGCGCGACAGCAGACGACATCGTCACCGTGGCTTCTGTGGGCAACTATGGCGGCACTTCGCTCCATCCTTCCGTAGCCTCTCTTGATGAGTATCTTGCTCAGGACAACGCTCCTGTGACTGCTGTGCTCGCTGGCGACAAACCTTTCAGCCTCTATCGTATCTCCGACGCTTTGGGCAAGGTGACTGTCTACACGGCCAAGGGTGGTGCAACAGGCATCAAGACCATCAACGCTAACACTCAGAACACTGCCAACGCTCCGATCTACTCACTCAACGGTGTGCGTATGAGCAGCAAGAACAACCTGCCGAAGGGCGTCTACATCCAGGGCGGCAAGAAGTTCGTGGTGAAGTAAATCGCTTATCACGAAATAGAGTTCATCTCTTGTGTAGCATATAATGAAGGAGAACCATCTTCGGACTTGCAGAAGGCCGGGATGGTTCTTTTTTTGTTTTCTCTCATGCTGCCCTTAAATATGGATGAGCTGTCCGATAACCTTGCGATGCAACCCATAAACAAAAGCGCCCCCAATGCCCCGGCCCACAGCAAGTTGTTTCCCCACAGAGGCATCATCTATTTCACGCAAGAGACTTTGGGATGATTTCATTACAGCATTCTGCTTTGACTCTTCTTTGTTGAATAAACTGACATTTTTCCGCCCTTTTCCTTGCGATTTTCTGAACCGACACCCATGCTGCTCTCAAATACGCGAATTTTGAGGGTGTTTTTATAATCACCTGATACACAAAAAGTTACAGACATAAAGCGTTTTTATCTCCAAGAAAACAGCAATTTTTACAATGAAATATTAGTGATGTTGCTTATCAGAAAGCCTTTTTGATGCTGCCATCTCGGTAAGATGACATGGTCAGAAAGGCACTTTGACCAGGTCAGAAAGCCTTTCTGACAGTATCAGAAAGGTACTTTGACAACGACAGACCACAAAAATGAATGTCCCATCGCGGTTTTTTCTCGTTTTCAAGTTTCCCCGCTCTCTATATCGCAACCCCGCGGTGATGACCTTTTGTAAATATTCATTCATCCAAAAGAGGCTCTTTTATGCGATCAACGAATTTACGTTGTTCTTGATATCCCCGCAAAAGTTACGTTAAGAGAGTGCATCAATGTAAGGGTGAGCATCACTGCGAGCAATCATCACGTAAGTATACGATGCTGTGTAGCGAAGGGGGAAGAAAAAGAATAAAAAAGCACAATTTCCTTTGCTGTTACATCCATTTCGCTTAACTTTGCAAGGGATAAGTGACGTTTTTATTGAGTCATTCGTTAAGATTTAGGCTATGGAAGAAGAGAAGTTTGCGTTTACACCAGATGAACAGAGGGAAACCAAGGAACTCCATGACGACCTCAAGGAGAAGCTCGCCGACAACTTGAAACCCGGCGATGAAGAGCGGCTGACGGCTTTCATAGAGCGAACGATGAAGCAGGGCGGCGTCCGACGCGATGTCTTCGGACTGAACCCTATCCTCACCTCCTTGCAGACAGCACGGATCACCGTTGACGAGATCGGACTGCGGCGCGACGGCGTCATCGCCACCATGCTCTATGGCTGTCTCGGCGATAACCTCGACGCCGTGGAAGAGATACGTCAGGACTTCGGCGACGACGTGGCGCGTATCGTACACGGACTCATCCGCATACAGAAACTCTATGAGAAAAACCCGGTCATCGAGAGCGAGAACTTCCGCAATCTGCTACTGAGCTTCGCCGAGGACATGCGCGTGATCCTCATCATGATCGCCGACCGCGTGAATATCATGCGGCAGATACGTGACACGCCCAACAAGAAGGCACAGCACGAGGTATCGGAGGAGGCCAGCTATCTCTATGCCCCACTGGCACATAAACTCGGACTCTACACGCTGAAGAGTGAGCTTGAGGATCTCTCGCTCAAATATCTCGAACACGACGCCTACTATATGATTAAGGAGAAGCTCAACGCCACCAAGCAGGCACGCGACGCTTATATCGACCGCTTCATCGGACCTGTCAAGGCACGTCTCGAAGAGGCAGGACTGAAATTCCACATCAAGGGACGCACCAAGAGTATACACTCGATCTGGCAGAAGATGAAGAAGCAGCAGTGCGGCTTCGAGGGCATCTACGACCTCTTCGCCATCCGCATCATCCTCGACTCACCATTAGAAAAGGAGAAACAGCAGTGCTGGCAGGTCTACTCCATCATCACCGATATGTACCAGCCCAACCCGAAACGACTGCGCGACTGGCTCAGCGTGCCGAAGAGCAATGGCTACGAGAGCCTCCACATCACCGTGCTCGGACCGGAGAACAAATGGGTGGAGGTGCAGATACGTACTGAGCGCATGGACGACATCGCCGAGCACGGTCTCGCCGCGCATTGGCGCTACAAGGGTATCAAGAGCGGAGGACAGATGGACGAGTGGCTCGCCAACATACGCTCTGCGCTCGAAGCCGGAGACGGACTGCAGGTCATGGATCAGTTCCGCATGGACCTGACTCCCGACGAGATCTACGCCTTCACGCCGAAGGGCGACCTCTTTAAGTTCCCCGCCGGCGTGACGGTGCTCGACTTCGCCTACCGCATCCACTCCAAAATCGGCAACAGCTGTGTGGGCGGACGCGTCAACGGAAAAGTGGTCTCCATGCGACAGGAACTTCACTCGGGCGACAGTGTGGAGATCATCACGCAGGGCAACCAGAGTCCGAAGCGCGACTGGCTGAACATCGTGAAGACCTCTAAGGCTAAATCCAAGATTCGCCTGGCACTGAAAGAGACGCAGGCCAAGGACGGACTCTATGCCAAGGAGTTGCTCGAGCGCCGCTTTAAGAATAAGAAGGTGGAGATCGAGGAGAGTGTCATGGGGCATCTCATCAAGAAGATGGGCTTCAAGGAGACGTCGGACTTCTACCGCCAGATCGCCGACGGCAAGCTCGATCCCAACGAGGTCATCGACCGCTACGTGGCTGTGCGAGACCATTTGCAAAACGCTACCAAGGAGCACGAGACGGTGTCGGCAGAGAACTTCTCCTTTGAGAGTCCCGACGAGGAGCTCACCCACGGCGACGACGACGTGCTCACCATCGACCAAAACCTCAAGGGCATCGACTATCAGCTCGCTCCCTGCTGCCATCCTATCTACGGCGATCCGATCTTTGGCTTCGTCACGGCAGGCGGCGGCATCAAGATTCACCGCACCGACTGCCCCAACGCGGCAGAGATGCGACGCCGCTTTGGCTACCGCATCGTCAAGGCGCGGTGGAGCGGCAAGGGGCAGTCGAAATACGCGATCACCCTGCGCGTCATCGGCAACGACGACATCGGCGTGGTGAGCAACCTGACCAACGTCATCTCCAAGGACGAGAAGATCGTCATGCGGTCCATCAACATCGACAGCCATGACGGCCTCTTCTCCGGCAACCTCGTCGTACAGCTCGAGGACACCACCCGCCTGCAAAGTCTGATCAAAAAGCTAAAGGCAGTGAAGGGAGTAAGAGATGTGAGCAGGATATAAAGGGGGAACGACCCTAAAGCCCCTCAGCCCTCCGGGCCTTGCCTCCCCCCAAAAAGGGAGGGAATGGCAAAACCGGTGCCATACCTATAATATATGTCCCCCTTATTACCGGATTACAATCCTTGCAACATATCATCTTATAGAATGACATCATTTCTCCGCCTGCTTGCATTGGCCGTGGCATGGCTGTGGAGCGTGACACCGCTCAGCGCTTTCGAACCAAAGCGCTATCATCTCGACGTGCTGGCTATGAACAATGGGCTGCCGAGCAACTTCGTCGACGACATCTACCAAGACAGCTATGGCTTCATCTGGGTGTGTACGCGTGCCGGTGGTCTGATACGCTACGACGGATACACCTTCGACTATTTCGACAGCAAGGAGTGGGGCGGCGCACTGCTGCGCAGCCACTCCTGCAAGAATGTAGTGGAGGACAACTACCACCGGCTGTGGATCGCTTTCGACGACTACACGGGCGTGCTGAGTCTCGACAACATGAAGGAACAGACGCCTGAGTGCGCCACAACAGAGTTGACAAAACGACTGCAACGCGCCATGAACGAAGGCGGTATCAGAACTTATAAGGACGGACAGGGCAACATCTGGGTGGCTACCACCGGTCATCTCTATCGCCTCTCCTTCGACACCACGGGCACCGTGGTGGCATTGGCCGCCCTACCCTACCGGCTCAATGCACCCGACGTGGCAATGTACGATGTCGGCGGCAAGGGCAACGTTTGGCTGGGCTACAACACCGGCATCGCGCAACTCTCTGTGCAGGGCGACCGCATCATCGCCTATAACCGCAACGCGCGCTTCGCCCCAATCATGGGAAGCATCTTCTCGATCATTCCTTATCAGGGACATCTATGGTTAGGCACCTTCAGTGGCATCTATATCAACGACAAAGCCAAGACTTATCTCTCGCAGGGAACAACACCCATGAGCCTGACCCACAACCTCGTGACCAGCTTCGCCATCGGCGCTGACCATGAACTGCTCATCGGCACGCTGGGCGGCATGGATGTCTACGACCCGCGCGCTCACCGGATCACTCAATATAATATGAGTAGCGCTGACCTGCCGCTCACCAGCAACTTCATTAACTGCTTCCTCGTCTCTCAGAGGCAGATATGGATCGGCACTGAGTCGGGCGGCATCAACAAACTGTCGCCGCGCCTGCTCAGCCTGGTCAACTACGTTCACTCTCCACGCGATGCCGGCTCTGTCTCACCCAACTGTGTCAACGCGATGTATGCCCAACACGACGGTACGCTGTGGGTGGGTACCGTCGAGGGCGGTCTCAACCGCAAAGCAGCAGGCTCCAAGACCTTTGTCCACTACACCACCGCCAACTCCGCTCTGCCCCACAACAGCGTCTCCACGCTCACCGCCGACCGCGCTGACCACACCCTGTGGATCGGCACATGGGGCGGCGGCGTCTGCTCACTCGACATGCAGCGCCCGTCGGTGATCCGCCCCTTGGTGATCCAGCCGCCGATGCAGCGGATGCTCGACTTCACCGGCGCCTTAGCTGTCGACGAGCGTAACCAAGGACTGTGGGTGGGCAGCAACGTGGGACTGTTTTTCTATGACTTCCGTCGCGGCGTGCTCACTGATCCCTTCCCCGGCAACCGCATGATCAGCGGATGCGTCGGCAGCATCATCACCCACGACCATCAGCTCTTCGTCGGCTGTCAGCAGGGCATGATACAGGTGGACCTCACCTCGCGCCGCGGCTCGCTGTTCACACGCCACCGCCACTATACCTATAAACTCGACGACCCGAAGAGCGGCATTCTGGAGAAGATACAATCGTTTTGCGAGGGTCGTGACGGCACGCTGTGGATCGGCAGCAACGGCTATGGACTCTACCGTGCCGTGCGCCATGGCCGTGACTATCGCTTCCGAGTATACACCACCGCCGACGGTCTGCCAAGCAACGCCGTGAAAGGCATCGCCGAAGACAGCAGGGGACGGCTGTGGATCACCACTGATCACGGCCTGTCAATGATGAATGTCAAGGCTGAGAGCTTCGACAACTTCACCGAGGCCGACGGTCTGGTCAGCTCTCAGTTCTATTTCAACTCCGCCATTCTCTCGCCCCAGGGCATCGTCTACCTTGGCACATGCAATGGTCTGACGGCGCTGATGGGACTGAACCGTCAGCCCGCTAAGGCCACGCACCTGTGCTTCACACGACTCTTTGTCGACAACGAGGAGGTCAGAGCAGACTCACCCATCCTGAAGGAGAACATCGCACGGGCACGCACCATCCGCCTCCACGAGAGCAACAAGTCGTTTGCCATTGAGTTCTCCACGCTCGACTATGGCCGTGGCCACGACGAGGTCTACAGCTATCGCATGAAAGGCTATGAGGACGACTGGATCCGGCTGCAACCGGGACAGCACAGCGTGCGCTACTCTACTCTGCCGCCGGGCCACTATCAGTTTGAGGTGGCGTATGGCAGTATGGTCGACGGTCATCCGCAGCGCACGATAGCCATCGACGTGGTGGTCACTCCTTATTTCTATAAGAGCTGGTGGTTTATGCTCCTCGTGATGGTGGCTGCCGCCCTCGCCACCGTCTATTTCTATCGTCGCCGCATGGCGGTGATGCGCGACCGTGAGGCGGAGCGACTCTACCGTCCTATCGAGATGGCACTCAAGGAGAGCGAGAACCCGATAGAACTGCAGTCGCGCGTGCAGACGATCCTCGGCAACCAGAAACGCTACACGCAAAGCGTCACCAAAACACAGCAGGCCGACAAGCAACAGGCAGAGCGGACATCACACTCGTTTATGGATCGTGTGATGTCGATCATGGAGTTGAACTACAACGACCCGGAGTTTAACGTGGAGCAGCTCTGCCATCAGCTGGGCATGAGCCGCAGCACGGTGAGCCGGAAACTCAACGACGAGACGGGGGAGTCCACGACGCAGTTCATCCGCAACTACCGTCTTGACCTGGCGCGCCGGATCCTCATGGAGAACGTGGGCAACCGCAACATTTCTGAGATCGCCTTCCGTGTGGGCTTCAACGACCCAAAGTACTTCACACGCTGCTTCACAAAGAAATATGGACAATCGCCAAGCACGTTCCAAGGGTAGAAGCAGACTCACCGTAGGATGTCACAGCCTCGGAAAGACTGTATCTATCCATTGACGGCCTCGAAGACAGAACCCTTACAGATGACTACTTTTCGCAAGCGCTGCACGAGACACAAGAGCCCGGCATCTGTGACATGTGCTGTCTGTGAGAAATAAAAACTCAGTGAAAGAGGTCTCACGGATTTTACAGAACTCACAGATTCCTTCTTGTCCCAAGCATGGCGGGGCAAGGGCGTTACAAGGCCCGGGTGCGTCTAATACGTTGTGGTGTTGAACAGTTGCTTGATCTTTCCTTCTTTCACATTGTCCGTCAGAAGGCTGTGCAGCTCGCTCCATGAGAAGGAGGTAGCGGGTGAGAATGCTGACGAATGCATATAGCGAAGCAGGGAGAGATAGAAGGCACGGCCCTCGGGATGGGCGGCAGCTTGCCCAAGGTCACTCATGCATACCAGCAGACTGCCACGACCCACGCGGAACTCAAAGACCAGACCGAGACGATGATTGCGCTCGAAATTGTCGATGACCTGTACGATGGGACGGTAGTCCGCCGGCAGGTTGTCAAGCACCAACGGACGCGAGGCCTTGACGACGGGGAACCACTGCCAGTTGGTATGGCTCTCCGTGGCGAAGCTGTTGAAGAGCGGATGGTTGGGGTCAGTAAGGATGCCCAGCGTGCCCGGCGACACAGGTTTATGGTTGTTCTCGCAGATAGTCTTGAACATGCGATAGTTCCAATAGTCGGTGATGAAGAGCGGTCCCACGGTGTTCTTCAGTGCTGTGGTGTCGGGCATCCACAGCACGCGTGCTCCTTGTTGCAAGCGCTTGACTACAGCGTCGGTCATCTGTCGCGTGATGAGAATGCCTTTCTTTGCCTGCTCCAAATCGTCATCAGGATAGCACCAAAGCTGATAGCTGTTGCGATAGTCTGTACCCGCTATGGCTAAGGTCAGCCGCAGACTCGCACGCCGCCAGTCCTCTCCTATCGCCGCACGGACACGCCGCAGCACCTCTGCCCCACTCGTCCGTGGCAGCGCTCCCACGCTGATCAGACCCTCACCGCCCGCCAACGTCAGCGTGCCCTCCATGCCGATGGGCTGAGCCATAGCGCCATCGGGGGTGACAGCCTCCAACGACCATCGCATGATCTTTCCGGCCAATGACTGCCCCGAATAATTGGCAACCACTATGTTCATCCTCAGCGTGTCGCTCTCAGCCCAACAGACACTGTCGGCAATGAGCAGAGGCACGACGGGCGCGCACCACTGCCGCCACCGCTCGGGCGTGACGAGTCCCTTGTCGTGAAGGTTGGCATCAAGCACACCGACGTAGGCACTGCCCTGCCCGGGATAGTCCTGAAGGTCGAGCAACTGAAATCCCGCCATGTCGCGTGTGCGCAGGTCCATCTCTATGTCAGCCTTGTAGAGTTCCACCGCCCACGCGCCGCTGGCCCGATGAAAGGCTTGCATCTGGCCGAGCATACCGGCACGGGACAGCCGCTGACGGAATACCGACATGTTGTAAGGCCGCAAGACGCCACGATACTCCGGTATCTCGCGGTCGAAATCCGGGTAAGACTGAAACTGTCCTGTCTCATGGCTGATGACCGGTACCGTGGCCGTGTTGCAAGCCGTGTCGAAGTTCATCGATGTATTTGGCCGTACATGGTTCAGCATACCTCCGTCGGCAGCATCGGCAAAGCTGAACGAGCCGCGCGTGTGCGTGTTGTATGATCCCCACGCCTCACCGCCGAGACGACAGGTGGCGACGTAGTCCATGCCTGGCTGAATGCCCTTGTAACCGAGATAATAGTTTGAGCCGAACGTGAAAAGGATCTGTGGTGCCACATGCCGGAAGTCCTCGACAAAGCGCCGCATCGCGGGCACCGATCCCCACAACTCATTGCCCAAAGCCATCATGGCGAACGATGGATGACGGCCATATTCCCTCAGGATGTTCATCCCCTCTTTGTGCAGAAACGTCATCAGCACAGAGTCCTTCTCATTGAAGTCGCCCCAGAACGGCAACTCGGGTTGCAGATAGACATGCAGACTGTCTGCGGCGACAAAGGCTGCCTCAGGCGGGCACCAAGAGTGGAAGCGCACGTGGTTGATGCCGTAGCCGGTGAGCAGACGCAGATAAGCGAACCACGAGGCGGTGTCCATCGGCACATGTCCCGTCTGCGGCCACACACAGGCGTCGTGCTTGCCACGCAGGAAAATCATCCTGCCATGGTCGTAGAAGTGATGGCCGTCGGTCGTCAGCCTGGGACGCAAGCTCGCTGATGACGTGCACGTGTCTGGGGTCTCGGCCAAACTGCCCTGCCCTACTCTATTCTTTCCCTGTTCCACTTCATTCTTTCCTTGCCGCAAAGCGTCAGCCCTCAGCTCCATCCTGCCGATGATACCGTTCCAGTTGGTCTGTGTGTCCTCGGTGTATGCGTGCGACGAGGCATACAGCTGCGACGGCACACCCCGACTGTTGTCCACCACGACGGTCAGCAGATGCCGTCCCGGCTTCAGCTTTCGGGGCAGCACATAGCGCTGTGGTGTGGAGATGTCGTTGCATGAGTCGATGAGGATTCCGTCGAGATAGAGCCACGTCGGCTTGGTACGCTCCAAGAAGAGCGAGACACGACGGTGCTTCCATGTCTTCGGCACGACGATGTCGCGGCTGTAGGCTGCCGCGCCCTTGTAGCTATAGGCTCTTGTCAGGTGTGTGGTCTCGGTGGTGTCGGCTGGAGCGCTGCCGAGGTGGTTGGTATCCGTTGTACCTGGCAGCGTCACCTGCCTGCTGTTTCCGTCGGCAAGTCTCACCGTCCACAACCCGCTGATGTCAATAACGTCTTGCTGAGCATGGAGGCTGAGAGGCAAAAAACAGGCAAAAAGCGCAAGCGTGCGCAGCGAAACGGCCTGCGACAGACGCACAGAAAGAAGATGTAATCGGGAAAGGATCGTGGATATGTTCATAATAGGTGTTTTTAGTGTTGAATGAGTAGTATAGGACGATCATGTTTATTATCCTTACAAAAATACGGTTTTATTTTGCACCGCATACTGTTATCGTCACTAATATTTGTTAATAATCTATTCTCCATCCTCCAGTAGTAAGCAAAGTATTTGATACGGCACATTCTTCTATATCCTGATAATGTATGGACTCAACATTAGAATATTCAAGATATGAGAAGGAGAGGAGACATCCACATGCCAGATGTATCCTCTCTCGTTAGGGTAGGGATTTATTATACTTTACTCCAGAAGCAAGACACGACTAGACCAACCGAGCATCTTATTGCCTTTGGTACGATGGCCATTAGGCATCTCCAACCCTTTCTCCATCTGATAAGAACCGGAGAACTGCTTGCCCTCGCACCACAGCGGTTCGGTGTCGATGCGGTCGATTTCGCGAACCGTATACATCTTGTCGGGATCAAGCCCCGCCATACGCACACGAGGCAGATGGTGATACATGAAGCTCTCGGTCTTCCACCAGAAGAACACGGCCTTATCCTTTTTCTCATCGACATACATCAGCGAGGTAAGACCCGTCTTGTCAAACGGACTCTGCAAGCGATAGATGTCACCCAACTAACTGTACGATGGGGCGGATCTGCTTATATTCTGCAATAGCCTTCTTGCAAAATTCCTTTTCCTCGTCTGACATCGTGGTCGGCTGGATCTCCATGCCTAAGCGCCCCGACATGGCGACATCGATGCGATACTTCAACGGTACGATGCGGCCCATCTGATGATTGGGAGAGGCGGAGATATGTGCGCCCATGGCGATTGCCGGGAAGAAATAGCTCGTCCCCCACTGAATATAGATACGCTGCAGCGCATCGGTGTCATCGCTGGTCCAGAACTCATCAAACCATGGCAGTACGCCCCAATTGGCTCGACCGCCTCCACTGGCGCATGCCTGAATGATCAGATTGGGATATTTCTCGCGGATGCGCTTGCACACCTTCTCTAATCCTTGGTGATAGGCGATATACAATTCACTTTGGTTAGCCATTGGCAGATACTGTGAGCCGTGGTTCATAGCAGAATCATACGCTCTTGATCACCATGCCGGAGCATGTATTTTCGACCCCAGCGATGGAAGTTGCGGCTGGCACCCGAGAGTTCCTCCTTCGAAAAGGTCAGTGCCAAATGGGGCGTAGAAAAAGACTGTCCACGTCGCAACGAGTAAGCAGAGTTTTTCGGATCAATACCAGCAAAGAAATGATGATAATCAGTCCCGTCGGTAACAGTGTTGAGGAGATAGTTGCCGGAATAGCAGAGAGCGGCACCGATAACGTCGCCCGCGTTCTCCTGCGGTTTGCCATCGAGAGAGAACATCACTTCGGCATGGTCAGTTTGCGAGTTGCGCACGCCGTCGCGGTTGCTGATGACGAGCTGGCCCCCCTTGAGAGGTTCCTGAACCAACTGAGCCTCGTTGGCCCAAAAGCCTTAGAGATATGAAGCCCACACATTGTCATGTCGGATGGGCAGCACACCGGAGGCAAACTGCAGGAGTGTGACCGTGCCCTTCTCGTTATTAGTGATTTCGGTCCAAGTCTCAATCATGTCAACATCATCATAGGTCTTGTATTTCAAATCTACTTTGATGGGATAGACAGGATCGGCAAGATGAATAGTGGTGACATTACCGTTTTGCTCCGATCCAGTGACACGCAACTCAGTGCTCATGTTTCCATCTGCATGCTTGATACATAGCGCTGCTTCTGAAGGGCAGTTGAGACCATAGGCAGGATAGGCATCCATATCCCCGTCGGAAGGTATCGGCAAATGGGACAACATAGTAGATGACAGCCGCGAGCCAAAGTAAGCATACTGTGGCACCTGACCTTCATCAGCTTGCACGACAAGCGTGGTACGCGGCGTCTGCATGGTGAGCTGCTTGGCTCCGATATGCAGACACGTAGAAAGGGTGATTGCCATAAGGAATAGTCTTTTGTTCATGTGATATCTGTGGTTATAGAGTGAATAATCCTTGATTTTGTCGCCGAAATTATCTTACGTGAAAGGTTAGGCCTTCGGTTCCCCGCTTCTGCTCCTTGAGCTTACCAGCGATCCATCTCTGCACGATGACCTCGTCCGGTTTCTTTCCCCGCATGACCTTAAGCGTAAAATCGCCACCTCCGAGACGAACATGGCTGAGCGTCATCGTTGGCCACTGCTTGGGCAGACGCGGCGAGACGGTGAACGTGTTCCATCCTGTCGGTCTGATGCCGAAGAGACCCTCAGTGATAATGCGGGCATATAGTGCGCTTTCAGCAGAGAGATGGCGTTGGTCGCCTTCGGGGTAGGCTTCGATGGCATACGGTACATGGTCGCCAAGCAACCTCTTTTGGGAATAAGCCTGAAGGAAGGGCATGGTGCGCTTGGTGTCTCCGGCCATCAGCGCGCCACGTAGGGCATAGAGAGTGGTACGGTCCCAAAAGGTCTTGTCGCCCTCGCACGAAAGCAGTCCGTTCTCAGTCCAAAGATAAGGAGAGAACAAAGCATCAATAGTACCCTCTGCCCGGTCGAAGATGCCCATCGTCAGCGGTATGCAGATCCATGAGCGCAACTGAGTATTTTCCTTATAATAACGATAGGTATCGAAACCATGCATCGCGGCGTGGAAATAACGGTCGATAGCCTTTCGGAGCTGCTGGGCTTGCCGGGTATAGACACTTGCCTTAGCACTTCCCTTACCCAGCTGTTTAGCTAACAGCGAAGCAGAGATAAGGGCATCGTAATAAAGCGAAGACGTGCACAGATTGGCTTTACCTGCCGGGAAACGGTTTTCCAGCTCATCACAATCCGACAAGACCACGCCCTCAGCATTGAGATGACGATGGCAATATTCGAGGCACCACTCGATGAGCGACCACAGCTTTTCAGAGTTGTCACGTCCAGTCTCCAAAGCAAAGCGCGCAGCACCATAAGCGATCATCGCGGCATCGCCACGGTCGCCGGCACCATTCCAGTAGTCTGTGCCCTCAGCGATTATAGAGCTTGGAATGGGCTTCCACTGATCATTCACATACCCGGCGAAGAGACGGAAGGAAGTCATGGCCGAGGCTATAGCGTAGTCATAGCCCGTGAAAGGAAAGAAAGGATTGGCATATTCAGCTTGGTCATTGGCCCATACGGCAGCATAGTAGGATTCGCCCCCCGGTCCGTGCATAGGCCCAGCCTTGGTCTGATAGATGCTTTCCAAAGCGCGTATCTTAGAAAAGGCAAACATCTGGTTGATGACAGGATCGGGTGTTGCCAGCACAAGACTCGACATCCATGAAGCCACGAGCTGCTCGCGCTGCGCGATTTCCTTCGCAGCATCCCACTGCCCTATATTCTCTCCCTGACGCTGTGCAAAGATGATGGCAGAGAACGTCAGAGAGTCTCCGGCAGACAACTGATAATCTCCGGCACCATGCAGTTGTTGACGAATGACATAATTTCCACTCACGCCCGCTGCTTTCTGTGTCAGCCGTTGCACATCAATCTGGTCGATGTCTACTTTTAGCATTCTCTTTCCATTATTCTTTAAAGTATAGCGCATGACAACAGCAGGCAACTCGGTACTTGGGGTGATGATGCGAGTGACATGGAGCTGATAGAAGTCACTCTCAACCCGCATCAGCCCATTCAGGAATACGCTTTTCGTGCGCTCGTCACCGGGATTGAGTGAACGGTTGTTTACCGTTACTGCCTCCAGTGGTTCCCAACCCATACGCCGTTGCAGACTAGCATGGGTGTCATTGGGCAAGGTGCGAAGCATTGGCCACACCATACCATATTTGCAGGAAAACTGCCCTGACGGACTAATGCCATAACGAAGAACAACAGAAACACGTTTACCCGACATCTCTATATGGTCGAAGTGGGAACGCCCATCAACATTCCATACGATGCCTCCACCTGGAGCGAGTTGCCAAAAAGAAGCGGGCGCCCATGCCCAAGTGTGAACAAAGGGATATAGAAGAAATAGTGATAAGAAGAGGATTTTTTTCATGAGTTCGATTTAATGATTAAAGATTGGTGTACGCCCATTTCTTCTTTCCCATAAAAGCAATTAGAAAGGAGTATGTAGCATAGTCAAGTTGCAAACCCATCAGACTACAGACTTTACCAGCGACAGATGTAGTTTTATAGTCTGATGGGGGCATATAGCATTTGTCAACACTGTGTCTGACTAATAAAACAGCGACCAGTGCATCTCGGCATGGCTCATGAGGAGTAGGAACGTCCAAGCGAAAGCAAAGAGCAGACGCTGGACGTTCTTACAAATAACGAGCTTTATAAAAATATAGCAGAAAGTTATGATCAAACACCTACTTCCATCCGTCGTTCTGTTTCAGATTGCCTTTACTCAGGTCCATCTCAGCCTGCGGAATCGGCCAATAGAAGTCCTTATCGGTATAGTTGACACGAGTAGCCGGGATAAGCACCTTATGAATGGGTGTCCCGCTGGAGAAGTCACGATACTCAACGCCCTCCACCGGCTTATTCATCTGCTCGGTGAGGATATGCCAGCGACGGAGATCGTAGAAGCGCAGTCCCTCGTCGACAAACTCCACGCGGCGCTCGTTGCGGATAAGATTGAGCAGAGAACCGTACTTCTTGGTAATCATCTCGTCAATGTCGTTGGTGTTTCCGGCACGGTCGCGCACAACCTTGACCAGTGCTTTTGCCTCAGCATCATGTCCGCCAATAGTAGCCAACGCCTCAGCACGAAGCAGATAAGCCTCGGCGTAGCGGAAGATGATGAAAGAGTTCCAGGTAGACCACGTTTCGTTCTCATTGAAATATTTCTTCCAGGTGAATCCCGTCGGGGTTTTGTTCCACTCACCACCACCTTCTTCACCACGCACGTCGCCAACGCTGACCTCCTTGTCCTGTAGGTCGCCATAGTCTTTGTTTGGATCAAAATAAGCTTTTCCGTCACGATAGACGATATTGCCGGGAATGGTGTTATAGTATTTTCCACGAAGAACCATGCCTGGCGCATACATTGTCTCATAGAAGCGGGGATCCTTATTGAGGTAAGGACGGTTGGGCACTTCCTTACCCACATACTCGAAAGCGTCGGCAAGCTGACGTACGGGAGTGGTGACACAGTAACCTCCGATAGAGTTGTTGTACCAATCGCCCCAATAGTTCTGTGCGTCAATGGAATAAGTGCGTGCAAGGATGACCTCATCAAGTTTCTCACATCCTCTCTTGAAGAGGTCTCCAAAGTTGGCAAGCGCAGGCGCATTTTTCAGCAGCTCGGCAGTCTCGTCGATCGTGATCTGCCAATAGCTGTTATCATTGAGGTAACCAGCGGCATATGCAGCGACACGAGCTCGCAACAGTCGTGCAGCAGGCTTAGCGATCTTCGACGAGTTTTCAGTCTTGTCGGGCAGTCCGGCAATAGCTTCGCCTAAGTCTTTGAGAATAAAGTCATAGACCGTCTTTGGTTCTACTTGTGTCATCTGACGTGCTTCTTCTACGGAGGTTGGATTCTCGGTGTAGAAGATAATGTGTCCGAACATGCTCACCAGTTCCAGATAGAAGTAATCACGCAGCGTCTTAGCCTCCCCAAGTACCTTGAGGCGCGTGGCGTCGGTTTCTCCGCCGGGCCATGGGTAGGTGTCGATGTTCGAGATGATGTTGTTAGCTCGTTGTATACTAACATAGTCTGTGGTCCACTTGGTTTCAGGAAAACTCGACGATGCGTTACCGATGCCTCGTCCAAGGTCGTATCCACGATTCCAGCTATGGGTGACAAGTCCGTTGTCAGTGACGGCGTCGAGCCATAAGTCATTGTTGTTAGTGTTCAAGCAATTATAGACTCCATTGAGTGACTTCTCATAATCATCGGGGGTCTGGAAGTATCCGCCAGCACTGACAACACCGGCAGGATCAATATCGATATTGCTTTCGCAACTGCTGAAGGATAGAGTCATGGCAGCCAGCCCCAAAGAAAGGAGCGAAAGTCTGATATACTTATTCATGTTGATGCGATTTAAAGTTTAATACATTGATTGGTAACCTTATAGCACGACAGCAGATCCACTGTCAAGCGTAGCTCTTGATGTTGCTTAGAATGTGACATTCACACCGAAGTTGATAATCTTGACTTGCGGGAAGTTGTTGATACGGTCACTGAAGCTCTCTGGATCAAGTCCATGAAAGAGGCTTGTCCAGGTAAGGAGATTGCTACCCGACACATAGAGTCTAAGGTTCTGAAGGCCAATGCGTTGGCAGATGCTCCTATCGAAGGTGTATCCCAACTCAGCGTTTTTCAACCGAAGGTAATCAGCGCTGTGCAGGTTGAATGAATTATAGGTCGATTCATTCCTGTTGTTGGCAGCCTCAAGTCTTGGAACGTCAGCATGGGGATTCTGGCTTTTCTCTGTCCAACGGTTTCTAAAGATAGTACTCGTAAATACTTCGTAATTTGGTCCCTCTATAAATTCGCCGTAGAGTACGCACTTAGCACCCAATGCGCCTTGGAAAAGCAGACTCAAGTCAAAGCCCTTGTAGGCAGCCGAGAGATTGCATCCTAATGTCCACTTAGGAATATTGGAGTCAAAGATGCAACGGTCCTTCGGGTCTATGACACCATCGTGATTCACATCGACTAACTTCACGTCGCCAGCCTTGACTTCTGATATGCCGCGAGGATCAGACTTGATGCGTGCCTTGTAGTCGGCCAAGTCAGCCTCGTTGGCAATAAGGCCGTCGGCCTTGTACATATAGTAAGCATCGAGTGGATGCCCCACCTTTTGGATCGTGTAGCCACTGATATTTCCATCGTCGGAACCTCTATCGCGCCATTCATTTTTATTGTAAGCAAAGTTGAGCGAACCGTTGAACTGTACCTTCCCAAAGGTATTGCGGTAGCCGATCTGTGCCTCGAAGCCAGAGTTTCTCACATTTCCGGCATTTTGCTCAGGTGCTCCGAGTCCAATATAATAAGGTATAGCCAACGTGAGAAGGATGTCTTTGGTGTCCTTGATATAGTAGTCAAACGAACCATAGATGGTATTGTTAAGCAGGTTGAAGTCGAGTCCAAGGTCGGTCTGCTCCACGGTTTCCCATGTTATGCTTGGATTTGCCATGCTCGACTGGTAGAGTGCTGTGGTCAGTACTCCATTCATTACCACGTTACCTACAGTATAGGTAGGCAGATACTCGAAGTCTTTGATTTGGTTATTACCCGTTTGTCCCCAAGATGCGCGGACTTTAAGGTTGTCTATCCACTTCACATTTTTCATGAACGGCTCTTCAGAAACACGCCATGCAGCAGAGAAAGACGGGAATGTGCCCCACTTATGACCCTTGGCAAAACGAGAGGAACCGTCAGCACGCATATTGGCCTCAAAGAGATAACGCTCTTTATAGTTATAGTTGAAACGGCCAAAGTAGGAATTGATACCCCATTTTGTAGGATATCCATAGGCAAATTGACTGTCAGCCGACCCCAGTGACACGTCGGGCAAGTTCTCAGAGATGAGATTACGACGCTCTGCCCAAGAATATTCATTATGGTAATTGATGTACTCCATACCATAGAGCAATGCAAAGTGATGAGAGCCAAACGATTTTTTGTAGTTAGCCAAGAAACGGTAGGTCATCTCGTGAGCATTGTTGCGATTGTCCGTCACACTGTTTGGATTGTTGCGCTGTGTGACAAGATTACCATTGGCATCGTAAAACTTGTAGTTCTTATTATGGATCTTATTCCGACTCCATGAGCCATTGAGTGCCACCATCCCAGTGAGAGTGAGACCCTTAATGGGCTCCCAGACAAGCTTTGCCTGACCATAGATGGCATCGCGGTTGTAGCGGTTCTTGCCCACTACATCAAAATCAACATAGGCCAAAGCGTTTACATTTTGTTGATCAAGACGGTATCTTCCATCCTCATATCTCAAAGGCGAAGTAGGTGTCATAGAGTAGCATCTGTACTGTGCATCGCCCAGCCCTTGCGGGAAAAGTCGGTTGATGTAGCGATAGGTGATATCCGTGGAGAACGTAAGGTTCTTCTTAAGCTGTATGTCATAGTTCACACGATAGCTGTAGCGCTTGTACTTTGTGTTGTCAGTAATGCCTGGCTGATCGAGGAAATCAAACGATACCACGTACTTGTTAGTTTCGGTGCCACCATTGAGTGTCACTGTCTGCTGGGTGACATAGTTGGTTTTGTAGAGTTCTGATGGCCAGTTGTGATAGCTGATATTATATGGGTCACTACCATTTTCAGCAGCTACCATCTGGTCTTCAGTATATTTAGCAGAACTTCCGGCATTGACGAGAGCTTCGTTGACCATTTCCATATATTCGCGTGCCGACACACACTTAGGCACTACTGCACGGCTTTGTGAGCCGATACTTCCATTGTAAGAGATGTTGACCTTTCCCACTTTACCACGCTTCGTAGTGACAAGGATAACACCGTTGGAAGCTCTTGATCCGTAGATGGCTGTCGAGGATGCGTCCTTAAGAATGGAAATATTATCGATCTCGCCGGCAGGTACAGTATTGAGCGGCATCTCCACTCCGTCGACGAGTATAAGGGGAGCTGAATATCCTGTAGTGCTCACACCACGGATATACATTTCTGGATTGTCGGAACCGGGTGCACCACCACGGTCAACAATCGTGATGCCCGGGCTCAGACCTTGGAGAGACTTCTCCACATTGGTCTGTACCATCTTGTCAAGATCAGCTCCTTCCACCTTGTTCACAGCCCCGGTAGTAGTGATCTTCTTTTGCGTACCATAACCAACAACGACGATGTCATCAAGGGTCTTCGTGTTGGGAAGAAGGGTCAACCGCATGGTCTGGCGGGCAGAAATCTCTTTATCCATATACCCTACATAGCTGACGGTCAGCAGACTGCCGGGTGCAGCATCAATAGCGAAATTGCCGTCAATGTCGGTGATAACACCGTTATGTGTACGCTTGTCATATATCGTAGCACCTACCAATGGTTCGCCCTTCTCGTCATCTACATGTCCGCGTAGCTGCTTGCTGCCTGCGGAAATCGGTGTGGGTGCCGGACTGTCCTTTCCGTAAATGACAATCGACTTATTGGAAACGATGCGCCACGTGATGTCGCGATGCTTAAAAGCAGCATCGAGCACTTTGCCCACTTCGGCATTTTTCATCGAAAGAGTGATGTCGTGTCGGTTGTCAATAAGCCCGTCACGATAGGAGAAACGATAGGTCGTCTGTTGCTCTATCACGTCAAACACCTGACGAACGCTGGCATTGGTGACATGAATAGTGACAGTAGGTCGCTGCGCAAAGGCTGTCGCAGAGAGCAATAGAAAGAATCCTATGAGCAATAGGATCATTCTGGAATGTGTCTTTACGTTCATAGATAATAATTGTTTAAAGGTTCTGTGTACTTTAGATTGCTTACATCGATTAAGGCACGCTATCTCGGCAAAAGTACCAAAGAAAATCTTTGTTTAACATTAGTTAGCATCTGATTCTCTTTCAACTCATTAATACATAACTGGTCGAAATATTCGACTGGTTCACCTTATTATAGTCATTCTGCGTGATGAGCTCCACTACCTATATTTTTTCAAAAAAGAAAAAACGAAAAGATTGCGCTATTCTCTAAATTAATCCTTAACTTTGCCAAAATTATGAAGGCACATGCCCTTAAACTTATATCCATTATAAAAACTGGCGATGAAGAGAAACACACATACTGAGGAAACCATTGACAACGAAGCACTACTCATAGAACGACTGAAAGGCGACTCTCATGACGCCTTCGCTGAGCTCTACCGACGCTACTCCTCAAGTCTCTATGCTTTCGCGCTAAGCTACGTCAAAGTCAGGGAATCTGCAGAGGAAATCGTTGAGGATGCCTTCGTGTGGATTTGGACACACCGCCACGAACTGCGACAGACCCAAACGCTCAAGCCTTTACTCTTTATCTGCTCCAAACACTACATCATCAACGCATGGAGGCAAACCGTGCACTCACAAAACTATGAAGATTATGTCAACTGGATCGACAGACAAGGTGAGGACGCTACAACGCAATGGCTCGATTACAACGACTTCTTGACTTGTCTGCATAAGGAACTGAAGAAGCTGCCCTCCACACAACAAAAGGTGATCACCCTTTCGCGTCTCGAAGGAATCTCGAACAAGGATATAGCACAGAGACTGCAACTCAGTGAACAAACGGTGAAAAACCAAATCACGATTGGCCTCAAAACGCTAAGAACCAAAATGCAGAAGTTCTATACGCTCACTACTCTATTTATTATTATTTAATAGTACTTTTCAAGGATTTTATTGCCTAAACATATAAAGAACCGTATACATGAAACAGATGATAGACAAATATATAGACAGCGTGCCAACTCCTGAACAACTCAAAACGCTCAAAGCAGAGATGGACAACTGTTCCGACGAGCAACTGGCTGAGCAGATGGAACAACGATGGCACAACAACACCATCGACACATCATCTGTGTCACAACAATCACTAGACAATATCTATGATCGGGTGACCGACCGGCTGGGATTCTACGACAAGACAACAATCAGCCAACGCCCTACCCTATCCATCGGACGACGCATACTCGCCATCACACAGTGGGCTGCAATCCTGCTCTTGCCCATCACTATAGCACTCGCTTTATACATAAAAAGCGAAAATGAGATTCTTGCCAAACAAACGGCTATCTTCACCACCAACGCCGGACAACAAGGGACATTAGCTTTGCCCGATGGTACTGAAGTTAATCTCAATGAACAGTCTCAACTCTCCTATCAGTCGGGAAACTTCTCGGGTAAGGAACGCAACATCTACTTCGACGGCGAAGCTTTCTTCCATGTTGCCAAAGACCCGCAACACGCTTTTGTCATCCACTCGGGTGACATCAACGTCAGGGTCCTCGGTACTAAATTCAATTTTATGACACGCAACAGCGACAGTATCGCTACGCTGACGCTCGTGGAGGGCTCTGTGCGTTTCGAGACTGTCTCCGACCACCAAAGCATCGTGCTCAAAGCCGGACAGCGGATCGTCTACAATAAACGGATCCACCATATCAAAGTCACTTCTCCCGAAAACATTACAGACGCTACCGCATGGCAACGCAAGGAGATCGTATTCCGTAGCGAATCGCTCAACACAGTACTGAATCGGTTAGCAGATAACTATCATATGAAAGTGAACATAGCAAAGAATGTCCGCCTCAATGACAGGTTTACGGGCGTGATGAGTAGCACCGATCTCGAAGAGAACCTTAAGATTCTGGAAATCTCAAATCAACTGCAAATAGAGGTGAAAGGGAAAACGATCTACGTCAGAGCAAAGTAATCAACTATAAAACCTACTTTGTCTCTCGTTGTGTCTCCATCGAAAACTTGACGAAGCCGAGATTTAGACCGAAGGTGAATCTCTGCATTCTCACGGGCAGTGGATCCTTGAAGATGTTGTTCATCATTCCACGAACTTTGTCCTGCTCTTTCTCTGAAGGCACTCCACCATTGGCTATCGTGTCATTGATGTGCTGCAGGCCACGCGCCAGGACACGTAGCTTGGTGAAAGTATCAATGATGGCGATAGTCACCTGTGTGGCTGTTGGCGACTTCAATATGGTGGCAAGCATATAAAGTCCTTGCTCCGTAAAAGCATGTGGCGTAACTGTGGAATGCTTCAACCTATTGAACCGGTCGAAATTTTCGACCAGTTCATCTTTCTCGCTCTTTTCCAGCGTGATAACATAACCCTCGGGGAACTTATCAGAGTTATTGCGCAATGCTTCATTGACGCGTTTTGTCTCCACACCATACAATTCCGCTACATCGCGGCCGATGATCACCTGCTTGCCGCGAAGCACGACAAGACGACTCTCCGCTCGCTCTATTTGTTTTTCTTTCTCCTCCATATTTGCAAAGATAAACAAAAAACTGATAAGTGAGAATAATGTGGAAGATTTTTTTGTTTTCCATGTATGACGCCCTCATTCTCCCAGCTAAACATTCTGCGTGATACCGCAAGCTTCTTTCTCATCTTTAAGTATTTCGCTGGGATAATAGAAAAAATATACCCCAAAGCTCTAACAATACGGTAAGCCTTGGGGTAATTTGTTGTTGAGTATAGTCAGGAACAAAGAAGAGCCGAACGACAGCCGTTAAGTCTCCATGATCCTTACAAACTCTATCGAATACGATACCTGTTGTCGCTGCTATTCCTCTTCCCAGAGGTGCATGCCTTTCATGGCTTTGGCATCTACCGGAACATTCGGATCATCATCAGTGCCGCCATATCCAATTCCTTCGTTGCTGCCGTTGTTGCTGCCATTGATGGTACCACCCATTTTGTTTTCGCTTCCAGCACAAAAGGAAGTCGTAACCATGCAGAGTACAACAGATTCTGGTGCTTGGTATATTTTTGTAGTCATAATACGTTTAGATTTAAGAATTAATGTTTCATGATCTTCTTACCGTTGACAATATATATGCCAGCAGGTAGAGAAGTGAAGGCAGAACGCTCGAAGCGCTGGCCCTGCAGATTATAGATATAAAGATTAGACTGCAGATGGCGCTCAACGACAGAGATGCCTGTCGTGGAATCATCGCCTATAAACACCATCCCCAGCTTGGCCTTCACATCCTGCTTACCATCTTTGATGATCTGCCAGTAACAGCGGTAAGCAGGAATCATGCGGCTGACCTTGCTCTTCTTGTAGAACTTCATGTTCTTGTTGTGCTCGCCATTGTTTGTATCTGGGTTGGAGAAGAAGAACTCTCCTGCTCCCAACTGATGTCCGCCATCGGTGTAGGTGCCAAGCATGCGTATTTCGGTCTTACCGCATGACGGATCTTTTTCATTATTATCGATGTTGACTGTGACCGCATTGTCTTCGTCACTTCGACTCTTGTCCGTGTCGGAGCACTTCACAATATAAGCGGATCCGGAGTTCTTAGGATCTGCCTCCAGGAGATAAGGCGTGTTGGCCTTCATAATGATACGGCCGTTGGCATCAGGCTGTACCAGTTCAAAGATGAGATGATAGAAGAAAGCATGATCGGCATCGTTGTTTGAGGCCTCTTCGTCATAAGTTGCACCAGTGAGTTTAGCGACCTGGGCCTCGTCACCAAACTCAGCTTTCACATCCACATCTGTAGGAAAGCAGGCTGTCGTCCATTTTGGTTGATAGGGATAGAATTCCGGGTCAACAGGCTTGTCGTCTTTTCCGGGCCATGCATACTTATTTCCCTGATTAGTATACGTGCCGTCACAGCTTGCATCGTAAGAGCCGGTATACGACTCATCGACATTTTGCCAATTGCCATTGTTCTTGTAATTCGACTTGTAAACAGCTTCACTTTCCACCCAAAACGTGCAGTCGTGGACAGCCTCATCACCATGCTCGTCCTGAGAACAGAAAGGATACTGACCCAAAGACCTGTACTTGTTGCCAACCAGATAAACATTGCGCAGGCTCTCACAACCATGCAGGAAATAGTTGCCAATCGTGACCAGATTCTCCGGAATGACCAAAGACTGCAACTTATTGCAATGACAAAGGAAATGATTGCCGACAGAAGCGAGCGTGTTGGGCAATGATATGCTACGAAGGCTTGCACAATATTGGAAAGCATTGTCACCAATGGAAGTCACGCTATTGCCTAAAGAGATTTCCTGAAGTCCCGTGCAGGACCAAAAGGCGTCGGCGCCGATGGTAGTGACGGTATTGGGAATGATAGCAGAAATGATGTTTGTTTTAGTTGCAAAAACACCATCTGATTCTTCCGTGCAGTTGTTATCAATACGTGTTACGGTGTAAGTGACACCGTTATCCTCTACTGTCGAGGGAATGATCAGATGCACCGATGCCTTCGCATTATTATCGGACCCATCTGTGTAACTATAGACAGTTACGGTATTGTTACCGTCGTTGTTTTCAACAAACGACAAACCGAAGGAGCATCCTACCCCCCCACGTACTAACATTCCCCTGATTGTCATAAAAATGCCAACCAGTAGAGATACCCGCTTTCATGTTTAACGACAAGAGCAAGGCGGCACAAAGCGTCAAAAGCCGCAGTCCTGTCTTCGATAAATGAGTCATAAATTATAAATTAAAAAAGCTAAGTTACTATACTTATAAAATTATTATATTAGTCCAACTCATCCAACAATATTCCATTGATGAAACTCGTTAGTACAATGTCAACACGATGTTGGGCATTAAAAGTTTCTTTTGTTTTGCAAAATTACTATTTTCATTGATACTTATATAATTTCTGTAACATATATTAAGATATAATATCCTTTCACCCACAGCTCCCCCATATTACGAATTTGTATCTTGTTCTCGCACCTCTTACAACTCCTGAACCTCTGCGAGTTCCATAAGAGAGAATGTTCCTTTATCTCTAAGAACTACAAAATATAAAAACCTCCAACGCTCCTCGCCAAATGCTGACGATAAGCAAAGTCCGAAAACGAAAACAAAGAGATGAGGAAAAGTAGTCGGTAAGAGAATCGAACTCTTATGCCAAGATTGAGAATCTTGTATCCTAACCGTTAGATGAACCGACCGTTAAGCGATAAAAAATCCTCTCTGTACGAGGCGGAGAGGCAAGTAAAGTAGTCGGTAAGAGAATCGAACTCTTATGCCAAGATTGAGAATCTTGTATCC
>ERZ1023830.39-NODE-39-length-54927-cov-57.671235_pt1 | contig 54927 bp, 28 predicted proteins | sample MGYA00380381_ERZ1023830 | MGnify/ENA primary metagenome ERZ1023830 (study PRJEB33179, sample SAMN07449067) | human gut metagenome | biome: Human-gut; feature: Human associated habitat; material: Faeces | host: Homo sapiens | place: India:Kasaragod | collected... | reverse complement strand
ACGTTCCATTGACCGTCAGCTTACTCTGTTCTAAATTCATCGAACTCACGTTAATAATATAACCACAATCACATGAAGTGTAAACACCTAACTTTCGGAATCACGAGATCTGCTTTTGCAATCGGCCTGGTGGTAGGTGCTCTCTCCTTCCAGTCGTGCAAGGACGACTTGCTGACCGGACAGCCTTCGTGGCTGGGCAACTCCATCTATGAGGAGTTGAAGAATCAGGGCAACTATCAGTATACGTTGAGGCTGATCGATGACCTCGGTCTCACCGAGAAGATGAGCCACACGGGTTCGCTGACCATCTTCGTCGCTGATGATGCTACCTACGACAACTGGTTCAAAAACAACAAATGGGGTGTGCGATCCTATGACAAGCTTTCCATTGCCCAGAAAAAGCTGTTGCTCAACAACCAGGTTATTAACAATGCCTACCTCATCGAATTGATGAGTAACGTGGCCGCCACACCGCCGGAGAAGGGTCTCGCCATGCGCCGTCCGACCTCTGCCAGTGCCTTTGACTCGGTCTATACCATGCCCTACACCAAGATGAGTGCCAACCAAAAGGCATGGACGTGGTATCGTAACAACCATAAGAACATCATTCTCTTCCGCGACGGACACATGGGCACGAGCGACATTACTGCACCGATGATCCATTTCCTGCCGGAGTTTATGCAGAAGAACGGGTTCACCAATGAGGACGTGAAGATTCTCAGTAATGGCATCAGTTCTTCAACAAACGACGCCCTTATCGGCGATCATATGGTGATGGAGCGCGACATCACCTGCAAGAACGGATATATCCAGAAGATGAACGGTGTCGTGGAGCCATTCGAGAACATGGCGCAGATCCTCCATGAGCATGCCAACACCAGCCTGTGGGCTCACCTCATTGACCGTTTCTCCGCTCCTTACTACGATAAAGCGAAGACTACGGAGTATAATCGTCTCTACAATACCAGTGTCGACTCTGTCTTCACCCTCCACTATTTCACTCCAAGTGGTCGTGCCCTACCTGTCACCGCTGGCAACCCTGCACCGGGCAACATGCCTAGCGATGCCACACTGAACTTCGATCCGGGATGGAACCAGTATATGTACACCAACACCAGTAACAAGGACCTGCACTATGATGCCGGCGTGATGTTTGTGCCGACTAACAAGGTTCTGGAAGAATGGTGGAATAATGGTGAGGGTCAAATGCTCAAGGAGCGCTATGGCACATGGGACAATGTTCCTGACAACATCCTTGCCTCACTCATCAATGTCAACATGGTGGGTAGTTTTGTAGACGCCATTCCCTCAAAGTTCTCCTCCATCGTCAACGATGCCAAGGAAGAGATGGGTGTGAAGCCAGCCGATGTGGACAGCGCGTTCATTGGTTGCAATGGTGTCATTTATCTTACCAACAAGGTGTTCACCCCGATGGAGTATTATAGTGTCGCTTTCCCGGCCAAGAACAACTCCGAGACGATGAGTATCACCAACTGGGCTATCAATGAGCTCGAATTCAGACCTTATCTTAACTCCATGGCCGCTAAGGGCAAGGAGAATGAGTATCTTCATTACTCGCTCATCCTTCCTGACAATAAGGCTATGATGTACTATGTTGACCCTGCCAACTTTGGTGATCGCCAAGAGACTGTCATTGTCTTCTATTGGGACAATCTTAGCAACTCGGTGAAGGCAATGCGCTATGGTTGTGATATTGACGAGAATGGCAATATCACCATTGGCGAAAAGTTGCAGGCTAGTGTGCCCTACAACGTCGTCAAGAACCGTTTACAGGATCTGATCAACAATCTCATCATCGTGGGTCCCATCAGTACGGATTATAGTTACTACAAGACCAAGAGTGGTTCGATCATCAAGGTCACTGACGGTGACAAAGCCGATATGACTGTAGCCGGTGGCTGGCAGATTGACCATGGCACTTCTATACCTGTGTCCGCTATCTATGACTTGTCGAAGAACGGTAATGGTAAGACCTATACCGTTGATAAGATGATACCAATGACCGGCTCTCGCTCAGTCTATCAGGTGCTTAAGGGTCACGAAGAGTACTCTGAGTTTCTCAAGCTCCTCATCGGTCCTGACGAGAATCTTGGCAACGACGCCCTGCTGGCCAACTCCATGAAGATGTCGAATACAATATATACTTGTGCAGGACAAAGCAATGGAAACTTCAATATCAACCTCTTCAACAACTTCAACTATACGGTCTACGTACCTTCCAATGCCGCCATTGAGAAGCTTACCGCTGATGGTATCCTGCCAACATGGAGCGAGTATGATGAGTATTATCGGAAGGGGGAGGACGGTGACAAGGACGCTGCCGCCACAGCCAAGGCCATTAAGGATCGTATCCTCAGTTTCTTGTGCTATCACATTCAAGACAACTCCATCGCTATTGGCAGTAATCCTACCAACTACGAGGAAGTCACCGATGCCAATGGTGCCGTGAGTCACCGTGCTGTCACCACGAGCAACTATGAGACGATGCTTCTTGACCCCGACAATGATGTCTACTATCCCATCAATGTCACCCACAAGGACGGACAGCTCATCATCAAGGACAATGCCGGCAACGTACGCCACGTGGAGAAGAAATCGGGATTGTACAACAACATCTGTCGCGAGTACTGGTTCAGCGGTGCGGGTTATGCCAAGACGATCTACAGCAGTTCCGACGCCGTTGTTCATCTCATCGACGGCCCGTTGTTCTACAGCCAGAAAGCTATGACCCCTTGGAAGAATCTCGCAAAGAAATACATCCAACACAGAAGAAAGTAAGCCATGCGAAAACAATATTATAATATCATAGACATACAGGCATTGCTCCGCAAGGCGATGTCGCACCGTCGCCTGACCATTCTCGCCGGTGCTATGCTCAGCTGTGCCACTGTGATGGCTCAGACGGGCAACGTCCATGGTACTGTCTCAGACGAGATGGGACCCTTGATGGGTGCCACCGTTGTGGAGATCGATGCCAGCGGACGTATCATCAACTCCACTGTATCTGACCTCAACGGTAATTTCTCCATGGCAGTGAAGAGTCCGAAAAACAAGATTCAGTTCAGTTTCGTCGGTATGAAGAAGCAGACTCTGCCCTTGGACCGCAGTGAGTATAAGATCCTGCTCAAGACAGAGAACGAGATCAAGGAGGTCACCGTCACGGCTCGCCGCCGCACCTCTGGTAACAACTTGAGTATTCCTGAGCGCGAGATCTCCTATGCCTCGCAGAGCCTGAACATGAAAGACCTTGCCGGACTGGGCGTGACAACCATCGATGAAGCCCTTCAGGGACGCATCGCCGGTCTGGACATCATCGCCAACTCCGGTGACCTTGGCTCCGGTTCCAACCTCCGTCTGCGTGGAGCTTCATCACTTTCCACGCTCACCGATTCCAACCCGCTGATCGTTATCAATGGCAATATCCGCAATGTTGATATGTCCAACTTCGACCTTGCCGGTGCCAACAATGAGAAGTTCGCTGAACTGCTTAATATTAACCCTGAAGATATAGCCTCCATCAATGTGCTGAAGGATGCCGCCGCCACCGCCGTCTACGGTTCGCAGGGTGGTAATGGCGTCATCGAGATCACCACCAAGCGTGGTGCTATGGGTAAGCCACGCGTGAGCTACTCACTGAAGCTCACCGGTACTCACCAGCCCAAAGGATATGCTCTGCTCAACGGTGATGACTACACGATGATGCTCAAGGAAAGCTATTTCAACCCCACACAGAGCGACACCCGTAGCCAGAACATCCGTGAGATCAATTACGACCCCTCGTTCTCGGAGTATGAGCAATATAACAACAACACCGACTGGCGCGATGCCGTGACGCAGAACGGTCTGCGTCAAAATCACTACATTTCCGTGACGGGTGGTGGTGAGAAGGCCTCATTCCGTATTGGTATGGGGTACGACCATGAGACAGGTACGATGATCATGCAGAAGCTCAACCGCTTCTCTACCAATGTGGCCTTGGACTACTATGTCAGTGAACGTATCAAGATCTCGACCAACTTCTCGCTGACCTATACCAAGAATGATATGAACTACGACAACCTGCTCGATATCGCCATGAAGAAGATGCCAAATATGGCTATCTACGAGCAGGATCCGGTGACCGGTCAAAACACCGACCGCTACTATGAGATGCTGCAAAGTGCCTCAGATATCTTTAAAGATGACCAGAAGAAACTCGTCAACCCTGTGGCCAGTGCCCATCTTGCCAAGAAGGGACGTAGCACCTACGACCTCAACCCCGAGCTTGTCATCAACTATCATCTCTTAGGCATGGATGCCTCGCATACCCAGCTTAACTATCAGGGCAGTGTCTATGCCAGCGTATTCAATCAGTACGACAACAGTTTCTATCCTTCCGAACTCACCACTGTAGCTTGGAACAACGGCGTGAACCTCGCCAACTCCGGCAGCAGCAAGAGCTTCGGCTTCAACACCAAGCACACGCTGACCTTCGTCCCACACTTTGCCAATGAGGATCATTCGTTGCAAATGATGGGACGTTTCGAACTCAATTCTGGATCGTCAAGCGGACAGAGCAACGGCTCCAAGGGCCTTCCGGGCAAGGATTTCTCCAGTCCTGATGCCGGCGGTATCAACACAGGTTTGAGCTCATGGTACAACGAGTGGCGTTCGATGTACTTCACCTATTCCGCCCACTACGCTTACAAGAGCCGCTACATGTTTGACTTCACTCTGCGTGCCGACGGTACCTCTAAGTTTGGTCCGAAGAAGCGTTGGGCTTACTTCCCCTCCGTCTCTCTGCGTTGGAACATCGTCGACGAGCCTTTTATGAAAGTCTTACGCGACCATGGCCTCTCGATGCTCTCTTTGCGTCCGAGCTGGGGTATTGTGGGTGTGCAGCCCAACCAGGACTACCTCTATGTGCGTAAGTACGCTACTGGTAACCGCTATCTCGACATGAGCTCCATGCATCCGCAGAATATCCGTCTCACCGACCTGCGTATGCAAAAAAATACCCAGTACAACCTTGGTGTGGATCTCGGCCTCTTCAATGATCGTTTCTTCATCACCTTCGAGGCTTATAGCACCACCATCACTGACATGTTGCTGAAGGACTACCGCATTCCGTCGAGCACCGGTTTTGCCACGCTCGCCTACCGCAACAACGGTAAGATGCGCAACACCGGTTGGGAGTTCCATATCAATACCAATAAACTCGTTACGGCTGGTCACTTTACCTTTGACATGAACGCCAACTTCGGTAACAACCGCAATGAGCTCTTGGAGATGGATGACTATATGCTCAACTCGCTCAACTCCACGTTTAACTACTCTAACGGACAGTATCTCCAGCGCGTGCAGCTCCACAATCCGTTTGGTGCCATCTATGGATTCCGTAGCAAAGGTGTCTATCAGTACAACTATGAGACCTTTAAGAATATGAATGCTGAAGAGCGGTCGGCCTTCCTTGCTGCTGGCAAGACGGCGCCCATCGCTTTCAACGCAGAGGGTAAGCCTATCTTAGACGCTGATGGCAACCCTATCCAGATGCGCTATAACTATAACAACAACGGCACGGGTAAGAACTATGCCTTTGTTGGAGGTGATGCCATGTATGAGGATATCAACCACGACGGTAACATTGATGCGCTTGACATCGTCTACCTCGGTTCCTCTCTGCCTAAGCTCACGGGTGGTTTCGGTTTCGTCTTCTCCTATAAGGAGTGGCGTCTGACCACACAGTTCACCTACCGCTATGGTAACAAGATTCTCAATCTTGCCCGTCTCAATGCAGAGTCGATGAACAACAACTACAACCAGAGTCAGGCTGTGAACTACCGCTGGCGCAAAGAGGGCGACGTGACCACGATCCCACGCGCCATGTACGGAACCGACACCAACTACAACACGTTGGTCAGCGACCGTTTCGTTGAGGATGGCTCTTACCTGCGTATGAGCTATGCCCAGCTGTCCTACGCTTTAACGCGTAAGCAGCTCAAGGCCATCGGCTTCAACCGCATCGCCTTCTATGCGAGCATCAACAACCCGTTTGTTATCACGAAGTATTCTGGTGTAGACCCCGATATCGTTCAGAGTGGCTATGCCCCTGCTGTGGACCGTTCACAGACTCCGCGTTCGCGCTCAGTCACACTGGGTATCACCGTAGACTTCTAATCATATATTTATAGTCATGAAACGCAGAAATACAATATATAGCATTATCACAGCCGTTGCGACCCTGCTGAGCTTTGCCTCGTGCAGTGACTTTCTTGAGGTGAAGCCTCAGAACGTGACGGTGGAAGATGAGTTCTGGAACGAGAAGGCCGATGTTGACCAGATGATGACCGGTCTGTACGCCAGCCTGCAGGATGCCGGAGTGGTGAAGCGCATGATGATCTGGGGCGAGTTCCGCAGTGACAATGTCACATCGGGCAACAATATCGAGAAGGATGCCTCGTTGCAGAAAATCTTCAAGGAGGACATCGACGCCTCCAACGGCTATACCACCTGGACACCGTTCTACTATATCATCAACAGTGCCAACACACTGATCGAGCATGCGCCTGCCGTTGCTGCCACCGATCCCGCCTTCTCTACTTCGGAGCTCAATGCCGACATCGCTGAGGCTAGCGCCATCCGTGATCTGTGCTACTTCTATCTCATCCGCACCTTCCGCGACGTGCCCTACACAACAGTAGCTTACGCCGACGACAACCAGGTGATGAACCTCCCGGCCACGAAGTTCGATGATGTTCTTGACTCGCTCATTATTGACCTGGAGCGTGTACAGGGCAATGCCGTGAAAAACTATCCCTCTTCCAGCTCTACCAAGGCTTTGTACCAGACAGGCCGCATCACGCAGGATGCCATCCATGCCATGCTTTGCGACATGTATCTGTGGAAGAAAGACTACAACAAGTGCATCGAGTATGCCGACATGGTCATTGCCTCCATGTGTCAGCGCGCCAAGGACAAGGGCTTCTACAATCGGCTTAGCGCTGACGAAGAGGCTCGCGTTAACGGATATCCGCTCATCAGCGATGTTTTTACCAATACCGTCTATGGTCATGCCTACAATGAGATCTTTGGTGATGGCAACAGCATGGAAAGCATCTTCGAACTCACCTATATGCGTGATGACAACATGCCAAGCAATGGAGCCGCCAACGACTTCTACATGTTCTCTAAGGGAGACATTGTCGCGGGATATGCAGCTCCTTCCACTTATGTGAGCGGCACCGAAGGACAGACCAATCAGGTCTTCTCAAAGTACGACGGCCGCTACTACGAAAACATGTACAACGGCAAGATCAGCAAGGGATGCTTCGCCGTTGTGAACGTCGACTATTCTGGCGGTCCCGAAAAAGTAAGTACTTCACACTTTAGTCCTTATGCTGAGAATAAGTCCAAGGCTAACTGGATCATCTATCGTCTCACCGATGTGATGCTGATGAAGGCTGAGGCACTCACCGCCTTGATGAGCGATGCCAGCGAGTTGAGCGATCAGGACAAGAACTACATGGTGCAGGCCTTCTCTTTGGTAAACGCCGTGAATAAGCGGTCGGTGTGTGAAAGCGTCCTCAAGGATACCCTGCAGGCTAACGACTACGCCACTAAAGAGAAAATTGAAAACTTGGTGATGACCGAGCGTCAGCGAGAGCTGATGTTCGAGGGTAAGCGCTGGTACGATCTCGTCTGCCGTTCGCGCCGCGACGGCAATACCGACTATCTGCGCCAGCAGACCTTGATGAAATTCACCTCCAATACCAGTGCAATCAGCGGCAAACTCGCCAAGATGGACTATATCTACTGGCCATATAATGTCGATGAGCTCAAGGTTAATGGCAACCTCAAGCAGAACCCAGCCTTCGGTAGTGGTGTCGACTCGAGCATCGAGCAGAACAAATAAACGCCAGTATTCAGCAACTACTCATTGTATTATATATAAACGAACCAACAATGAAAAAGATATTCAGTATCATCCTCTCTGTCTGCTGCCTTGTCGGAGGTCTGGGGCTCGCCTCGTGCTCCGATGAGCCGGACACTTCCAATTACTACACGTTCAAGGGCGAGATGATGAGCGACTACATCAACAACCGGCCGGAGTACAGCGACTTCGCCTATGTCGTCAACCGTGCCGGACTGATGGACGTGCTTTCCGCCTATGGACACTACACCTGCTTCCTGCCGTCGAACTCGGTGATGGAGACCTATCTCAAGAAGCACGGTCTCGCCTCTGTGCAGGATCTCACTCAAGGTGAGTGCGATACGATCGCACGTTCCCACTTGGTGAACAATATCTATGGCACCATAGACATGAACGATGGCACGCTCAACACAGAGAACCTCAACAAGCGCTTCATCCAAATCACCCATGGCATGGACAAAGACAGCAACACCGTGGTGGAGCTCAACCGCATGGCGTATATCTATAACGCCACTAAGGACGACTCAGTGCAGAACGGTATCGTGCAGCCTATCAGTGCTGTGCTCGAAAACTCCAACAGCTCTATTGCTGACATCCTTGGGGCCAACGATCAGATCAGCATGTTCTTCGAGGCGCTTAAGGCTACTGGCCTGCAGGACTCGCTCTATAAGGTCAAGGACAACAGCTACAACGCTGGCAAATATGACTATTACTCCTACACTTCTGACTTCTGGCATGAGATTGCCTGCCCACCTGCTGACAAGAAGTACGGCTATACCGTCTTCGTGGAGAAGGACTCCTTGCTCAAGGCCAAGCTCAAGGCCTATGGCATCACTACGTCCAACGGCAATCTGCAGGCTCTCTACGACTTGGCCTGTAAACTCTATGATCCTGTCTATGGCGATGACGCCGACTATCAGGCTGACAAGGGTATCGACAAGATCACACGGCGCATGAACCCGCTCAACATGTTTATCGCCTACCATATCCTCACCCGCGACGTTATCGGATGGAACAAACTCACACCGCTGGAGTATTCCTGGACCAAGCCCACGGCAAACACCGCCATTGGCATTAAGGTTGACCTCATGGATCCCACCGACTGGTATGAGACCATGTTGCCCCATACCATGATGAAACTCGATCAGGCTACTATCGGTGGTAAGGTCAAGCAAGGCGCCGACTATGGTCAGCGCTTCATCAACCGCCGTCAGGACAGCTATAGCAAATATAAGGACAACGATCTCATCCGCGGTGCAAAGGTGCTGCCTACCATTGAGGATCAGTATGTGCAGGATGCTCCTAACGGTCGTTACTTCTATATCGACGACATCATCGCCTTTGACAAGATCACACAGATGGGTGTGTTCAACGACCGCATTCGTATGGACTTCTCCACTGTCTTCCCCCAAGTGATGACAGAGAACATCCGTCTCAACGGTGATCCCGCCAAGGACGACAATAGCTCCAAGGCCGACCAGACCTTTGCTAACGGCAAAAACTACTGGTTTCCCAAGGGCTACCTCGATCATGTGACCATGCGAGGCGGCTACCTCGTCTACCGTCGTCCTCACCGCAACTTCTGGAGTTATGAGGGCGATGAGTTCAACCTTTTTGGCGACTACGATATCTCGTTCCGTCTGCCGCCGGTTCCCTATGAGGGTGAGTATCAGATCCGTCTCGGCTTCTGTGCCTTGACGACACGTGGTGTGGCCCAGATCTATTTCGACAACCGACCGCAGGGTATCCCCTTGGATATGCGTAAGTTCCTCAACGACGAGAGTATTCTCGGTAATAAGTTCACTGATAATTGGGCCAAACTCACCGACGAGGAGAAGGCTCAGGACCAAAAGATGCTTCGCAACCTCGGACGTTATCGCGGACCTTACGGTGGCTATCATACTGATGGTAGCGTCATCAACGAGTTTGTCAATAACTCGCGTACACATCGCATTGTGCTATGTACCGTACACATCAATCCGAAGACTGACCACTACCTGCGTATCCGCTGTACGTCGACCAGCAAGCTTGGTAACAACAACGAGTTTATGCTCGACTATCTCGAGATTGTGCCAAAGAGCATCTATGCTGTCGGTGCGGGACAGATGGAGACAGACTTGTAAACGAGAACCACGAAAGAAGAACTAATGATTATGAAAAGAAATATCTATAAGAAAATAGTCCTGGTGCTCATGGCTGTCTTCGCTTTGGCCAGTTGCACCGATGACTGGGACAACCACTATCATGCCACCGTCAGTGCTGATGGCAATCTGTGGGAGGGTATCGAAGCCAATCCCGACTTGAGCAACTTCGCTTCGGTGGTGAAGGCCGTGGGCTACGACCGTGCGCTGGCCAGCAGCCAGATGTTCACAGTATTCGCGCCTACCAACGACAACTTCTCCAAAGAGAGCGCCGACGAACTCATCGAAACCTACAAGACAGAGAAGACTCGGGGTGTGCGCGACAAAGACAACAGCACGCTCAAGGAGTTTGTGCAGAATCATATCGCTCTGTACAACTACTCTACTGGCACGTCCTCTAACGATTCTATCGTCATGCTCAACGGCAAGTATAAATTGCTCACAGCCTCGAAGTTCGGTGATGATGCCATCACCAAGGGTAACCAGGTCTATGGCAACGGTGTGCTCTACACCGTGGCACAGCCGGCCGGCTATGTGCCGAATATCCTTGAAGGACTGAAAAAAGTGGAAAACCTCGACTCTGTGGCCAATTTCATCTATTCATTCAACCGCTACAAATTTAACCCCGCAAAGAGTGTGGCTGGTGACATTATCGACGGTAAGACCGTTTACCTCGACTCCGTGTCTACGTTGCAGAACGAACTCCTCGATGGTCTGGGCTATATCAATGCCGAGGACAGTACCTATTGGATGCTTGCCCCCACCAACGAGGTGTGGAATAAACTCGTGCCGAAGTACGAGAAGTATTTCAAGTACAACAACAGCGTCTACAGCAGCGATCCCCGTCTGCGCGACTCGCTGACCTGGGTAAATTCCCGCTTGGCAGCCATCACCGGTACGGTGTTCAACCGCTCTGTGAACTCTGTCAACAGCGAGGTGTCGTTCCAGGACTCCGCCTTCTCCACGAATGCCCGGAAGCCTCAGAACCGCGAGGCTTACTATGGCGATGCCCGTGAGCACTACTGCATCTATGACAAGCCGTTCTCTGCTGACGGTGTGTTCAGTGGTGCCGCCCAACACACGTGCAGCAATGGTGTGCTGCTCAGTCAAGCCAATTGGCGCATTAATGCCCGCGAGACCTTCATGTGGAACTATTACCTTGAGGGTGAGAACTCTGTTAATGTCGACTCTGTGGATGAGCTGTCAACTGTGTATCCACTTGAGGTAACGAAGGTGTCCACCGACAACCCCTTCTATGATAAGATCCACGGTCACTCTTATAGCACGCTGTCTCCCTCCGGCACGTCGAGCAATCCTTTGGTCTATTTCAATCTGCCTAACTTGCTCTCCGATGTGCCCTATGACATCTATGTCATCACGGCACCGGCCATCGCTGGCGACGAGCAGGCAAGCGATCTTCAGCGTCTGCCCACCGTCTTCCGTGTGCGTCTGGCACAATCCGACAAAGGTGGCAAGATTTCCTCTATTGCTTCTTCCTGGACCACGCTGGGCACGAAGTTTACCACCACAGTCGACAAGGTCGACACGTTCTTGGTGGCCAAGGACTTTAAGTTCAATTATTGTGGCTACAACCAGAAACCCACGGCGCAGCTGATCATTGACACCCGTGTGAGCAACAGTCAGATACGCAGTGGTAAGTATAACCGTTATCTGCATATCGATGCCATCATCCTCAAACCCCACGAGGAGTAACCAGCAACCAACAACCCATCTTTAAAAATACGAAACATGGAAATCAACACTATCATATCCTATCATACAATCAGTCGCCGGTTGCCGATGGTTTTCCTGACCGCTGGTATGCTGGCCATGCCTGTGGCCGTTCATGCCCAGGACGACATGGAGGATGCTGAGCCCGTGAAGAAGACGGTCGTAGCACCGGTGAGGAAGCACTATGCCACACGTCATATCTCCGGACGCGTCCTCAGCGCTGTCACCCACAAGCCGCTGCCCGGTGCCATCGTTGGTGCTGTAGGCGTGCAGGGCTATACGGCTCTGACCGACGACGACGGCTCGTTCGCCTTCGACGTCCCTGTCTTCGCCTCATCGATCACTGTGAAATTGCCATCCCATAATCTGCTCTTCACTGGACTCGCCAAGGGCGAGAAGCAGGGCGATCTGCTGCTCTATCCCTCTACGTTCACCACGGACTACGATGCTTCCACTGACTTGCGCAACGACCGTTCGGCCAGTGACATGCGGTACTCCGGTGTACTCAATGTCAAAGAAGAGATTGAAAAGCAGCTCGGCGCTTATGCTCACGTCATCACCCGTAACAACACGCCCGGTGTGGGCGCCAATATGTATGTGCAGGGCTTGAACAGCATCTATGCCAATGCCCAGCCGCTGATCGTCGTCGACGGTGTCATCTTCGACCAGCAGTATGGTCACAGCATGCTCCACAGTGGTTTTGCCAACGACATTCTCACGGCTATCAATCCCGCCGACATCGACAAGGTCACCGTGCTACGCAACGGTACTGCCCTTTACGGTTCCAAGGGTGCTAATGGTATCATCCTCATTGATACCAAGCGCTCGAAGAGCATGGCCACGCGCATCACCGCTTCTCTGTCAGCCGGAGTGACCTTTGAGCCAAAGTTCATCGACATGATGAACGCCAGCCAGTACCGCGGCTATGCCTCGGAACTGCTCAAGTCCACCGGTACGCCCATCCGTGACTTCAAATGGCTCAACGCTGATCCCGATTACTACTATTATAAGCAGTATCATAACGACACTGACTGGAAAGATAAGGTCTACCGCTCCGCACTGACCCAGAACTACGGCATTCAGGTCGAGGGTGGTGACAAGGTGGCCAGCTATAACCTCTCCGTGGGCTATACAACCGCCAACAGCACGTTGAAGTACAACGATATGAATCGCTTCAACATCCGCTTCAATACCGATATCCGGCTTATCGATCCGCTTTCGGTACGTTTCGACGCCTCGTACTCCAATACCACGCGCAGCATCCGCGACGACGGTGCGCCCGTTGGCTACGACGATGGCACGCCGACAGCGCCCTCATTCCTTGGCTATGTTAAGTCGCCTTTCCTGAGTCCGTATTCCTATGGACATGGTGAGCTCTCCACCTCTCACCTCGACATCACAGCCGAGGACTATCTCTCAGAGGCGCTTGCCGACTACAACAACTACAACTGGAAACTCGCCAATCCCTGGGCGCTGAACACCTACGGCGACGGTGAGAACAAAAACCGCTTTGAGAACTCTATGCTCAACCTGAGCATCACGCCGGTGTACACCATCAACCCGTACCTGCAACTCAGCGAGCATTTCAGCTATACCCTCGTCAACGCCAATGAGAAGTACTACGTGCCTATCAACGGTGTGCCTGAGTACTATGTCTCCTCGGTCAACGGCTATCGTACCAATGAGGTGCGCTCACTCTTTGCCAAGCAAAACTCCATGATGAGCGATACCCGTCTGGCCTGGAACAACCGTTATGCCGGACACAGCGTGAGCGCTTTCGGCGGTGTACGCGTCAACTGGGAAGAGTACCGTCCCAACTATCAGCTCGGTTACAACACAGGTTCCGACAAGACTCCGTTTATGAGCTCCAGCCTGATGAACGCCACCAGCTACGGTACCAACGAGAAGTGGCGTAACATCAACTGGTATGCACAGGCACAGTATGACTATCTGCGCCGTTACTTCCTCACTGCCGATTTCTCTGCCGAGAGCTCCTCGCTCTTCGGCCGTGACGCCGACGGTGGCGCGAAGATCTGTGGTGTCGTCTGGGGACTGTTCCCATCTGTGCAGGGCGCTTGGGTGATGACCAACGAGCCGTGGCTCGCCGGTAATCCTATCGTCAACTATCTGCGTCTGACCGCCGGCTACGACGTGAGCGGCAACGACAACATCGGCTACTATGCTGCTCATAGCTATCTGAGCTCTAAGCTCTTCATCAACGCCATCGCCGGTAAGACCATCGCCGGTATCGGCAATACCAAGGTGAAGTGGGAGACAACCGGCCGCGCTAACTTTGGCCTTGACGCCCGTCTGCTCAACAACCGCGTGAGCATCGGTTTCAACGTCTACAAGAGCTGGACACGCAACCTGCTCATGCTCAAGAGCCTGAACTTCCTCTCCGGTCTTGACAGCAACTGGAGCAACGACGGAAAGCTCGAAAACACGGGCTTCGACGTCAGCCTCAGTGGCAAGATTCTTGCTCTGAAAGACTTCCAGTGGGAGGCCGGAGCTACTTTGGGACACTATAAGAATAAGGTGACTGCTTTGGCCGACGGTGCCCAAGCCATGCAGCAGACTCTCTATGGAGCCACCATCCGTTCCGAGGTTGGCAAGGCCGCTAACCTCTTCTACGGCTACAAGATCTCCGGTGTGTTCGCCACAAGTGACGAAGCTCAGCAGGCCGGTCTTTACATCCTTGACGCCAACGGTGTCACTAAGCACTATTTTCAGGCCGGTGACATGCGCTTCGTAGATGTCGACGGCAACCATGAGATCAACGAGAAGGACATGACCGTTATCGGCGATCCTAATCCCGACATCTACGGCAACCTGTTCACCGCTCTGACTTATAAGCGTTTCCGTCTGGAGGCTCGCTTCAACTACAGCGTGGGTAACGACGTGTACAACTACATGCGTTCGCAACTTGAGGGTGGCAGTCGCTTCATGAATCAGACCACTGCGCTCAACAGCCGTTGGCAGGTCGAAGGTCAGCAGACCAGCGTGCCACGCGCTACCTTCCAGGATCCGATGGGCAACAGCCGCTTCTCCGACCGTTGGATCGAGGACGGCAGCTATCTGCGCCTGAAGACGCTCACACTGAGCTATGACCTGCCTGTGAACTCCACGTTCTTCCAGGGCTTCCAGTTCTGGATTCAGGCCAACAACCTTTTCACCGTCACCAAGTATCTTGGTTCCGACCCGGAGTTTTCCGCTACCTCGTCGGTCATCGGTCAGGGCATCGACCTCGGCGAGCTGCCTCAGAGCCGCTCTGTGGTTGCCGGTGTGAAAATCAACCTTTAATCATCTCTTAGAGACCAACAGATATGAAAGCTAAATATATTTTGTGTTTGCTCCTGATGCAGGTCGCTGTGTTCTTCGGCTCGTGCACCGACTTCTTTGAGCAGGATTCCGACCATGTGCAGTACACTGATGACTATCGTCTCCACGAGCCGGGCGATTCCATCTATGCCCTCACCGGCATCATGAACAAGATGCAGGCGCTGGGCGATCGCACCATCCTTCTGGGTGAACTGCGCGGTGACCTCGTTGATGTCACCGCCAACACCAGTGCTGACCTGCGCGGCATTGCCGATTTCGATGTCAATGACGACAACGCGTTCAACAGCCCGAAGGACTACTATGCTGTCATCAATAACTGCAACCTCTATATAGCCCGCTGCGACACCGCGGTGAAAAACAACCGTGGCGAGAAACTCTTCTATAAGGAGTATGCGGCAGTGAAAGCCTACCGCGCCTGGACCTATCTCCAGCTTGTGCTCAACTATGGCAAGGTGCCTTTCGTCACCACGCCGATCACCACGGAGGCTGAGGCCAACGCCAACTATGAGACCAAGGACCTGCAGGGCATCTGCCAGTACTTCATTGCCGACCTCACACCGCTTGTCGACGTGGAGCGCCCGGGATTGGGTGTCATCGGATCTGTTGATTCGCGTCTGCTCTACTTCCCTATCAGCTGGCTCCTCGGTGACCTGAACCTTTGGGCCGGTAACTATAAGCAGGCAGCTCTCGACTATTATCATTTCATCTCTACGGCCAATGGTGCCAACAGCTATTTCCCACTTGGCACCAACAGCGTGATGTTTAGTAGTCCCAACTGGAATACCCTTCATACCTCCTTGTCTTATGGTGATGAAACCTACAGCAGTAGCCGTAGTGTGGTGACGATGATCGCCGGTGACTCCATACCCTCGCAGGGTAACTACAGTCAGCTGCGCAATTACTTCAACGCCAATACCAACAACGACTTTAAGGCCAGCATTACCCCGTCGAAAGGTATGCAGAACCTCTCAGCTAGCCAGAAGTATTGCTATATGGATGCCAAACTCGGTGTCAAGGCTTCGACGATCATTGCCCCGAGTGACCTTAGCAATAACCTCGCGGGAGACCTCCGCTTGATGAATGTATGGGTAACGGGCAATGGTTCTTACAATGGCAAGCACATCACCATTCAGAGGATCGCCAAGTATTCAACCCGCAACATCGCCATCTATACCCGTCCGATGGTCTACCTGCGCCTGGCTGAGGCGCTGAACCGTGCAGGCTATCCCCGCTTTGCCTTCCAGATTCTCGCGCGTGGCGTGAATAACAATGTCATCGACGAGTATGTGTTGCCCTATTGCCACACAGCCTCTGACTCGGCCTTCGTGTCGCAGTTCAACTTCCCCTTTACGGCGAACACGGGTTACATCGTGCGCGACATCACGAGCAACACTCCCTACAACACGATCGGCATTCACAGCCGCGGATGCGGATGGACCGAGTTTAATCCTTACTATCAGTTCCCCACGGACAGTTTGGCCAGTGACACGCTGAGCTATCAGATTGAGAAAGTAGAAGACCTCATCATGGATGAAAATGCGCTTGAGTGCTGCTTCCAGGGTACCCGCTTCTACGATCTCATGCGTGTAGCCCTGCGCCGTAACAGTCCCGCCTACCTCGCCGACCGCGTCTATGGACGTGACGGCAGTGACAATGTGGGTACTGTGAAAGCCACGATCAAGAAAGATCTCTACGACCCGAAGAACTGGTATCTCTCGTTCAAGGGTAAGATTGGACTTTAAGTTAACTGCTTCACAGTAGTCATATAGTTTGTTCGGTGTTTGGGTGGACGTTGTGTCCACTCAAGCACTTATTTCCCTATTAACCGCCTAAATATATGAAGTATAAAGTTTTACTCATCAATATCCTGTTTTGGGTATGTGCTTTCCCCATCGCCACACACGCCCAGACCGACATTGCCTATTATGACATCACGTCATGCTACTTGCAAAACGCAGGGTTCGATACAGGGTACAACTACGGTAAGTCGGCCACAGGTGACCTCAACAATGTCATTTCAGAAGTGTCTGGATGGAAAAGCACGACCCGTGTGACCTACAACTCCACAGCCATTATTCAGTTAGGCTCTAAGATGACTTTCAATGGTGTCAGCGTGCCTGCATTAGGCTACGACGGTACAGACAATGGAGGAGTACTGGCGCTGAGCACAGGTTGGAACGACACCGTACGTTATGTACAGACCGTGAAGCTCCCGGCCGGTACCTACCGGCTCACCGCAGCTTGGTACAATGCTGACGCTTCAAAGACAGCCGGACAAAGTGTTCTCGCCTTTGTCGGACAATACACTAAGAAATACTCAGCCCTCGACTCTTTCCCATGTCTGAAGTGGGTGGGTGACACCGTGGTGTTTACTTTGAGACGTTCCTACCAGGGCGACCTCATGATAGGTTTTGCGGCACGAAATATTAAGATGCCCACCAACAGTTCGGCTTATGCCAAGGTGGTCTGCGACTTCGTGAAGTTGGAGCGCACAACCGCATATGGCAAGGTTGATGTGGATGCCGTGAAAGAGGATTTGAAGAAACTCATCACCCAGGCTAACAAACTCTACGGTAGCGGTGCAGGCAACGAGGCCGCCGCATTGCAGGTTGCCATTGACAAGGCCAATACGCTTTACGCCAATGACGAGGCCACACGCGAGGAGGTTTATGAGTCCATCGACGAGCTCACCAAGGCTATTGAGGACTATCACTATGCCAACCCCACCGGCAAGGCTCCTACTGTGATTACCGACAAGCGCATGGCAAGAGGCGCCACGATAGCTTTCGGACGTATGACGCTCAACAGCAATGGCGCCAGCGTGACTGAGCGCGGATTTTGCTATGCCACGCATCCCAATCCCACCATTGCTGACATGCGCAGCACGCAGACCATGCAGCAGAGTGGTGTCATCTATGTTATCGACGGACTTACACCGAGCACGCGCTACTACATGCGACCCTATGCCATCACCTCGGAGTATCAGGTGGCTTATGGCGAGGCGAAGAAGTTCTATACCCTGCCAAAAGGCAACATCAACTATTCCATACGTGAAGGGGATGACAATACCGGTGCAAAGAGTCGTATCACGGCAGCTACAAAGGATGCCGTGAATTATTGGAACAATCTGACAAGTATCAAGGGACTGAGCCTCAGTGTTGGCTACGAATCGGATACCCCCACGGCTGATTGCAGCTATGGCGGTTGGATCCGTGTTGGCTCCAACTCTTCTTATCAGCGCACGGGCACCCTGATGCACGAGATGCTGCACGGCGTGGGTGTAGGCACGTGTGACTTCTGGTACAACAATGACAATTTCCGTGAGAGACGTGATGGCAGCAACCGCTCGTCGGGACACTGGCTCGGTGACCGTGCCAACGATGTGGTGCGCTTCCTCGATAATAATGATACGGAACAGCTCAATGGTGACTACCAGCATCTGTGGCCCTTTGGTATCAATGGTGCCAATGAGGACAACGGTACGGCAGCATTGTACATCGCCAACTCTCTTGTCTGCCAGGCGCTCTGCGAGGACGGACTGCCTGCTACAAGTTCCATCAACTTTGCAGCTCCCTACTATGTGTTTGATCAGGAAGATACTATCAAATACTACTTGAAAAACGAGGATGAGACCTACGGACTCTATTCGTCGTTCCTGAAGGAAAGCGCTGACAAAACGCTGAAGTGGACAACCATGTCCACGGCGGAAGCAGAGTTGAACGATAGCGTGGCTTGGACGATATCGTTTAATCCCAATACCTGCTACTACACTTTCACTAATGTTGCTACGGGTGACAATATCGCCTACACTTCGGGGGTGTTCAAGTGTAAGGCCAAAGCAGCCACCACGGAATCGAGACTGCAGCTCATACGTGGGCGAGTGGGGGTAGTCTCCGGGAGTGACGTGCGCGGCTACTCCCTTGTGCGTCCGGAAAACACGGCCAGCCCTCATTGCCTTGGCGCCTCTGCGCGCGGATCGGTGTCTCCGCTGACGTTTAGCTACGCTAATTCACAGCATCGTTTGCGTTGGCTCATCCTTACTGCGGAAGAGTCACGTGCCATAGATGCCATAGTACCGCCTACGGGCATCAAAGCCGTAATTACTGGTACTGTCGGCCTTCAACCTGTGGATGTGTATAATCTAAGCGGTCAGTGCGTGCGCCACCATGCTACCACTACCGATGGTCTGCCACGTGGTATCTACATCTTCAAGGGTAAGAAAGTAGTAATCAAATAGTATTTTTCTTCAAGCCCAATAACAAGCTCAACTAAATATAATTGCGCTTACAGAACTCTTATATGACAACAGAGATGTCGTAATTTAGTAAGTAGTAAGTTGATGAGGGGGATATGTCGATCGGCTTTGGCATGTCCCCTTTTTCCCTTCTGACCGACAATAGTTCAGAAAATGCCCTTCGTAGCTCTTGAGTCTATTTGCTTGGTAAGTATCATAATGTAGGCCTCTCTTAGGGAGAAAGCCGCAGGGGAGTGAAGCTGGGTAGAGAGAAAACCATACAAGCAATGCTCCTGATTAGGAAAAACACTAAAAGGCCGGTATATCTGATTTTGTTACCGTCTTTCTCATATTACTACAAAGTTAATGATTTGTTAATGAAATCACAAAGAATTATCATTTTCTTTCCTGAATTAGCTGTTTTGTTCCCTATGTCGACATGTTAACATATTAATTTTGCAATATACCAAATCAATTATAAACCTAAACTATATGGAAAGACTTTACAAGACATTGTGGGTGTGTGCCTTTCTGGGCTTCACCGCGTCTGCCAACGCTCAGACTGACGTGACAAGTCAGTACTTGAAGAATGCAGACTTCGAAGGGAACTATACGATCCATACGGAGTATAGCAAGAATGTCGCCAAGGACCATCGAGCCATCTATCAGCCTCAGGACTGGGATGTCGTCTATGAGCATGGAGACAAGAACGACTACTCTGTGCTGAAAGAAGGCGATCTTCTCTATTCCTCCAACTTCAAAGGCAATTTCATTCAACTTGATGAGAAGAAGTTCGGCAAGCAGACTTATCGTGTGCGCTTCCGTTGGGGCAGCGCCGAATTGCTGAAGTTGCAGCAAAGCGTCACCTTGCCAGCAGGCGCTTATGAGCTCTCTGCCGATATCATAGGCAATGATAAGGGCAAAATGCATATCTTTGCAGGAGAGACAAAGTCCACCGACAATGCCACAGACGGCAAATGGAAAAACGTCAGCGTGACTTTCCGCTCTGACGGTACTACACCTATTCTTATAGGAGTGGCTTTCGAGCGCTCGAAAGATGACCAGCAGAATGGTGTCGATAATTTCAAGTTGACGGCAGTCATTGATAAGACGGCTCTCAATACTGCCATTGCTAACGCTATTGCAGCCAATGCTACGCTCAATGATGACGACTTGAAGACAGCCATCACTGCGGCTCAATCATTGGTCGACAGCAAAGAGGCAACGCAAGAGAATGTCGATGAAGAAGTGAAAACGCTTACTGGGGCAGTCAAGACTGCTTCTACGAAAGATGGGGCAAACGTGACCTATCTGTTGACAAATTCTTCTTTCGAGGATGGTGACAAGGGTTGGTCTCACGACGAAGGGTCTGATACCAAGGTGAAAACATTCGCTGCCGACGAAGACAAGACAGGTTGCGATGGCGAGCATTACTTCAATGCTTACGACTATAACAACACTAAAAACAAGAAACGCTATGTCAGTCAGATGGTCAAGGGGTTGTCAGCTGGATACTATCAGGTGAAGGTCGCCGTGCAGATTCCTTCTGCAGCTCAGATAATGCTCAAAGTCGGTGATGGTAAAGAGCAGCAGTTGGTTGCTTCCGGAAAGCATCCTTATACTACTGTAGAAAGCAATATGGTCGCCGTGGACGAAGGCGCTTCACTGCTAATTCAACTCAGTACTGAGGGCGAAGGCGATAAGACATGGTTCCGTGCCGATTATTTCCAACTCATTTACACGACACTGGAGACTGGCGCTAAAACCGGATACGCAGACTTGGTCAAGGAAGCCAAAGCTCTGTTGTATCCTGTTCTTGGTGAGGGAGAGAATGATCCTTACGAGCATGTGGCGGGAATAGAGCGTCAAAACTTGCAGCAACTGGTCGACAAGGAGGTCACATCTGATTTTCATGCAGCCACAGAGGTTTTGACAGCAGCCATCCAGGCTTTCCGCGACGCTAAGAGCAGCTATGATGCTCTGGCACTTGCTAAGACTACTGAAATAGCTGAGTTGCCTTATGCTCTTGTTGATAAGCTGACCGCCTTTGAGAATGCCAAGCAAGTCGGTGAGCCGACAAGTGCTGAAGACGCTGCCACGAAGGCAAATGCAATCAACACGGCACTGCGTGCTTACGTGGAGAGCAATGGCATGGCGGAAGCCGTGGAGGATGCTGAAGACTTGACGAGTCAGATTCCGAACGCTTCCTTTACTAAGAATGTTGATGGCTGGACCTACTCTCAGACTGGTGGCAATCTCGGCTGGAAAAACAATGAACCTTACACGTTGGCTGATGGTACTACCGGCGGCTATTTCGATTACTATAATGGTAATGCCAATAACCAAATGGTGACCACCGAAGTCTACGATCTTGAAAAGGGCGACTATCTCCTGACTGTTTGTGCCCGTGCTCAGCAGGGATTCACAAACTTCTCACTGAGTGTTTGCCAGGTCAACGGCAATGATGAACTGACGACAGAAATTGCCAAGACGGCTTTGCCAGCTGTCGGCAACGAGGGCGGAGTGTTTGGACGTGGTTGGAACGATACAAGTCTGAAGTTTACTTTGGATAAGGATCAGACGATTGGCATCAAAGTGGCCAATGGTCCGATAGACGGAAAGAATGTTGCCGGATGGTATAGCTTCTCTCATATAAGACTGGTGAAGATTGGCAACGGCACGGCAACGGGCATCGCTCTGCCTACTGCGCAGCACAACGAAACAGAGACGCTGTATAATCTTGCCGGACAACGAGTGAACAAAGGCTATCACGGCCTGGTTATTAAGAACGGAAAGAAAATCATCATCAAATAATTAAATCAGGTTGGCGTGCCGTCAACCTCTTTCATAACACCTAAATTATATTATACCATGAAGAAATTCCTTTTTCTGGCACTATCACTGGTGGCGGCATTGGGCGTATTCGCTCAAGAAACTGATGAGGACATCGCTAATGCGTATCCTGGGTATGAACTGATCTTTCATGATGAGTTCAACTATTCGGGTGTTCCAAAATCTGAATATTGGGGCTATGACCAAGGTCATCGTAATAATGAAGCACAGGGTTACACGATCAGTCGTAAGAATGCCAACGTGAAAGACGGTAACTTGGTCATCTCTGCTTATAAGGAGAATACGACTGTCAACGGCAAGAGCTATCAATATTCTTCTGCCTCTCTCGTCAGCAAGGTGAAGCAGGATCCCAGTCAGAACCGTGCCGGTTGGAAGTATGTGAGAATAGAAGTTCGTGCCAAAATTCCATGTGCATTGGGTAACTGGCCTGCCATCTGGATGCTTGGAGCCGACCCCAGTTGGATCGCATGGCCGTATAGTGGTGAGGTCGACATTATGGAGTATTACCCCAGTGGCGGCAAGGAAGCGATCCATGCCAATGCCTGTTGGGGCGACGGATGGTCGCAGTGGGGGCAAACATGGAATAGCAAAGTAAAGTATGTCTCTGATCTTGCCAAGAAAGACAAGGACTGGCGCGACAAATATCATGTGTGGCGGTGTGACTGGGATCGTGATTATATCCGCATCTACTGCGACAATGAACTGCTCAACAGCATTCGCGTATCTGATGCCCAGGAAAGCCACGTGTGGTGGAGTGACGGTAATATGGAGAAGAGCTACAATCCTTTCCGTGACCAGCCCATGTATCTGCTCATCAATCTTGCCTTGGGTGGAAACAACGGAGGATCACTCGAGCACTTCCAGAGTCCGCAACGCTACTATATTGATTATGTGCGTGTCTATTCCAAGACTTCGTCTACGGGTATCAAGTCTTTGACGTTAGACAAGAATCAGGACTCATATTTCTATGCACTTGACGGCAGTCGTAGTGTGCACCCCCACAGCAAGGGGGGGTACATCTATCGGGGGAAGAAAGTTGTGATACGTTAATGGGTTATTGTATTTTTATCGATATATAGTCTTCTTATCACGATTTGTTCCCTGTGTGTTAAGTGATTTTTGCAATCTTTGCAGTGGTGAAAAGACGTAAACGATGCTTAACACCACATGGCCTCTGACAATAGTAGAACTAATAACATCTATATAATACGACTAAAAGCTTAAATGCATGCAAAACAATTTAAGTAAAAAGCTGGCGGGTCTGGCTACCTGTACCATGATAGGGCTACTTCCCTTGACATTGGCTACATTCCCAATTCAGACCCATGCCGCCTCTGCGGTGCAGCAACAGACAAAGTCCGTGAAGGGTATGGTAGTAGATCCCAGTGGTCAACCGATCATTGGCGCCACCATTCTCAACAAAGACGGCAAGGCTATTGCCGTCACTGACCTCGACGGAAAGTTCACGGCGTATGTGAATCCTGGTACAGAGCTTACGGTGTCCTCCGTGGGTTATGCCTCTAAGAAAGTTAAGGCTTCTGAGCGTGATATGATGATCACGCTCTCCGATGATGCCAAACAGTTGCAGGAAGTGCAGGTGGTGGCTTATGGCGCACAGAAAAAGGTGACGGTTACAGGTGCTATCTCAGGTATTAAAGGAGCCGAGCTGACCACAGTGCCGACAGCCTCTGTCACCAACATGCTGGCAGGATCTGTACTGGGTATCTCCTCTGTGCAGTACTCAGGAGAGCCGGGCGCCGACGCCGCCAGTATCTTTGTGCGTGGTAAGGCTACTTGGGCCAACTCCTCGCCACTTATTCAGGTAGATGGTGTGGAGCGTGACTTCTCAGAGATCGATCCCAATGAGATTGAGAGCATCACGGTGCTGAAGGATGCTTCCGCTACTGCTGTCTTCGGTGTGCGTGGTGCCAATGGTGTCATTCTTGTTACCACTAAGCGCGGTAAGGAAGGCAAAGCAAAGATCAACATGTCAACAAGTGCCAGTCTTGTCATGCCGACAGACTTGCTCAAGCTTGCAGGCTCTTATGACTACGCCCGTTACTGTAATCAGATGCAGATCAACGATGGCGCGGCTCCCCGATTCTCTGATGCTGTACTGCAGAAATTCAAGGATCACTCCGATCCTATCCGCTACCCGGATGTCGACTGGATGGACTATCTGCTGAAAGGCTCGGCTCTTCAGACGCAACACAACATTAACATCAGTGGTGGTACGCAGAAAGTTCGTTATTTCATTTCTTTAGGTGCTTTTACCCAGGACGGTTTGTTTAAGCAGCAAGGACTGGATTATGATTTCAACTTCAAGTACAAGCGTTTCAACTACCGTGCTAATCTTGACTATGATGTGACGAAGACGACAACGCTGTCATTGAATATCGGTGGTCGTGTGGATATCAAGCAGACTCCTATCTCTAAGGAGGATGGGAACCAGCTCTTCCGTACAATCTACAATACAACTCCGTTCTCGAGCCCTGGTGTTGTCGATGGTCGCTATGTCCAGTCAACCACCGATGTAGATGCTGACGGCAACTCTCTGCCCTTCGTCGGCATGGATGGTCTGTCGGCTTTCTATGGCAAGGGCTACACAAATGTCAACACCAATACCTTGAACATAGATGTGGTACTCAATCAGAAACTTGATGTCATCACCAAGGGATTGTCCTTTAAACTGAAAGGATCATATAACAGTTCCTACAGCACTACCAAGCAGCGCAGTGGTGGGGTAGCTACTTACAATCCTGTACTCGTCGACGGCGTGATGCAGTATCGCAAGAATGGACAGGATTCTCAGTTGGGCTACAACGAACGGTTTGACAAGGCCCGTGACTGGTACATGGAAGCCAGCTTCAACTACAATCGTAACTTCGGTCTGCATCATGTGGGTGCGCTGGCTCTCTACAACCAAAGCAAGACCTACTATCCTGGTTCTTACTCCGATATTCCTCACGGCTATGTAGGTATGGTGGGCCGTGTGACCTATGACTTTGCCAACAAGTACATGGCTGAGTTCAATATCGGTTACAACGGATCAGAGAACTTCGCACCGGGCAAACGCTATGGTACTTTCCCTGCTGGATCTGTGGGATGGACCGTTTCTGAAGAGAAGTTCTGGCAACCCATCAAGAAGTATGTCGACTTCCTCAAGTTTCGTGCTTCCTGGGGTCTTGTGGGTAACGACCAGCTCAATGGCCAGCGCTTCATGTACACGGCAGATCCTTACAACCTCTACTCCAGTTGGGGCGCCTACAACCACAATTATCTCTATGTCTACAACTTTGGTACCAACACTGATACTTATCAGCACGGTGCGGCCGAGGGTACCAAGCACAACGCTGCCGTGACATGGGAGAAGTCGTTCAAGCAGGATTATGGTGTGGATGCTTACTTCCTTTCCAGTCGCTTGAAAGCCACTTTCGACTACTACTACGAGCGTCGTAAAGACATTCTGCTCACCTCTTCCGTGGCACCAGGTATCCTTGGTCTCACTTTGCCGGCAGCTAATTTGGGTAAGGTCAACAGTTGGGGTTATGAAATCTCTTTAAAGTGGCAGGACCGTATCAGCAACAACTTCCGCTATTATGTTGAGGGCAACCTGTCCTACAACCAGAACGAGATCAAGGAAATGATGGAGGCTCCGCAGAGCTATGATTGGCTCTATCAGAAGGGACACCGTATTGGCTCGCGTCTCATCCGCCAGTTCTGGGGACTCTATGACAGCAAGACATCCAACGATAAATACAAGGCTCAGTATGGTGAAGACCTGCCGACTCACAGTGTCGTGCTGAAGGATGGTGATGCGGTGTATGTCGATTTGAATCACGATGGTGTTATCGACAACAACGACTATAGTTATGCCATCGGTCACACTGATGATCCTCAGTACACAGCCGGACTGAATATGGGTTTCCAGTGGAAGAAGTTTGAGTTTGGTATGCGATGGACAGCAGCTTGGAATGTCAGCCGTATGCTTGACGAGTGCTTCCGTCAGCCACTCGGTGACCAGCAGGAGAAAGCCTTGCTGCAATACCAGTACGACCACGTATGGACTCCCGACAATCCTGATCCGAATGCTAAGTATCCACGTGCTACTAAGCTCAATGCCAGCAACAACTACGCTGCTTCTACCCTCTACGAGGTGGATGCCAAGTATCTCAGACTGAAGAGCGCGCAGATCGCTTACCATTTCGATTTCCCGTGGATGCATCAGATCAAGATGACAGATATGACGCTCCAGCTCTCGGGCTACAACCTTCTGACTTTCTCTCCCTTCAAGTGGGGTGATCCGGAGTCTCGTACCAGCTCGCGTCCAAACTATCCTTTGACACGCTCTTTCGCTGCTACGCTGAAATTGGGATTCTAAGGGTGATCGATAATTATCATTATTAATGAAAGACTATAAGATGAAAACTTTCAATAGAAACCATATATTCTCAGGTCTGGCTTTGGCATTGGCTCTCTTTGCCATAAGCTTTACTTCATGTACCGACGAGTGGAAGTTCGGTGATGCTTTTCTGGAGAAAGCCCCAGGTGGCGACGTGACGAAGGACACCATCTTCAACAATGCCGAGTACACACGCAATTTCTTGTGGAGTTGCTATGCCAAGCAGCACTATGGTCTGCCATTCTGCTGGTTAGGTCATGCGGCCCAAGGTATGAACACAGGCATCATTGATGCACTCTCCGATGAGGTGCACAGCCATTGCGACTGGGATGGCGTGAACCGCTTATACTATAGTGGTGCCTATTCTGCTCCTTCTACTGGAGGCAGTGACGGTGGCCGCTTCCCTTACATGAACTATGATGTTTGGGAGTGCGTCCGCGCCTGCTATATCTTCCTTAACAATGTTGACCGCTCGCCGTTGGAGGAGAGTGAGAAGACAAGATTGAAGGCGGAAGCTAAGTGCCTGATTGCCGAGCGCTATTTCGATCTGTTCCGCAACTATGGCGGACTGCCTATAGTCAAACGAGAGTACGAAGGAACTGAGGCAAGCTACGAGATCCCTCGTGCTACTGTTGCAGAGACGGTGAAGTTCATGACCGATCTTTTAGATGAGGCCGCTCCTGAACTGCCTTGGTCACTCGGTGATGATGCGAGCAACTGGGAAGGCCGTTTCACACAGGCCGGTGCTATGGGGCTGAAAGCAAAGATCCTTTGCTTTGCCGCCTCTCCTTTGTTCAACAATGCACAGCCTTATTGCACCGAGGGCGACCAAAACGCCAACACCAACCATCAGGCTTGGTATGGTGATTATCAGGAAAGCCGCTGGCAGGATGTCGTAGATGCCTGCAAAGCCTTCTTTGACAAGAAGGCACAGAACGGCAACATCTACGCATTGGTGCAGCCTACCGGTACGACACCTGGTGCTTACCGCTCTGCTTTCCGTAAGGCTTATTCTCAGCGTGGAACCTCAGAGGTCTTGATCTCTACCCGTGCACGTAATAAGGACTCCCATAACTGGGAATATCTGTGGGCAACAGACTTCAACAGCAACGGTGGCTACACGCCTACTGAAGACTATATGGAGCAGTTCGACTGGAAAGACGGACATCCCTTTGACTATGAAGCCCTGGAGAAAAACGGTGATCTCGACACCATGTTCATCCATAAGGGTAAGCCACGTGAGCTCACGCGCGATCCGCGCCTCTATGAGACGATGATCGTCAACGGAACGCTCAACCGCATGGACATCAATGGCAACATGAGTGGTGAACAAGTGGAGTGCTGGGACGGTGGTAATGACAAGCGCTCGAAAGACGAGAGTGGACAGTATGCCACAGGTATGGCCAACAATAAGTTCTATATGAACCAGGCCAACTCCAGCAACAACTATTGCAACTGGCCTTACCTGCGTATGGCCGAGATGTATCTCATCTATGCTGAGGCTCTGACACAGACCGGTCACATCACAGAGGCTATCCCCTATGTCGATGCCATCCGTGAGCGTGTCGGCTTGAAGGGACTTAAGGCCAGTGGCTATGATGTCTCTACTAAAGACAAGATGATTGCTGCCATCCTGAAGGAACGCAACTGTGAGTTCGGTCTGGAGGAGAGCCGCATGTATGACATGATCCGCTATCGTCGCTCCGATCTGTTCAGCAAACCGCTCCATGGTTTGAAGATTCGCCGTCTCGATGCCAATGGTCAACCCAATGATCAGCCCTATAAGGGTAATCATGCAACCGGTGAAGCTTTCCCGACCCACTTCTCTTACGAGCGCTATGTACTCTCCAACAAGAGTCGCTCATGGTGGACAAACTTCTCTACGAAGTGGTTCCTCTCTGCCTTCCCGACATCCGAGATCAACAAAGGCTATGGTTTGACGCAGAATCCAGGATGGTAATCCGGTGATGAGTCTATTATTAATGGTAATCTATATATTCAAATAGAAAATTCATGAAACGACAGATATTATTCGCCCTCACGATGATGTCGGCCTTCGCGGCACAAGCCCAGACAGACACCGCTAAAGTGTCACGCTATGCCGACACGCCCGTCAACATCGGCTTCGGTATCACACAACCTCTTTCCGAAAGCACGATGTCGGTGGCTACGAGCGCTGATGTCAACCGCCGGTCAGCAAAGAACATCGGCAACTCTCTCTTTGGTCAGGTGCTTGGTCTCACCACGTTGCAGGGCAGCGGTGACTATGCTTCCTACGAGCCGTCTTTCTATATCCGTGGCTTGCAGGGTCTGAACGGTTCCTCTCCTTTGCTCCTTGTCGATGGTATTGAGCGCAACATTACCAACATCTCGCCGGAAGAGGTGGAGCGCGTCACTGTGTTGAAGGATGCGCCCGCAACGGCTCTGTATGGTTATAAAGGCGCTAATGGTGCCATCAACATCATCACCAAGCGAGGCAAGTACAACAGCCACGAGATCAAGTTCACATACGATCACGCCTTCAACTGGGAAGTGCGCCGGCCGAAATTCGTCAATGCCTATGACTATGCATTGGGCTTGAACGAGGCATACGCCAATGACGGTCTTGAGCCACGCTACGATGCTAATGCACTCAGTGCGTTCAAGAGTGGAAAGTATCCTTATTATTTCCCCAATGTAGACTGGATTGCTGAGACTTTCCGCAATCATGGCTCCAGCGACATCTTCTCGCTGAGCTTCCGTGGAGGCGGCAGCCGCCTGCGCTACTATACCGAGGCTTATCTCGTCAACAATGCCGGATTCATCAAGAATGCCAACCTCAACGACGGTTATAGTACTCAGAATAAGTACCAGAAAGGCAACCTGCGTACGAATCTCGACATTGATCTGACATCTACCACTCAGCTCTCTGTTGACCTTGACGGTGTGCTCTTGGAGGCCTCTCGCCCCGGACTGTCCAGCGACAACCTGTGGGGTAAGATCTATACAGTGCCGGCAGCAGCTTTCCCTATCAAGACAGAAGACGGTCTGTGGGGTGGCAATGCTACGTGGGACGGCTACTCCAACCCGGTTGCTCTGACCGAAGGCCGTGCTTACAGCAAGGCGCATACACGTGCGCTCTTTGCCAACGCGACCTTGAAGCAGGATCTCTCTTCTGTGACGAAGGGACTGAGTGCTTGGACTCGCATCGCCTACGACAATATCGCTGCTTATTGGGAGAACCATACCAGAGAGTATAAATATGGTATGAAGTCGGTCACTGGCTGGAATGACGGTGAGCCTTCGGAGTTCAGCACCTACACAGGCGGTAAGGAAAGCAATATGAGCAGTGACTCCAAGCTCGACTGGCAGAACAAGAACTTCAACTGGGGTATCGGTGTGAACTATGACCGTGCTTTCGGTGAGCATGCCATCCAGAGTGTGCTGATGTGGAACTATGAGTATCGCAACTGGGACGGCCAGAACAATACTTGGTATCGTACTACCGCCTCATGGTATAACCACTATGGTTTCATGGGCCGTTACTTCGCAGATCTGTCGCTGAGTCTGGCCACGAGCAATAAACTCGCTCCGGGTCATCGCACGGCGTTGAATCCTACCTTCTCTCTCGCCTGGCTGGCTTCGCGTGAGAACTTCCTCAAGGATATCTCATGGATTGACTTCCTCAAGGCGCGTGCTTCCTGGGGTATTGTCTCCATCGACAACATCCCTGGTGAAGGTTACTGGGAGCAGGTGTTCACGGGCGGTGACGGTTATAACCTGGGATCCAACTACGATGGTTACAGTGGTTGGAAAGAGGGGCGCTTGGCTTCGCTCAACAGCACACATGAGAAAGCTGAGAAGTGGAACATCGGTGTGGATGGTACCTTCTTCAAAGGGCTGAATCTCACCCTTGACGGCTATTATCAGCATCGCTATGATCAGTGGGTAGCCTCAAGCGGAAAGAACTCTTCTGTAGCTGGTGTCAGCTTTCCTTATGTCAATGGCGGTATCGTCAACAGTTGGGGCTTTGAGGCCGGAGCACAGTGGAATCATGAGATTGCACCTGCACTCAACCTCGTAGCCGGAGTCAACTACACACTGGCAAAGAACAAGATTAAGGAAGAGTATGAGGAGCCGCGTGAGTATAGCTACCTTGAGCGTACTGGGCAGCCTGTCGGTGCAATCTTCGGCTATCAGGCTATTGGATTCTTCAAAGACCAGGCTGATATTGATAACTCTCCTGTTCAGCGTCTGGGCACAGAGCCTAAGGCCGGTGACATCAAGTTCAAGGATCAGAATGGTGACAATGTGATTGACGAGCAGGATCAGGTGCGTATGGGTTACAACACCACATGCCCGGAGATCTACTATTCGTTCAATCTCGAACTGGAGTACAAAGGACTGGGCTTCTATGCTCTTTTCCAAGGTGTAGGAAACTATACCGCTATACTCAATACTCAGTCTGTGTGGAAGCCATTGGTAGACAACACGAATATCGGACAATATTACTACGATCATCGTTGGACTCCTGCAACAGCTGAAACGGCCAAGTATCCTCGTTTGTCTTCACAGGACAACAAGAATAACTACAACACCAACTCTGTATGGCTCGCCAACCGCAACTTCCTCAAGCTGCGCAATGTGGAGGTATACTACAACTTCCCGAAAGCGCTTCTCGCCCGTACACGCTACATCAACAAGGCTAAGCTCTATGTGCGTGGTGTGGACTTGCTCTGCTTCGACCACATCAAGCGTGCCGATCCGGAGAACTATGGAGCCAACTACCCTCTTAACAGATCCGTCAATGTTGGTCTCGCACTGGGATTCTAAACTTCTAATCAAGACAAGATTATGACACTCAAAAATATCATATTGTTAGGAACGCTCGCCGTAGCAACATTGGCGTCGTGCAGCGACGAGATGGACTATAAAGAGTATTCCAACTACGACAAGAAGTATGTCTTTAATAATTTCGACAATACCGTGGGCTTTGTCACCAATATATACAGCTATCTTGACTATGACTACGGAATTGTAGGTGAAGGCATGCTTGCCTCTGCTTGCGATGAGGCAGAGTATTCCTGGCGCTCAGGAAGCATCAACAACTTCACCAATGGTGCGCTCAGTGCCAACAATGCGCCATCGTTCTTTGGCTTCTATGGCGGTATTCGTGAGGCTAACTATTTCCTTGCCAACTACAAGGACTGCGACTTCTCGGAGTATCAGCTCAATAAGGACTACGCCAATCAGATGGCACGCTTCAATCGCCTGCCCTATGAGGTGCGCTTCCTGCGTGCTTACTTCTATTTCAAACTGGTGAGCTACTATGGCGATGTGCCGTTCTACACGGATGTCATCAGCACCGACGAGGCTAACGCCTTGGGGCGCACACCGGCTAAGGACGTGCTCGATTTCGTTGTCAAAGAGTGCGACGAGATTGCACCTCATCTGCCGATCAACTATGGCACACTGGAAAACGATGCTGCCGCCGGTGAGACAGGACGTGTTGGGCGCTTGGCTGCTATGGCCTTGAAGGCTCGCGCGCTGCTATATGAGGCAAGTCCGCTCTTCAATACCAGTGGCGACAAGGAACTCTGGCACCAGGCTGCACTGGCCAGTAAGGCTGTTTTCGATACTTGCGAGGACAATGACTTCTTCTTGGGTCAGTACAAGAACCTTTGGGGAACAGACAACTGGCAGAATGATGAAGTGCTCCTCGCGCGTCGTATAGGTGATCTCAACTCTTTGGAAAAGAACAACTATCCTCGCGGTGTGGAGAATGGCATGGGAGATAACTGCCCGACACAGACGCTGGTCGACGCTTATGACATGAAGTCTACCGGTAAGGCTTGGGATGAGGACGGAAGTGGCTTTGACCCTGCAAAGCCATACAACGACCGTGATCCTCGACTGGCGCTTACTATCGCAGTCAATGGTGAGAAAAACTGGCCGTCGTACAATGGCACACCCTTGGAGACTTACTATGGCGGTGCTAATGGTGAACCGCTCACAGGAGCCACACCGACAGGTTACTACTTGAAGAAGCTGCTTGACGGATCAGTGAATATATCTTCTGTCAATAGTAACTCGAAGCGTCACTCTTGGGTGATCTTCCGCTTGGGTGAGTTCTATCTCGATTATGCCGAGGCTGCTTTCCGCTATTTAGGCAGTGCCGATGCTACCAGTACTGACTTGACCGTGTCACCGCGTGAGGCACTCAACCAGACCCGCAAGCGTGCCGGCATGCCGGAGTTCCCGGAAGGTATGAGCAATGACACGTTTTGGAAGAACTATGAGAAAGAACGAATGGTGGAGCTGGCCTTTGAGGATCATCGCTACTTCGACATCCGCCGATGGAAAGAAGGATCGCAGCATGCCAACATCACAGAGATGAAGATCACCAAGAACAGCGACGGCTCTTTCTCTTATAAGCGTCATGTCGTGAAGCGCGTTTGGGATGACAAGCTCTACTTCTTGCCCATTCCGCACTCCGAGATGATGAAGCACACCAGTCCTGACTTCAAGCAGAATCCTGGTTATTAATGTTATTGTATGATTCGTTTTATCATGCCCTGGTGAATGCCAGGGCACTTAACACGCATAACATGAAAATTTATAAATATCTTTTCGCCGCCGCAATCGCCTGCGCAGCCTTTGCTTCCTGCGACGATAACTTCACAAATATTGAAGAGGTGGGCTATCTTGCTCAGCCCAAGACCATAGACGCTTCCTCTGTGACGTCTGAGGCGCTGCCTGGCGCAATCAAACTGAGATGGACGGTTCCGGCTGATTCGAGTTTCTCCTATATGAAGATCTCGTATGTCAATCCGGCTAATCAGGAGAAGGTGACGAAAGTTGTATCGGTCTATACCGACTCTTTGTTGATCACCAATACCTTGAAGCGCTATGGCGATTACACGTTCACGTTCCAGGCTTTCAATGATAAGGGTGATGCAGGCCAGCCTGTCGAGGTCAAGGCTCAGTCGGGTGCTGTGCCTCCAACTATTTCCTATGAGAAGGAAGACGAGGTGAAGCTCACGGCTGATCAGCTGAGTACTGACAACCAGGAACCGTCGGAAGGTCCGATCAAAAACTTGGTCGACGGAAACTCCAATACGTTCTTCCATACTCGTTGGTCATCGCCGCAGAAACCGATGCCTCAGTATGTACAGATTGACTTCAAGGAAACTCATCAAGTATTCATGCTTTACTATCAGAACCGTAATGGCTCACAACGTCCGCCAGCAGCCTTCGAGATTCAGGTTAGCAATGATGGCGAGACATGGGAAAAAGTCTTTGAGGTGAGCAGTGGACTGCCGACAGCGAAGTCTTCAGAGTATACAACACCTGGCATTGATGCCGGCAAATCATTTACTCATTTGCGCTTTGTCGTCACTCGTGAAGCTTCAAACAGCAATTTCTTCTGCTTGGCAGAGATGAAGTTCTACAATGCGAAGAAAGTCGTGTACGATCCAGAGAACGACTAAGGTTGTTATTTATAATATAAAGTAAGTTGATAAGGGGGGATATGTCAATCGGCTTTGGCACGTCCCTCTTTTATTTTCTCTTGGCTGATGACGGTCCGGAGAAAGACAGAAACAAACAGAAAATTCTAAAGAACAAAGGAATCTATGACAATGAATCGACAACTATATCTGCTTGCTGCTTGTCTCTACTTCTTCTTTTCTCTCTCCGCCGTGGGTCAGAAACCGATGCAAGGGGAATCGTGGAAAGATATGAGCGGGAAGCATATCAATGCGCATGGAGGTAATATCCTCCAGTATCGCGGCACGTATTATTGGTACGGTGAGGCACGTAGCAACGGGGAACCGGTCAGCTCGTTCGGCGTGAGCTGCTACACTTCCACGAACCTGCGGGACTGGACATCACGCGGCCTGGTGCTCGGCGTGGCCGATGATACCAACGGCGATATACAGCGGGGATGCATCATCGAGCGGCCGAAGGTGATCTATAACGCGCGGACAAAGAAGTTTGTGATGTGGTTTCATCTCGAACTCAAAGGGCGGGGCTATGCTGCTGCCCGTGCTGCAGTGGCAGTCAGCGACAGTCCTACGGGGCCGTTCCGCTTCGTTCGTTCGGAACGCGTCAATGCGGGCTGCTATCCGATCGGCTTCTGTCTGCCTGACACCACGGACTTGCGCCATCAGCTGCTCTTCCCTGAGTTGCAGACCTGGTGGACGCCGGAATGGCGGAAACAGATTGAGCGCGGCATGTTCTTCATGCGTGACCTGCAAGGCGGACAGATGGCGCGTGATCAGACGGTGTTTGTCGACGACGACGGCAAGGCTTATCACATCTTCTCGTCCGAGGATAACATGACGCTGGACATTGCGCAGCTCACGGATGACTATCTCAGTCATAATGGTTCGTTCGTGCGCGTGGCTGCCGGCGGACAAAACGAGGCGCCGACGATCTTCAAGAAGGATGGTGCTTACTGGATGATCACCAGTGGGTGTACCGGTTGGGCACCGAATGCAGCTCGCATCTTCACTGCCAAGAACATCTTTGGGCCGTGGACGCAGTTGCCTAACCCCTGTCGTGGTGAAGGTGCTGAAACAACATTTGGCGGTCAGGGTGCCTATATATATAAGGTGGTGGACGCAAAGCTCCGTAAATGTTTCGGCGGTGCGGAATACTTGTTTATGGCCGACGTGTGGAAACCGAAAGAGTTAGGCAACAGCGGTCATCTGTGGATTCCGATCCGCTTCGAGGACGGCAAGCCCGTGCTGAGGCGCTGAACCAGGAATAACGAAAGAATATTGGCAAACTCAACACCGCTCATACCACTCTCGTGGTTCTGGTTCTGTAGCTGTGGTATGGGCGGTATCATGTGTGCATGTGGGAGGTATGACGGTACCATGCGAGTGATTTTGTCAATTACTTTGTGGCGTTAGAATTATTGTTCTTTTCTGAAAAACATTATTGTATTTTTAAACCAATGCAATGACGAACTCTTTCTTAGTATCCTAGAGATAATCGGATCATATTCGAAACCACGTTGTTTCATTTTAGAAATTACATACTCGTTTGTGTGGCAATTAATATGTCCCCAACCTATTTGGCCAGGTATAGCCCAGCTTAGAAGAATATATTTTGCTGCATTGTTTACTAAATTGGAGAAAAACGTTTTTTCATATTTCTGAGGAATATGTTCTCCTACCTCAAGGCATATAATCATATCAAAAGGTTTTTTAGTAGTAATATTGTCTGTCAAGTCAAATCTTTGGCAATAGAATCCATCATTGAAAAGTAGAGATGTGAGTTCTTTTGTGTTTGGATTTCCATCGTAGCCATTTATGTCGTATCCATTCTTGTGTAATAGATATGTATACCAACCTGGACCACATCCGAAATCTCCAATATCGCTTAATTTCATATGAGGCAGTAGCTTTATTAGTTCTTCACCTAATGATTTGTCAAAAAAATGCCCTGAATAGGTGCTTGTTAGCCAAGCACCATATTCGTCATTTTTGCATTCTTCGTCTATCAATAGATATTTAATGATATTCTTTATTAATTCTTTTGATACAATTGAGTCTACTTTTCTTCCAAATAAGACCAAGTTCATAGTGATTCCGCCCCAATCTTCTTGTGTCAGTATCTTTGGATGACCTTTGCTATTAGTTTCCCAAACTATATATCTTAAATTGTTGTTTACTACTCTCTTACTATAAGGTGAATTCATAATAATGGTTGGGAAAAATGTTTCCTCTGGAGCAAATGTGTACTTGAGCCTGTTGTAAAACTTTATATTGTGGTATTTGACAATATATTGAGCGCAGGATCTTGTTATAGAAAACCAGTTAGATCCACCAAAAAGACAGTCGTATTGGTCAGGAATCCTTCGCTTGATGTGGAATGTTTCCTGTAAATTGGACAAAAAAGAAATTATAGTAGGGTTAAACTTGTTTATATAATCATAAAAAGAATAACGTTGATACCGTTTGTACGTACCTTCATCCCATTCTGCAAAAGGAAGTCTCTTGAAAGAGAGAAATTCTTGTCCCATATGCCTTTTGAAGAAATTTAGGAAATATTTTTTTGATCTTAAAGGGTAGTCTTGACCACTGATAACATGAATGTAAGACAGCTCGTTATTTTCAACTGCCTTTTTTATTAAGAATATTTCGGCTTTTAGTACGCTAAAACCACCCCAATTAACTACATATTTTTGATAAAAGCCTTTGATATTCTCTTTTTCCCTTAACCATTCTATTTCTTCTTTGGTTATTTTATACTTTTTATCTATATGTATATATATGTAAAAGTTGTTGTCGAAATAGTTTATTATGTTTCTCAATTGCATGAAATCTTTATGAAAAAGAATCAATATTCCATGCTTATCATTGTTTTCGTGGTATGGTGTCATTTCTGTATGTTATTTATGGATTGATTCAGTTCTCTTGCAGAGCTAAACCTTGTTTGCTCTAACAAGAATAATCCTTCTTGCTTTTGTAAATCAGAGCGATAAGAACTGTTTAAATTTCTAGGATGTGTTAAATGAAAAAGAGGGCCTTGGGATCTATAGGCACGTCCTACTAACTTTTCAAGTCTTTCTTTTCTTTCTACATCCTCTGGAGCCCAGCCATAGAAATGTTCGTTTTCTAGCCCTGCTTTAACGTATGCATCCTTGTTAATAAATATGGCACCCCCATTTGCGGAAGAACCATATGGTAATAACATCTTGTTTGTGTTATTTGTCAGGATCTTAAGATCCCGATTTTTTAAGAATATATGTCTAATGAGTTCCGTTGTTTCAAAAAAACTCCCATTGAAGGGAAATGCCACTTGGTATTTGTTGGATCTCAGAGCCAACAGTGCGTTGTATATTTGTGTATATGGAACGATCACATCTGCATCCCATATTGCTATATAAGGTGTTTTGCTATAAGTGATCATTATGTTCAAGTAGCGTGTCCTATAGAATATAGGATTGTGATCTTCTATAAAAGTGTATTGAATCTTGTCCCCTGTCAGAGATTCAATAATGTGATTGTTGTAACCTGATGCTTCTAATACAGAAATGTTACTGATGAAATGCGTATGCAAATTTTCAATGGAGCACATGAGATTTTCCAATCTTTCGATAGTGTCAATTCTCACGGGGATTAAAAATGTAATATCTTTGGCTTCTATCATAGTTCTTCGAATTTAAGTCCTTTAAGCAAATATGCACCAAGGATGCCGTTGATGCCAAGTTCCTTATATTGTGGAAAGTCATTTGTTTGACTCGTGCAATTTTGATATATCTTGTAAAATCTTTCGTCTAACTCTTCTTTTTTGTATTTAATTGTTATGTACTTTTGTTTGCATAACTCTATTAAAAGGTAAAGTCCTAAGATACCATTTGAAATATTCAAATCATAATCTTTTATTTCTTCATGAATGATTTCAGAAATTGAAAAATTCTCCCGTAAGATTCTTATGTGTTCAGAGATAGAAATGTCGTGTATACCAGATGACTGCAAAAGAGACAGCGCTATATAAAGCTTAAATCTGTTTATCTTTAGCTTGGGGAAAGTTGTTGTTACTATATGGGTAAGTTCTGTAGTAAGTTCTTTTATACCAGAATTATGTATGGATAGATCCTGCTTTAACCAAATTGAAAGTGAGGCGAGTAGCTTATATAAGATACAAAAATCGCTTCTTAAAAGAGGTTCTTTGTATATATTTACATCATTTTGCTGATAGATAAAGTTTGACAACTTTATGGCTAATAATTCCATGAGCTCTTTTTCGTAGATAGAGTTCCATGTTAAATTGTGCCTATAGGCAGAATATAATAGTATGTCTGTGAAATTGTTTATTATCTCACATGATATACTGGAGTGCTTGTTGTAGAAATATTTGCTAGTTATATTGTATAGATAGGTATCTATTTCCGTTAAAGTGTTTATTAATCCATCAGCCAGGAAATTATTTTTAATCAAGAAAGATATGCCTAATCCTATTCCACAAATACCTTCCTTTATGTTAATTATGGGAGAGTGTGGTGTCATTTCTATAACATCATGGAGGATTGCTTTCATTGTCTCAAGTAGTTCTTTGTTGTGACGTTTTTTGTAGAGTAAAGAGCAAGCAATACAAGCTCCCATTAACCCATTTGCTAAGTATGGATTACTGGAACAATACATAAGTAGATCCTGTTTTGAAGGATTGTGATCAGTTGTCATATTCATATTTGATATCATTGTCACGCTGAATTTGTTTATCACTATTTTTAACTCGTGCTTTCAACTTTCCAAAGGTATAACGTACGGAGATAGAAAAGTTTGCCTGATACATTCTGTATGAAGAATGATACGTGTAGTCTGCGGTGCTCTTGTCTGTAGTATTTATAAAATGTGTTGGTAAAAAGTTATCTGCATTAATTGATATTCTAAGTTTGTTGGCAAAAAAATATTTAGATAAGGATAAACTGTAATCATAAGCATACGTTCCCTTTCCTTGGAAAAGAATATAGCGCGTATGGTAGTTCCCATTGATGTCTAAGTATAGATCATGAGGAAATTCCCATTCCAGCATTCCGCTTATTCTCCAGAACCAGCCATGGCTTTTTTCCTCAATGCTTGAAGCCTTGTATGAAGAGTAACTCAATAGTTGTGTAATTCTGGCGAAAATCTGCTCTATGGGTCTGCCTGAAAAAGAAGTAAAGAGACTCGAATATGATTTGTTGCCCAAATTGTCTGTTGTGATATGCAGTATGTCACCTTCAAGGAATCGATGCTGTAACATCATCTTTTTAGTGAAGGATTGGGTCAACGTTGTCAGAAAGGTGTATTGACGGATATTTTTGTTTAATGAGAGAGAAAACTCGTTCGTTCTCTCTGGCTTTAAATGTGTATTTCCATAACTGACTTGCATGGGTGTGGTCGTGTTAACAAAAGGGTCCAATACAGACAGACTGGGACGTAATACGGACATGCCGTAAGACAAAGTCCAAGATGTTTTAGGGCTTGTATTCCAAGATAATTCTGCTTTGGGTAGTAAATTGCTGAAATTTCTTTGAAAATCATGCCCTGTTTTAGAATGGCGTAGTTTGTCATGTTGGTATTCATAAGAGATTCCCAACAGCCCCCGCACTATCCGAGAATTATATTCATAGCTTGTGTTCAGTATCAGTACTTGTTGTCCATGTCTGTAATAGTCAGAAAGGTCTGTATCAAGTTCATATTGTAAAGTGTTGAAGTGCGCTTTTGATAATGTGTTCTCCACTGATTGAGGGCGGTTCACGTACTTCGTGTTGAATGTAATTTTATGTCCTCCTTTCATATTGTGCCAAAACTCAGCTTCGAGAGTGTGAAAAGGTTCTTTGTCATTTTCTTGCCAAATGTAATTGAATAGTTGATTCATACTACCTGTTGAGGCCATTAAAGAATCGATCTTCTTATAGGTAGACGTTATAGTCTCCTGAATAGGATGCTCATAAAATTCATAGCCAACAAACATTTTTCCTACTGATTCTTTGCCTCTTAAGAAATTATGTTCAAAACTGACATGGGCTTCATACTCATTATTTTTATACAAGCGATGCGTGTTTTTTGAATAAGCATAGTTCAAACTTCCGTCCTTGCGATATATAACACTTGATTCATGCTTGTTCTCGTGAGGATTGCTTTGATTTTTTAGAATGATTCTTCCATAAATACTCAGTAGGCTGTTGTCGTCTACATCGTAACTCGCACTGAACTCTGTGCTGTGACCGTTTGACCTAAACCCATCTGACTTTGTGTACTTGGATGTGTGGAAGAAGTCTGTTGATTGATACCTGTATTCGCCCGTCTTCGTTTGATCGGAATGAAAATAATCCCATATGTTTTGATAGTTGATGCTAAATGTGAGACGTTTGCTTTTAGACAGTGCATAACCAACATTGTTCCAGTTAGAATCTGAAGCTCGTGACATGGTAGTGCCTAAAAAACCTTCCAGTCTATTCTTCGTTACTATATTTATCACTATGGTGTTCATTCCGTATTGAATGCCAGGTTGATAATCCAATTCTATTCTCTTTACATATTTTGCTCCAATAGCTTGTAAAACTGTTGTAATGTCCCCTCTTAACAAAGGATCGCGCATGCCGTTCAGCTTGTATATAATCTGTTTGCCGTTCACGGTGGTTATCTGTCCTTTGCTGTTAACATTGAGCATAGGAATCTTGTGCATGATGTCTAAGACACTTTTCTCTTGTGCATCGGCATCATGCTCTACATCATATGTTAATTTGCCTGGTTCCATTTTGACCAAATTCCTAATGGCTTTTATCTCAACTTCCTTCAGGATGATAGACTGTACGGAATCTTGGTGAACTTGGGCTTTGGCTTGTGATATATAGCTGCCAATGAAAATTATTAAAGTGCAAAAAAATACTCTCATGGCTCTATTTTGCATAAAAACAGTTGTATGGGAACGGTGCTTTTGGACATCTTGGGTCTGGATAGTCCCAATGTTCATTGCCATAAGCCATTAGGACTGTCTTCCAACATACTCCCCGGCCAGTTCTGCATGTTTTTTGATCTACACATGAATAGCAGGGACTGTTAGTTTTAATACTGTTTTCAAAATTGTATAGGTTGAGAGCTCTTTCGCTCATCCATATTTCTTTAAGGCTATTTTTCTTGATATTTCCTATGATAAAATTAGGGTTGTTGTATAGTTCTTCGCAGATCGTAACATTACCGTTTGGGAGAAGAATAATATTTCGCAGATTACCCGTGCAAATTGCTCTTTGTTGAAACCCCTCTTCTTTGTAAGGACTTTTATACATGTACTCTGCGTCATACCCAGAAAAGTTAATACGTATTTCGGGATATTTGTTTTTTATTTTCTCGACGTGCTGTTTAATAGATTCAAGATTTTTAGCATTAATACTAAGTGATCTGAAATTCTTTTTGTATAAAGAGAATCCGCAAGGATTTATCCTTATCGTTGAAATGGACGAGAATTTATGAAGAAAAAGAATAAGATTATCAATCTCCTTGATACTAGAATTAAAACGGGTAAGAACTACATTAATATTAACATGCATTCCTATTTTGCAAAGATAGGTTAGGGTCTTTTCCATCTGAGCTAAATAGGTTTTGCGAACATTTAATATCTTGCATAGAATTTCTTCATTGGACGAATCCAACGATATCTGTATTGTATCTATCCCTATGGACATCAGAAAATCTGCCGTAGATTCCTTTATAGGAATTTTTGTGGATATAAGAGGCCTATACCCATAGAGAGTTAATCTCTTCAGAATCTCTTTTATGCCTGGATGTATTAACACTTCGCCCCCGTTTATATCAATTTGAAGCACACCGTTGGAATGCGCTTGGTCTATAAAATCAAGAATCTCTTGGGTTGATAGAAATTGACCTTTAAATTTTTCTTTGTCGGCGTAGCAATATATACAATCTGTCAGACATGACATATTTAGTTCTATGTTTATATAGCATGGATATGTCAATCTTAGAGTGTCATAATCAGGTTCCCCTTTATAAGTAAAATCATGAGGGTAATATGCAGGTGTGCCGGAATGAATGATATCCGACTTTATTAGTATATTTTTTGGAAACCAAATTTCTCGACCATTCTTTTGCCTAACACAAACTTCTTTCCTGTTTTCCATTAATGGCTTAATGATCTTTTTCATTTTATCATAAGAAAGACCAAAATAGGTAGCACAATCCTTAAGCTCTGATTCAAATGTATGTAATCCATTGAAGAAAGACAGCATTTGGGCATGGAAAGGATGGATAAAGGAAAACCATTCCTCTCCTTTATCGTTTATTCTCTCTTGATAACAGATAATTACTCGTGACCCATCCTGCCTAAGAAGGTAAGAGGGATTTAAGGTATAAGTGTCCATTAGCCTATTTCCCCTCTTTGTTGCTTTTCTTGCATCCTGCCTGACAGCCATCATGGCACGATTGGCTACAACCAGAAGAACAAGAAGGATCGCATGGGCCTTCTTTTTGAGAGTCTTTACACCCACTTCTGCAGCCATCTTTACATGTACCACTAAGACCTACACATGAGACATCTGGTATTTCATACCCTTCATCTATTGCTGTGCCACCAAGAATGTCTTCCACGTCCTTACTACTCATATTTACTCCGTCAAGGTTTAACGGTGTTATTTTTTCGATTTCCATATATAGTTATTTGTTTTTAGAATATTGCAAAGATAAATGAAATCGATGAAAGTTTTGCCGTTGTTAGCATATTTTTTATGCTTTTATAGTTCGTTAGCAATGATTTTTCTTAGATGTTAGCTTGTGCTTAGAAAGTGGATATTATTAACTCTGATATTGATCGTTTTATTGAGAAAAACCAAAGAATATCGACAAACGGCAGTGGAAACAGGCTCGTTTGTCGATATTCTTTTATAATTTTGTAGCGACAATGGCGTGATCAACGCCCTGGTATAAACGTTCTAAACCGATAGTTTCATGAAGACAGAATTATACATTATCATCGCCGTACTGTTTCTCCTAACCATCATTATGATTTGGTGGGGTGTTAAGACTTTCCTTGACATACGAAGGAGACAGAAGGAGTGGAGACAGCCTCGCCCCCGTAACCAGCCTCACCCCCGTACCCCTCTCCAAAGGAGAGGGGAGTGATTACCTTTGCGGGTGTTGATCTTCTAACTTGTCATGCTTCTATCTCCTCATACTTCACGAGGTCGTAGCCTTTGATCTGTATCACGATAGGGTGGAGTGTAGTGCCGTGGAGCATACTCTGAAGTTTCTTGTCGGCGGCATAGGTCTTGATCTGTGCAACGGCTTCGGTCCATTGCCTCTCTGCCTCAGCCTTTGATGCGTCGGTTTTCAAGTATTTAAGCTCCAGGATATAGCTGTGCGCCACCATCGGATAGGTGAGATAGTTGGGCAGGAGGAAGAAATCGCAATAGCCGTGGGAGAATTCCATCTCGGGAGCTACCTGATAGTAGTTGGTTAGCGTGAGATAGGCATTCATGAATCCCTGCAGGTTGCGCTCACCCTCGATGAGTTGGCGCACGGCAGTGGTGTCGTGGTAGGCCTTGCAGATGAACTCAATCAGCGGGCGCCAGTCGCCGTCAAGAGCCGCACCATCGAATACGTTGCGTAAGTCGGCAATTGGTAAAGCGTTGATAGCCTGATACTCGTCCAACAAGTATTGATAATACTGGATGCGCACATTGTTATTGGGAATGATCAGCTTCAAGGTTTCGCCGCGCACGCCACCGATGGTCAGCATGCCATAGTAGTAGAGCAGACTGACGAAATTGTCATAGTCCATAATACGCTCTGCGGGGAAATGGCTAACGACTGTACCTCTGATATAACCCTTTTCTGCAATCTCGTGAATGGTGCTGAGACGGCTTTCCTCCATTTTGTCAATCTCAATGAGCCGCTTGAGCTTGCCGTAATCCGTCATTGTGTTGGGGTCGACCATGACTTTAGGTCGTTTGCCAGTATCAACGAGTTGACTTATATAGTAGCAAACCATGTCGCAGTTGAACATACTTGGCTCAACACCAAAGCTGTCATCAGCGAAGCAGTAGTTGTCGTACCACGGCTTCATGTCCGCGATGATGTCGTCCTCGGTCTTGTCCTCACCGATGGCTCCCACCTCTTTATAATATCTGATCATCTGCCGAACCTCTTCCTCAGAGAAGCCGAGCATCTGATTGAAGCGTGCGTCGAGACTCATGTTCAGTGCAATGTTGTAGCCACTCGTGAGATCGTCGAGGGTAATAGGCGAGACGCCAAGCATGATGATGCGGTGGAACATCGGCTTGAAGAGCTTGAAGATGTCGCGGTAGAAGCCGGTGCCGTGGGTGAGCTCATGGTAAGCCTGCTGTCCTTTCACGTTGAGTACGTTGTTGGTGAAGTTGTCGTACTCGTCGACGATAAGGTAGAGCTTATTCCCTGCTAATTTTGCTTCCATTCTGACTATGTTGAGTTTGCTGGCAGCAGTCTTCGCATTGTGTACCCGCTCAACGACGCGTGGACTATAGTATTTTTTATAATTGTCAATGAAAGTATTCATCACATCGCAGCAGTAGCTATTGAAGTTTTCATATAGATTCTCCAAATCACTGCCCACCAATGAGAAGTCGAGGTGCAGCACTTGGAACTGTCCCTGCTCTTTGGTCGGATGGTCTGCGACATAGAGTCCCTTGAACAGCTCTTGGAAGTTGTCCTTTTGGTTGATGTCGTAATATGACTCTAACATGTCCAAGAAGAGACTCTTTCCGAAGCGGCGCGGACGAACTAAGAAGAGAAAGTGTCCTGCCCTCTCCATCTTCTCGAAAAACATGGTCTTGTCAACCAAGTAAAGGTTTTCCTTTCGCACTTGCTCGAAATCAGCGATGCCGTACGGTACATGTTTGTAATCTGCGCTCATAGTGACAGTCTTTTGTTTCTACTTGCAAAGATAGTGAAAACGAGTGGAATAAGAAAATAAAGCTGAGGCTTTATTTTCTATTCCCGAGTGCATCCTATCTTCTTTAAAGATAGTGAAAACGAGTGGAATAAGAAAATAAAGCTGAGGCTTTTTTTCTATTCCCGAGTGCATCCTATCTTCTTTAAAGATAGTGAAAACGAATGGGATACGAAAATAGAAAGGAGTTCCTTTTCAGATTCTTATTTCACATTTCTTTCCCGTGTATTCTACGGTCTGCTCTGCCTTCTTGCCGTTGCCATCAACGGCGATGATGCGGAAGCGGCGGCGGGAAAGCATACCCTTGTAGGCGCCCTTGCGATTGCCGATGGTCAGCGTGTGCGTAGCCTCGTCATAGTCAAAGGGGATGAGCGTGTAGTGGCCGCGTTCATAGTTGTAGTTGTCGCCCTCATCCTCGTAGAGTTCAAAGTGGCCGTTGGCACCACAGTAGACTTTCATCTCCAGATCGTCCCAAGGCTTCTCCGTGCTGTATTGAACGTCGGGACCGAAAGGCATGATGGCTCCGGCCTTGACATATACCGGCATGATGTCAATCGGGCAGAGACGCTGAATGGTTTGACCGCCGGCGTGTGGCTGGTCGTCCCAGAAGTCATACCACAGTGTGCCTTTTGGCAGATAGGCAGTCGTTGGCGCTGCGGCCTTGCTGACGTCGGGATAGATCAGATGCCCACGCTTCTTGCTGTCCTTCCACGTGTACATGGGATCAGTGACCGGTTTGACGAGCAGGTTGCGGCCGAAGAGATATTCGCTGTTCAGCGTTGCGGCATGACGGTCGTTGGCAAAGTCCATGACCAGCGCACGCATCATTGTTCCGCTGTTGAGCACGCAATCGGCAGCTGAACTATAGGTATAAGGCAGCAGGCGGTAGCGCAGACGGATGTATTTCACGATCGCGTCGTAGCACCAGTCGCCTTCTTTGCCGAAACGATAGAGCTCGCTGACCATCGGCGACGAGCAGTGGTTGCGCATCAGCGGCATGAAGGCTCCCCATTCCATCCAACGTGTTTGCAGTTCTTGCAGGGCGGGGTTGTGGGGATCCTGCTCAAACTCCCAGTAAAAGAAACCGCCGAGGTCGGTGTTCCAGTAGGGAATGCCGCAGAGCGAATAGTTCAGTCCTGATGGGATCTGCTGCTTCATCTCCTGCCACGATGCAAGAATGTCGCCGCTCCAAGAGAATGTGCCGTAGTGCTGGATGCCGAAGGAAGCACTGCGTGTCATCATCAGCGCACGCTTAGCGTTGCCCTCTTTGGTGGCACGCTGATGGTCGTAGATGCCCTTGTTGTGCACGAGCGGGAAAGCATTTTTTACGCTTCTCCACGATCCGTCGGCCGTTACCCAGTCGTCGTCGCCGGGCTTTTCGAAGTGATCAGGCTCTGAGGAGTCGGTCCACCATGCGTCAAATCCCATCTTCTGCAGGTTGGTCAGATACTTCCAATAGATGTTGCGGGCCTTGGGGTTAAAGGCATCGTAGACCTTCACACCTTGGTTTCTCGGCCACGTGTCGAAGGGATAGAGGGCGCCGATGGCGTTGAGCTCTTTGTATTGCTCGGTCCAGGGGCCGAAGTTAGCCCAAATAGAGATCATCATATGACCGTTGTTGCGGTGGACATAGTCTACCATCTCCTGCGGACTCTTGATGCGCGGTTGCTGCGGCTTGAGGCTTCTCATGTCGCCGGGCAGGTAGCGTTGCCAGGCTGGGTCGCCCACCTTATTTATATAGTAAGGGTTCATGAAGCGCATGGCGTTCCAGTTGGAGTCGCATCCCCAGTATTGCCAGTCCTGCACCATAGCATCGACAGGAATCTTCAGCTCGCGGTATTTGTCGAGCACGCCGACGAGTTCGTCACTGGTCTTGTAGCGCTCGCGGCACTGCCAGAAGCCCATGGCCCACAGTGGCGGCAGCGTAGCCTGTCCCGAGAGTTCACGTACGGAGGCGATGACGCCGTCGGCTGTTCCGTCGCGATAGAGGAAGTAATAGTCGACAAACGGCGCCACCTCACTGCTCATCGTGGTTTCCGAGCCTGCGTCGTCGAACAGCGACCGTCCGGCATTGTCCCAGTAGACTCCGTAGCCTTTGCCGCTGAGAAAGAAAGGAATGGAGATATAGGTGTTGTGATTCCACATCTCCACCTTCTGTCCGCGGTGGCTCATGAGCGTGTCACGCAGCTGTCCGAGTCCATAGACGGCTTCGTCGTTGGCCAGCCGGAAGCCTTGGCTGACCTGATACTGCCCGCGGTCTGCGTCGTGGGCGCATGGCGAGAAGTGATGTCCGGTAGCCTGCAACAGTTCTGTGCCTTTGTTGTCGGCAAAGGTGATGTAGCCAGTCTGAAGGTCAAGGGTGGCGGTGATCATCGACGAGCGAAGCGTGAGCTTGCCGTCGCGCTCTTCCTCGGTGATGGGCTGCGTGACGTTCTGCCCTGGTTTCAGCAGCACCGAGTAGCTCTTTTTCCGGATGTTTGTGTCCGTACCGGGAAACACTCTCACGCGCACGATCGATGGTGAGCAGAAGCTCAACTCGGTGGTGTGTCCGTCAACAACACGGCAGATGCCGGTAAGGGTTTTACGTTTGGCAGCATGGAGCGGCAGCAACAGTGCCAGCAAGAGTACCAATAGGATCGTCTTTTGTTTTGTCATATCATTGATTTGTTTAGGTATAGCCTTTCTCACTCGCAAAGATAAGACATTTTCTTCAATGTGCAAAAGAAAAGCCGGGAATAGTGAACGAATCTCATGTCGCTCTTTTCCTACAACTCTCACACAGGGTTATGGACACACAGAGAAGCCTTTGCCTTGTGAGAGAGCTTGGAGAATAGAGGATTATAGGCAGAGGGCACAGACTCAGCTAAGACTTCCGTCTGAGCACCGCTGTCAGTTTGTGTTTAGTAGATCTTTCTGAGTGGATGATTCGTCCGTAGTCAGATCAATTTCCTGAATAACTTGGATTTTGTTTCAGGTTGCCGTTGGTGAGTAGTTGCTTATTGGGAATCGGGAAGAGGTTCTTCGTTGCGTCGCTGGCATCGTGTGAGAACCATGAGCGGGTAGTGAAGACACCGAAGCGGATCATATCCTGGCGACGTCGTCCCTCCTGCGAGAATTCCCATCCGAGTTCATCGAGCATTCTTCCATAGGTGATGGTTGCGTTGTCGTGAGTGGTTTTGGTGATGTCGCGTCGACCATAGTCGTAGCAACTGTTACCCATAAGTTGTTCACCGGTGACAATGGCTTTCTCAGGATGACTCTTGAAGTTGCGTTGACGCACCTCGGTGACCAGTTTCGCAGCTTCATCTGCATGACCGGTTCGGAGCAGCGCCTCTGCTTTCATCATCAACACGTCGGCATAGCGCAACAGCGGGAAGTCGTTGCTCAGTCGGTTGGTGCTGTTCTTGGCATATTCAAATTTGCCCCAGCGGAGTCCCTGGTTCTCTTCCGAGCCATCGATGCTGTTGACCTCATTGACATAGACCAGTGGTTTGCCGACCATGCCACCCATAGTGCATTTGAGCACTTCGCCGTCGGCAGAATACTGGGTGCCAGAGATGAAGTCATCGGTCAGTCGTTGATCATCCTTGTCAAAGGTGTTTATATACTGTGGCATGACGCAAACGCCGCCCCACGGAGTAGCTTGGAAATTATAGGTCGCCTGATTTTCCGGTTGCAAGGTGTACATGTGGAAGTCGAAGGCGTTCCAATCTGTGACATACGTTTCGTCGAAGGGCAGGGCAAAGATAATTTCCTTGGAATTCTCGTTGTTGGTGGCAAAGACATTCTTGCGCGTAGCGTCCAACGAAAAGTGATGGCTGTTGATGACCTTGTCACACATCTCTATACATTTGTCGTAGTCTTTGTGTGTACCGTTGGAGAATACTTCCGAATTGAGATACATCTTGGCAAGCAGTGTGTATCCAGCCCATTTGTTGAATCGGCCATAATATTCGCTGGTCACTTTCTCAGAAAGCAGAGGAATGTTCTCTTCCAATTCCTTCACGATAAACTCATAGACTTGCTGTCGGGAACTCTGTTCGGGTAGGAATCCCTCAGGCACGTCAAACTTAGTGATGATGGGGACATTGCCGAAGAGATCGTCGAGCAGATAGTAGTAGGAAGCGCGCAGCACTTTGAGTTCTGCCATCACGCTCTCCTTGCTGTCACCGAGCTCCACCTGTCCGGACTCTATTTGGTAGAGCACGCGGTTGCAGGCGTTGATACCATCGTAGGTGCGCACCCAGCTGTTGAGCGGTATTTCGTCCTCGCTGGTCCACTTGTGTTGGTGCATACGCTTATACACACCTCCGTCGACCCACCCGTTGGGCCTTGCTGGAATCACATCCTCGTCGGTGCAGAGCATCTCCGCTCTTGCCACACCATTCCACAGGAGCATGGTTTTGCGCCAAGAGACATAGGCCGAGGAAAGCAGTGAGGCCACGTCCTCATCCGTGGGCTTGAAGCCGTCGGCAATCACACTGTTGTAACTGGTGTCTTTGAGATCGGTGCATGAAGACATCATCGTGCAGGCAGCCAAAGCGGCCACACATATATTGATAAGATTGAATTTCATGATAAAAGTATTTTAGATGACGATTAGAAGGTGACCACAGTGCCGAAGGTAAACGAACGGGTATGAGGATAGATGTCGCGGTTGTCGTAGCCAGGATTCAGTCCGGCTGTCGTCACCTCGGGATCTATGCCTTTATAACCGGTGATGGTGATGGCGTTGTTGACCGTAGCGTACAGGCGCAAAGCCTTGATGTACTTGCCGATCTTCTTGAAGTTGTAACCCAACGTGATGTTGTCGATCTTCCAATAATCACCGTCTTCGACATAGTAGCTGTTGAATTCTTCAGAGCACAGCGTGTTGAGCACAGCCTTTCCGAACACCTTGTCGTAGGCAGAGCGCAGTCGGTTCCAGTCCTGTCGGCTACGGTTCTCATAGAACATCCTGACGCCGTTGATGATCTGGAAGCCGAAGGCTCCGCGCATGTTCACGGCGAGATCCCAGTTTTTGTATTTCACTTGGTTGTTGAATCCTAAGTACCACTTAGGTACACCGTTGCCGATGATCTGCTTATCTTCAAAGGCGTGAGTGAAGTTGTCGTAGTTTACCTCTTTCCCTTCATGATTGAGGTAGATCCACTTGCCATTGTCGTCTACACCTACCACCTTGAAACCGTAGATGTCACCAACGCGGTGGCCGATTCTGACAATATGAGATTCGGTCTTTACCGGTTCCTCGATCCAACCTGTCATGAAGTAGTCTGAAGAAGTCTTATACAGATCGTTTGACAGGCTCTTGAGCTTGTTGGAGTTTGTCGAGAAAGTCAGTGTGCTCGACCACGTGAGGTCATGAGTCTTCACTGGTATGGCGTTGATCATCACTTCAAGTCCTCGGTTGCTCATCTCGCCTACGTTGGCTCGTGTGGTTGTGTAGAGATTTGGAGGTGATGGAACCGAGTAGTCGTAGAGCAGGCCCTTGATCAGGCGATAGTAATAGTCGATTGTACCATTGATGCGATAGTCGAGGATGCTAAAGTCCACACCGACGTCTACTTCATGCTTTTCCTCCCATTTCAGCGAACTGTTGGAGTTTTGTGTCGGCTGCAGAGCACGAATCCATTTACCATTATATAGATAGTAATCGCCATAGCCCAACAATGACTTTCCTAAGAAGGAATCGCTGGGCTGAGAACCGGTAACACCGTAACCGGCACGCAACTTGAGGTCGTTGAACACTTTTTGCTTGCTCATGAAAGGTTCATTGGTTACTCGCCATCCTATAGAGATGGAAGGAAAGTTGCCCCAAGGATGTTTGGTACCTTCCAACTGGCTGGCAGCCTCGTGTCTTAAGGCGACCATCAACAGATAGCGGTCGCGATAGTTGTAATTGATGCGCCCGAAGAAGCCGATGAGGTTGGTGTCGAGCCAGTAGCTGTATTCCGTAGCGAGTCCTTTCTTCAAGGCCTGTCCCACTCCGATATTATGCCAACTGAAGAGGTCGGTCGGGAAGTCATAGTTCTGCTCGTACTGTCGGTTATAGTTCATCTGCTGATAACTGTATCCTGCCAAGGCCTGCAACGTGTGTCCGTCAAAGGTCTTATGGTATTGTGCTGTCAGCTCGATGAGCTTTGTCATGTTGTTGGCCGATCCTGTACTGGCATAGCCGTTGCGTCCGTCGCGAACAGTAGAGATGTGATGTTTTGTCTCGTAGTATCCGCCGGTTTGGCTGATGCGGTCGTAGGAAAGCAGTGCGTTGAGCGTGAGATCTTTGATGGGACGATAGGCCACATTTCCGCTGATACGGATCTGCTGTAAGTCTTGCTGACCGTCGGATTCGTAGATACGTGCCAGGGGATTGTCATAATTGAAGATACCCGTGTTCTCGTACCAGGTGCCGTCAGCGTTTTTGATCGGTTCTGTGGGATTGTGGATCATGGCCTGCCGCCAGCTGTAGGTGTCATAGCTGCCGCCGTCTGTGGTTGAGGTGTAACCGGTTTTGTTGGCCAAGAGTTGCAATTTGACGTTGACTTTATCGTCGAACATGCTGTGGTTGACTTCTGCGCGGCCTTGGAATTCTTCCTTGTCTGACTTATGGAAGATGCCTTGCAGTTTGCGGTAGTTCATGTTCACGACATAGTTGGTCTTGGCTGTTCCTCCCCTGAACTGGAGGTTATGGACGTGACTCACGCCTGTGCGCAGGATCTCATCGATCCAGTTGGTGTTGTATCCCATATCCCATGAGGCGCCACGCAGTCCGTCCTTGATTTGTTGGCGGTAGTCATCAGCCGTGCAGAAATCAGGCTTCTTGACGATATTCGATAGTGAGAGGTAGCCGCTGTATTGCACTTCATTGATGCCGTCGCCTTTTGCTTTCTTCGTCGTAATCATCACGACGCCATTGGTGCCGCGTGAACCATAGATGGCTGCTGCCGATCCGTCCTTGAGCACGTCGATGCTCTCGATGTCTTCGGGTGCCACGGTATTGAAGTCACCCGGTATGCCGTCGATGAGAATCAATGGCTTGGTAGTTGCACCCAAAATGGTGGTGTTGCCGCGCAAGGCCACTTCCGTACTGCCGACAGGGTTGCCCGTAGGATTGGTGATCGACAGACCGGCAATCTTGCCTTGAATGAGCTGGCCAGCATCGTTGACAGCGCCGACAGTGAAGTCTTCGCTTTTTACGCTTCCCACGGAACTGGTCACGTCGCCCTTGCGCTGTGTGCCGTAACCGATGACGACCACTTCGTTGAGCACCTTGTTGTCTTCCTGAAGGCTGATCTGTACGTTCCGTTTATTGCCGACAATAATGTCTTTGCCGGTAAATCCAATATATGACACCTGCAGCGTGCTGCCTGTGGGTACGTTGATCGTGAAGTTGCCGTCGAGATCACTCACCGTGCCGTTGGTGGTTCCTTTCTCCATGATGGTTGCGCCGATGATGGGTTCTCCCTTTTCATCAGTAATGCGTCCTTTCACGACATGGCCTTTTGTCTGAGCACCGCTTTGCAGCTGTACGGGAGCTGCAGCCTCCTTCTTGTGCAAAATGATGTTCTTGTCACGGATCTCGTACTCGAGATTGCTGCCACTGATGATTTGGTCGATAGCCTGGGAAAGTGAGTTGGCATGCACGTTCACCTTTTTACTGGTGGAGATAGCGTCGGCGTTGAACACAAACGAGTAGCCGGTTTGTTGACGCAGTGCCGTCATGGCTTGCGCAACGGTGGCTGCATGGAGTTTCAGCCTTACCTTTTGTGCTTGGCCGCTGATGCCGGTTCCTAACAGTAGTAGTGAAGCCAGCATGATCTTTTTGTTTAGCGTAGTCATAGCTTTTTAGTTAGATAATAGATTGAATGTATGTTGATAATAGGTCGAATCAGGTAGGATAGCCAAGTGGCGCGCTTAGTAGATGTCTATATGTTTCCCTTTGATGGTGTATCTCAGAGTACCCGTCTCTTTGAGTGCTTGCAGAATATCTGTGTAGCTTTGCTCGTGTGTTGAGAAAGTGCCGTAGAATCTCTTGTTGGCTGTGGCCGGGTGGTGGATGCTGATGTCAATGTTGTAGGTGCGTTCCAATCTCTTGGCAATGTCTGCAACAGTCGTGTTGTGGAAGATCAGTTCGCCTTTGCTCCATGCATTGCCGTCGGATTGCTTGTTGGCAATAGTAATATGTCCCGACCGCTTGTCTATGATGGCTTCCTGCCCTGCCACGATGATACTTGCCTGTGTGTCGTTTCCGGTTTTCAACTCTATGCTACCTTCGTCAATGACCACTCTTGCCTGGTTGTCTTCAGGGTAGTTGGTGATGTTGAGCTTGGTACCGATGTCACGCACAGTCATTTTAGATGTATGTATCTCTATGGGCTGGTCAGTATGATGGACGATGGCGAAATAAGCCTCACCCGACAATTCGACCTTACGATTCTTCAAACCAAAACTCTGCGGATAGCTGAGTGTGGAACCTCCGTTGAGGCTGACTTGTGTGCCATCGGGCAGGCTGAGCGACATTGTGGAGCCCATCGGCACGTTCATGCTTACGTCTGATAGTTGCCCCATCCATGAATGTCTGCCTTGGCGGTAACAGATCACGGCCGCCAGTGAAACGGCAATGAGGAGGACTGCCGCATAGCGGACAAAACTGAAGATGTGTCTTTGTTTCTTCGACTCTGCCGAGCGCTGCTGTTCCTGCTTTCGCTTGTTGAATTTGGCAAAACCTGCTCGCCAGTCATAGTCGGTTGCTTGGTGCTCAGCCTTGGTGGTCATCCAAATCTCGCGGCAACGGCGCAGAATGTCCTGGTTGGCAGGATTTCCTTGCAACCAAGCATTGAGTTGGCGGTTGTTCTCAGTGGAAATCGTTCCACTGAGATATTCGATGATAAGGTCTTCTATATGTGGGTCGAGTTGCTCCATTGCTTGTCTTTTCCCTTGCAGACAACGTTTATGACCGAGAGGGTAGTGAGAAAATGTTTTTTTTCATAGACGCCACGGAAAAAATTGCGCCCTCTTGATAGTGTGTCAATGTGCAGGTCGTAGGTAAAGGAAGTAAGAAGGTTAGGATAAGACAGATAATGGAATCAAAGAATAATGATGCTTCACAGCGGATTAAACGGCTTTAACGAAGTAAACACTATGTGAGGCCAGATGAACGTTGCATATCTTACCCTATGAGCAAGAGAAGTAGCAGGTAAGGCCCCAGTTGGTTGTAGAGCAGGTGGAGCGCGTTTTTGATATGGTATTTCACGGTGTTGACTGAGATACCTAAGTGCTTGGCGATCTCGTCATAGGTCATATCGTTGTAGCGACTGAGCTCGAAGACCTGTCGGGTCTCGTGGGGCAAGGCTTCAATGGCAGCGCGGATTTTCTCTTCAAGTTCCTTTTCCAGCAGATGTCCGAGCGGATGGGCAGGCGCTTCGATGGTGAAAAGCTCTTCTTTCGGGATGGCACATGTGGCGGGCTGGCGGCTGTGCTGACGGATCCAATTGAGGCATCTTCTGTGCACGCTGGTGAGCAGGAAACTGCGCAAGGAACGGTCGATCTGTAGCTGATCCCTTACTTCCCACAGATGGAAAATAGCGTCGTCGACGATGTTCTCTGCATCGAAGTCGTTGCCAACGATCTGCTGGGCGTAGGCACAGAGTAAGCCGTAGTGGAGCCGGTAGAGCGTTCGGTAGGCAGCATCATTGCCTGCCTTAAGTTGCTGTATGAGTATCGTTTCTGACTGTTCCATAGTTATGTTTCGCTGCAAAGTTAAGCAAAAATGTCGTAAATCAGTAGTTGGTGACTATGTTTTTTTATCTTTAACCATGGTTATTAGTTGATAGGGTGTCCAGTTCGTTGTGCCAATTTTAGCTCACTTTTCTGAGCGTCTTGT
>ERZ1023830.33-NODE-33-length-57786-cov-11.643225_pt1 | contig 57786 bp, 60 predicted proteins | sample MGYA00380381_ERZ1023830 | MGnify/ENA primary metagenome ERZ1023830 (study PRJEB33179, sample SAMN07449067) | human gut metagenome | biome: Human-gut; feature: Human associated habitat; material: Faeces | host: Homo sapiens | place: India:Kasaragod | collected... | reverse complement strand
ACTTTGTCAGGAATTAATCTTCAAACTGACAACTATTTTCAGTACACTTCAAACAAAGAGTTTACCGCCAAACGCCGAAGCGTTTCAGACAAAACGTCAAAGAGTTTCCTTCCAAACGCAAAGACGTTTCCCCCCCAGTTACCTCCCCACACTCCTGTTTCCCGAAAGCACATATAAAAATACCCCTAAACCGCTTCCAGAATCTTCTAAACACGCCCAATTTATGCGTCAATAATCCCATCCAGAAGACTTCTGAGAAGGGATTACCTTGCATACTTCCCTCTGAAAGAATAAATCCATCAAGACAAAAAGACAGGAATCCAGCCAGAATCCTGCACAAAAGACATCATTCATTTCCAGAAAAAGAAAAAAGAACAAAGAAAAAAAACAGAAAAAAATCCATCGAAAAGCGTATCTTTACAATCCATATTACAATCAATTCATAAACATTTATCTCATGCAGATACGACTTGTTTCAACTAGCAAGAAACGTTTCCTCCCGCTCTTGCTTCTGGCCGATGAACAGGAATCCATGATAGACCGCTACCTGGAACGGGGCGACTTATACGTGATGTACGACAAACTGTTTACAGAACCGGTTGCCGTGGCCGTCGTAACGGATGAGGGAAAAGGAATTCGTGAGCTGAAAAACCTGGCTGTAGCTCCACACTGGCAACGGAAAGGATACGGACGGCAGATGGTGGAATACCTTTGCCAGCGTTACCAGAATGTGTGTCACACGCTGACGGTAGGCACAGGAGACAGTCATATGACCATTTCATTTTATCAGAACTGCGGGTTTGTTTACTCGCACACGGTGCCCGACTTTTTTACCCTCCACTATGACCATCCAATTGTAGAGGATGGAAAGGTACTGAAAGACATGTACTATTTCAGCCGCACTCTTACCCAGACAAATGAAACTGACGGATGAATCAGAATAAACCCTGCAAAAGTTTGCTCGTTCCGCAAAAAGTCGCGTCCTTTGTACAAGTAAATTCACAAAACTATGGCTGACAATTACATTGAACGACAATATGAGGCATATCAGGCACGGAAGGCGGCCTGGGAGAAAGAACGGAAGTACAAAAAGAAAAAACCGACGGCTCCGGCTGAAACTCCCCATCGCTCGGGGGCTTTCCTGCAAAATCAGGTGAAAAAGGTGGTGGCTGTGCACGACCTGTCGGGCGTGGGTCACGTGTCACTGATGGCGGTCATTCCGGTGCTTTCGTCCATGGGCTTTCAGGTGTGTCCGCTGCCCACGGCGGTGCTGTCCGCACATACGCAGTACCCCACATACTCGTTCCTCGACCTGACCGACGAGATGAAGCGCATCATCGAGAACTGGGAGAAGATGAACGTGCACTTCGATACTTTCTACACGGGTTATCTGGGTTCGCCGCAACAGGCACAGATTGTGGAGGAGTTTATCCTGAAGTTCCGTGGGGAGAACGACATGGTGGTGGTGGACCCGGTGCTGGGTGACAACGGTCACCTTTACAAGGGTATCACCGAGGAGATGGTGACAGAGATGAAGAAACTGATTCACCTGGCGGATGTCATCACGCCCAACCTGACGGAGCTGTATTACCTGCTGGACATGCCGTATCAGGAGCACATCACGGACGCGGAACTGAAACAGGCACTAAAGACGCTTTCTGACCGGGGCCCGGCCATCGTCATTGCCACGAGCGTACCGGTGAGCGGCGACCCGCGTTCTACGTCGGTCTATGCCTACAACCGCTTTGGCGACCGTTACTGGAAGGTAACCTGCCCCTATCTGCCGGCACACTATCCGGGCACGGGCGACACGTTTACGAGTGTCATCACGGGAGCACTGATGCAGGGCGACAGTCTGCCCATTGCGCTCGACCGCGCCACGCAGTTTATCTTGCAGGGCATACGGGCCACATTCGGCTATGAGTACAACAACCTGGAGGGTATCATGCTGGAGAAGGTGCTCCACAACCTCGACATGCCGATTCAAATCAGCAGTTACGAGCTGGTGGAATAAGCGGCCACGCGAATCAGTACATACGTATCTGCCCGACGGGGAGTTCCACTTCGCCGAAGGGTATCAGGGCATTGAACAGACGGATATGCCGGTAGTTTCCGAGGGAGGCGACCGGGATGTCCGTTTCTTTTATCTGTCCGGTGTCGAGCAGGTATCGGCGCTGGGTTCCGGCCAGCAGAGGCTGTGCGGGGGTATGCCATTCGCATCCGTTCCAAAGGGCGATGTTGGCGATAGAGGTATCGGTGAGGAGTCCGTGGCGCACGATGAGTACGTCGTCAGCCGTATCGCGCAGAGCGAAGGCTTCGTCGAGCACACGACGGTCGGCCTGCTTGTAGCGATAGTCGATGTCGTCCTTCGCCACCAGTTGCAGACTATGTACGGGGCAGACGTGGTAAGGAAAGTATTCCACACGAATCACGTCGCGGGCATAGGTCAGGCGGCAACGGGTGCGTGCGGTATAGGCTTCCGGACGGAGGTAGTCACACACGTGGAGGTCGGGCACAGGACCGAAAAAAGCACGGCGCGTATCGTTCATGCGGCGGTCGTGCAGCGAGGCATGCCACACCTTACCGTCTTCAATGCGGAGCGTTTCAATAAAGAGGCACATAGACTTTCTGTTTCATTTCTTCATATTCGTTTCGGGCATCGCTGCGGAAGGTGATTCCTCCCCCGCTCTTGAACACCTTCGTGCCGTCGGGCTGCTGTTCCAGGAAACGGATGAGCACGGCACTGTCCAGGTTGCGGCCGTCAAAGTAGCCGGTCACACCGGTATAAAAGCCACGGTCGTACGTCTCGGCTTCGCGGATAATCTGCACAGTGCGGGGCTTGGGAGCTCCGGTGATGGAACCTGCCGGCAGGAGACTGAAAAACAGGTCGCCCAGTTGTGAAGGATAGTCTTCGGGCAGACGGCCACGGATTTCAGAACTCATCTGGAGCAACGGGCCACGGTGGGTATGCAGCTCGTCCAGGTAGCGGTAGCAGGTCACGGTGACTTCGGTGGCGAAACGGCTCAGGTCGTTGCGGATAAGGTCGGTGATGGTAGCATGCTCGGCTGCTTCTTTCGGGTCGGCCAGCAGGCGTTCACGGGCATCAGGCAACGTAGCATCCATCGTACCTTTCATGGGATGGGAATAGATAAAGCCATCGGTTATCCGGACAAAGATTTCGGGCGAGAACACCACAAAGCTATCGTTTACCCACAGTCTGTAGGGAGCACGGGCATGGTCGAACACCTGCCGCAGGGTGAGGTCGGTATCGACGAGGGTAGCACAGGTGTAGTTCACCAAGAAGGAATTGCCGCCATGCAAGTGACGGTGTACAATGTCGAATCCGCGACGGTACTCCTCAAAACTCATCGGACAAGGCTCCCAACGAAAAGAGCGGGGATGCGGAGTGGCGGGCATTCCTTGCGGCACGTTCGTGGCTCCCGGAAAGGCAAACAGCAGTTCCGAAGAAGGCAGACGGTGGGGTTCTTCCACCAGGCATTTCTCGGCGATATAATCTATCAGGAAAAAGAACGGGCGACCTTCGCTGCCAAAGCAGTTCATGCGGGTGATGGCTTCCTCACGGCCACAAAAAGAGAGGGTATCAATCATTTCGTTTGGTTTTGAGGGAACAGAGATAAAGGGTTACTCCCACAGCTACGGCAAGCATCATCGCTTTCAGCCAGAGGGCATCGAACATCAGGAAGATGCAATGCAGGGAGGTGAGCCACAACAGACTCAGGGCGAGAATCTTGGCACGCAGAGGGATGGCGCGCGACTCACGGAAATCGCGGATATAAGGTCCCAGCAGCTTGTGGTTCAGCAACCACTGGTAAGCTCTCGGCGAACTGCGGAAAAAGAGGGCAGCCGAAAGCAACAGAAAGGGTGTGGTGGGCAGCACGGGCAGGAAAATACCGGCCACACCCAGTGCCAGCGACAGGAATCCGATGGGGAGGTAAATGTATTTCATGGCGCAAAAATACAAGGTAAACGGCACACCGCAGGCAGGAGTTTAGTTAATAACCTCAAAATCGGAGGGACTGCAAAGAAGAAAGCTTGCAGAAAAAGAAAGTTTTCATCATATTTGTAATTGTTACAATCTTGTTAAACCATTCAACTATCAAAGAATCATGAAAAAACTAATCTGGACTTTATGTGTGATGGTGTGGAGCCTGGCGGGCTTTGCACAGGAAAAGAGTTACCAACTTTCCAGCCACATCCTGGACATTCTGCAGGGGCAGCCTGCGGCGGGAGTGAAAATCAGTCTGTCGCATCTTCAGCCCGACGGAAAGACCTGGGCGCTGCTGGAGGAAAGACTGACCGACGAGAACGGCCGCGTGAAGGATTTCCTGGAGGAAGGCACAACCGACCACAAGGGCATCTACCGCCTGACGTATCACGTGGCACCCTACTTCGAACGGTTGCAGCAGGATTCGTTCTACCCGTTCATCGAAGTGGTGTTCGAAATCAAGGACGGCAAGCACTACCACGTGCCAATCACGCTTTCGCCTTACGGATATTCTACGTATAGAGGAAACTGAAAAAAGAATGGGAGCCTTTTCAAGCTCCCATTTTTCGTGCCTTGCGGGTGCAATATCGCTTGCACTGGGCACAGATGTCATAACCCAGCATGGCTCCCAATATGAAATCTTCTTCCGGAGTGAGCAGGTTCAGGGGACGTGTCACCATCATGCGGATGGCTTCAATACATTCCGCCTTGCCGAAGAAAAGATTGATGCGCTCGTCGTCCACCGGCTGAATCACAAACTTGATGCGCTGGCTTCGCAGACGTTTCACGGCAAAGTCTTCATATCGCTTGTTCGTGGTGTACAACACCATCTGACGCACGCCTTTCTTCAGCTCATAGATGTGGTTGAGAAAGACTTTCAGTTCTACGGGATTGATATCGGGAGTCATCATGGGCTACGGATTTAGAAGATAGAGAAATGAGGTCGGAAGGAATCAAGCCAAATCGGCTTTGAGCATCTCTGTCCAGGCCGACACGCGGGCATCGGTCCGGTCGCTTTCGTTCACGTCGTCGAGGGCCAGTCCCACAAATTTTCCGTCGGCAACGGCCACGGAAGAAGCGTAGGTGTAATCGCTGTCGGACACGGCTCCCACGAAGGTACATCCGCTGTCTTTCAGGTCTTCAAAGAGGATACCCATACCGTCGCAGAAAGTATCGGAATAGGATTCGGAATCGCCGCAGCCGAAGAGGGCGATGGTCTTGCCGGAGAGGTTGGCGTTTTTCAGCACCTTAATACCGTCGTACCAGTCGTCCTGCAACTCTCCGTCACCCCAAGTAGAGGTGCCCAGAATCAGGGCTTCGTAACTCTCTGCCAGGGCAGCATCCAGCTTGCTCACATCGTGTACATCTGCCGGGGATACTCCCAGCTTTTCCGCTATCAGGCGGGCCACAGACTCGGTGGTGCCTGTGGTAGAACCATAAAAAATACCAGTTTTCTTCATTTTCTACATGTTTGATTTGACATCGCAAAGAAACGGCATCCAGCGCGGATTTGAAATACCTAAAAATTGGGATTTTAAAGGCGGCATCTGTGGGTTATTTACTAACTTTGGGCAGAAAAACAAAAGACCGGCCCTCTGCCGGAGATAAAGTATGAGAAGAAAGGAAGAAAAAAATACCATTATCGAGATATGTCCGGTGCGGAACGTGATTGCCCGCTTCGGCAACAAATGGGCTTTGCTGGTTATTCTGATTTTAAGTGAAAACAAGGTGCTGCGTTTCAGCGAACTCAAGAAAATGATTCCCGACGTATCGTCGCGAATGCTGTCGAGCACGCTCCGTACGCTGGAGGCTGACGGGCTGGTAAGCCGGAAGGTGTATCCAGAGGTACCGCCCAAAGTAGAATACAGTCTGACGGAAACCGGACTTTCGCTGGTTCCCTTCATCGTCCAGCTGACTGAATGGGCGCAAAAGCACATGAAATCCATAGTAAAACACCGGGAGGAGTTTGAAGCTGCCGAAGAAGAGTAGCAGCTTCTTTCCTCGCGGAAGAATTACTTGCTTCCCGGTACTGGCAACATACCGAGCTGCATCAGCATACTGAAGAGGTCGGGTACACTGTGTTCGCGGACAATCTTGCTGTCCTTCAGTTCGTAGATGTTCATGGCCGTCACACGGACAGGTTTGCCGGTGGCGGGCATACCCATGAAAGGCTGGGTCTGAGTACCGCTCATCGTGAAACGAATCATCACCTTGTCGCCTTCTGCAATGACTTCTTCGGCATTCCACTGCACATCGGGCATGGCACCGCGCATCATGCGTAGCACATCCATGTAGCCTTCAAAGCCGTGCAGCGGCTCTGGCGAAGTGGGGGCATAGAAAATCACTTCGGGGGCGATAATGGTTTCACCTATCGAGCGGTCGCCCGTGTTGATGAAACGGATAAACTGTTGCATGACTTGTTTGTTTTTTTCCAGGACGGATGCCTGTTCGGAAGTTACTTCATTTTTCATCATCTTACTTGTTTCTTTAAAGAGTCAGACCGCGGAGGTTTCCGGTTCAGGAAAGGCCTGCCGGAAGCGGTCTTCTCAGCATTTACGGTACAAACTTAGCACTTTCTTTTCTGACACACAAGAGGTTACATTTCTTCTGCTTAGTAACCTTTTTCTCACTTTTGCTGGATTTCAGCCGGTTTTATAGGGAAATTTTGCTGTTATTTTCTGCGGAAGAAAACAAGCGACCTTTCGACATTTCTTTCTACCTGCACTATGAGGATAGAAAAGACGTCTCAGCACAGCCAAATTAGAAAAATGCTGTGTTTTCCATTTGCTTTTGATTTTTTGTATATTTGTCGCATAAAAATAAGAAACAACTATGAAACAGACTCTTTATGCATGGGCCAGCATCGTGGTGGGATGTACCATCCTGGCGGCCGGATTCGTATTCTTTATCAATCCCTATAATATTGTGCCCGGAGGAGTGTACGGGGCCAGCATCGTACTCCACAACCTGTTCCCGTCTATCCAGGTGGGCACGTTCGGCTATATGTTCGACATACCGCTGCTCATCCTGTCGGTGCTGTTGTTGGGAGCAAAGTTAGGGATACGTACCATTGTGGCGGCCCTGCTCACTCCGTTGCTGATGAACACCATGTCGCGGCTGGTCTACCCTACCCGCGAAGCACTGGAGAGTCTGGACCCGGCACAACTGCTGGGAGGCAGCATGAACATGACGGACCACCTGATGCTGACGTGCATCATCGGGGCAGTGGTCATCGGTGTGGGTACGGGCATCGTGATACGCAGTCAGGCTACCACGGGCGGAAGTGACATCGTGGGGATGCTGCTACAGAAATATGCGCACATCCGTTTCTCACGGGCCATTCTGCTGGTGGACGGGGCGGTAGTGTGCTTCGGACTGGTGGTTATCGGTTTCGGACTGGGTACGGCGAGCGACTCTACGCAGCCTTCGTGGCACCTGTCGTTCTATTCGCTCATTTCCATCTTCATCATCTCGCGGGTCATTGCCTACATGATTAACGGGGCGAAGAACGACAAATTGATTTTTGTCATCAGCGACCATGAGTTGCAGGCTCTTCACCAGTACATTCTGAAGGACCTGGACCGCACGGCTACCTGTATCAAGAGTTCGGGACTCTACACGGGCAAGGACAAGGAGATGATTTTCCTTGTAGTGAGCTACCAGGAGGTGCAGGGCGTGAAACTGAAAATCAAAGAGGCCGATCCAAGGGCATTTGTGGTGGTGACGGATGCATACGACACCTTTGGCGAAGGATGGAAACAGCTTCCTTCTCCACACGAGATTTATCCGGAGTAACCATGCAATGCTTGATGTAAAAAAATCATAAATCTTCACTTTGTAATCTGTTCTTAATGAACATTAGTAACCTGGAAGTAACTTACTTACATTCAACTCCCTTCTTGTATGAGACAAAAGAATCGTCCACCTTTGCTGTCGAAATCATTAAAACAGTTACATTATGAAACAGACTCAGCAAATTGCAGAAGGCACTCATTTTTCAGCCTTATCTACAGGCTCTTTCAGCCAGTTGAATGACTATGTATTGCCGGTAGCTCCGGGAATGGAAATTCAGGGGAAAGTGTTCATGGGACAGACGTTGCAGACCACAGGCGCAGAAATCTCATTCCAGTCGTTCGCTCCGGGAAAGGAAACCGGTTTCCTTCATACGCACCAGACACACGAAGAATTATATATTTTCGTGAGTGGAAAGGGTGAATTTCAGGTGGACGGACAGGTTTTCCCTGTAGGGGAAGGAAGCGTAGTGCGCGTGGCTCCAGAAGGCAAACGTTCAGTGCGCAACAATGGTACGGAACCGCTGATTATGATTTGCGTACAATACAAAGCTCAGACATTCACAGCTCAGGATGCGGCCGACGGACAACTCCTGCAGGAGCCCGTGAAATGGTAACACACTGTAAGAAAGTAAACAACGGGGCAGACTCGGACGAGTCTCCCCTTTTTTCATATACAGAAAGCCCTTCCTGAAATCGGCCCAACCAAAATCCGACTTTTAAGACAGAAAATCCGACATTCTGAAAAACGTACTACCGGGATTTATGTCATACCTTTGCATAAACAAAAAAAACTTGCTTATGCACATTCTTTTTACGCATTTCCGTCGTTTCCGCTCCGGCTTTATACAGGTGTGTTTCTGCTTGGGTATTTTGCTGCTGGGCGGATGCGACATGATTGAATATCACCCGTACGACCTCGACATTGACGGAGAAACGGACGTGAATCGCCGGAACATTGAACGGATTGAAACGGCTACTTACAGAAAAGAGGAAATCCGGTTTGCCGTAATCAGTGACACACAGCGCTGGTACGATGAGACGGAGGATGCCGTGGAAGCCCTGAACCAACGCGACGACCTGGATTTCGTACTTCACACGGGCGACATGTCCGACTTCGGCCTGAAACTGGAATTTGAGAAACAACGCGACATTCTCAGCGGACTGAAGGTGCCTTTCGTCTGTCTGCTGGGCAACCATGACTGTCTGGCTACGGGACTCGATGTGTTCCGCAAGATATTCGGCACGGAAGATTTTGCCTTTACTGCCGGTAATGTGCGTTTTCTGTGCCTGAATACCAATGCCCTGGAGTTCGACTACTCGTCGGCAGTACCCAACATCCAGTTTATCCGCGACGAAGGTGACCACGTGCCCGAAGGGGTGGAAAAAACCGTGGTGGCCATGCACGCAGGCCCTTTCTCCGAACAGTTCAACAACAACATCGCCGAGTATTTCCATTATTATCTGAAGGAAATGCCCGACCTGCAGTTCTGTGTCTACGGTCACGGGCACAATGTGAGTGTAGACGAGTTCTTCGACGACGGCATCAAGTACTACGAATGTACCTGCGCCAAGAAGCGCTCTTATCTGTTTTTCACCCTCAACTCAAACGGCTATACCTATGAAGTGGTCAATTTTTAAACTGCTGCTGGCAGGAGGAATGGCCGGAATGACGCTCCTGCCCCTTTGCGCACAAAACGACAGTATCGCTCCGGCCGTCAAGGAACGCCACTGGGACAAGCGCGAGCACCTGCGTTATGAACGGTGGGAACGCCTGAAACCCACTCACCTGAAATGGCAGTATGCCGGAGGAATGGGACTCAACTCGGTGGGCGTGGGCTGGGATTACGGACGCCGTTGCCAGTGGGAAACGGACTTCCAGGTAGGTTTCCTTCCGGCCAAATATGCCGAGAAATTCCGTCTCACATTTACCGTGAAGCAGAACTACATTCCCTGGAGCATCTGTTTCAAGGAGCACTGGATGGCCGAACCCTTCTACTGCGGTCTGTACATCACCACCATTGCGGGCGACGAGTTCTGGAAGAAGGAACCGGGACGCTATCCCAACAAATACTATAACTTCAGTACCAAGATGCGCCCCTATATCTTCGTGGGACAGCGGTTCGGGTTCAGTCCCCGCCACGACCTGGTACGCCACGTCTCCCTGTTCTATGAGTTGAGCACCTGCGAACTGTATCTCATCAGCAAGGCCACCAACAAAAGTCTCTCCATGCGCGACATCCTGCGCCTGTCGTTCGGCGTGAAAGTACAGCTGTTCAGAGACGAATAGACACGGCCTGCAAAAAAAGATAAAAAAGGAACGGCAGCCGTTCACCGTTCCAAAGTTTTCGTTACCTTTGCCGGAAAGTAAACAAAGGGGTGCCCCACGGATGTGTCCGGGCTGAGATTATACCCTACAAACCTGATGCGGTTAATACCGACGAAGGGATTGTTGATTCTGACATCTATTTCCTTTCCCCGCCCGCGGGATGCTCTCTTTGGTTTACACGCTAAAACAGTATGCTTATGAAACTATTGGTAAACAACAAAGAGACGGAACTTACACAAGGTCATACAATTGCCGCACTGGCACAGCAGCTGGAACTCCCGAAACAGGGAGTGGCCATCGCGCTGCATAACCGCATGGTTCCGCGTGCGGAATGGGAAAACACCGCCCTGAACGAGGGCGACAGTCTGGTCATCATCAAAGCAGCTTGTGGAGGATAAGGCCATGGACATGAATCATTTCAAGCTGCAGTTCATCACACATTTCACCGACACGTATTCGTATCTCGACTCTGCCCGGATGGCCCTCGAAGGGGGATGCCGCTGGGTACAGTTGCGCATGAAGCACGCCTCGGACGAGGAGACGGAAGCGGTGGCCGTAGAGGTACAGAAACTGTGCCGCACGTACGGAGCCACTTTCCTCATCGACGACCGGGTGGAACTGGTGCGCAAGCTGAAGGCCGACGGAGTGCACCTGGGCAAGAACGACATGCCGATAGCCGAAGCGCGAAGAATCCTCGGAAAGGATTTCCTCATCGGAGGTACGGCCAACACGTTTGATGACGTACGGGCACACTATGAAGCCGGAGCCGACTACATCGGTTGCGGACCGTTCCGCTTCACCACTACAAAAGAAAAGCTCAGCCCTATCCTCGGACTGGAAGGCTACCGTTCCATCGTACAGCAAATGAAGACGGAAGGCATCCACCTGCCCATCGTAGCCATCGGCGGCATCACCCTGGAAGACATCCCTGCCATTATGCAGACCGGTGTGACGGGTATCGCCCTGAGCGGCACCATCCTGCGGGCAGTGAATCCGGTGGAAGAGACGAAGAAAATCGTGAATCAATTAAAAATGAATAATGAATAATGAAAAACGAGGAACGAAGAATTTGTGGATGTGTTCATTTTTAGACAGAAGAACAAAAGAAACATATTTTTCAAATCCTCTTATTTTCAGGATTTCATCACAAACTCCAACTCACCTTTGCTGGTAAAGAAATTCCAACTTTACCACAAAGAATAACGGACAAAGGAATCACAAAAAGAACGAAGTAGCACAGCGATTTCGCCCCAAAGCAAAAAAAGGAGCAAAAACTCCCCACAGCGATTTCGCCAAAGGCGAAGAGCGACAGCCGGCACAAAAAATCCCGTCCTCAGTTTCGGACCGAAAAGCGGAGAAGCAGAGCACGGCGAAAAGAAGCGCAGGCTGTTTGAGCAAAGCGAGTTCCTGCGCTTCCGACGAGCGGAGCTTCGCAGCCAGTCCGAAACTGCAGACGGCGGTTTTTCTTTTTGTTACCTTTTTCTTTTTGGCGGCAAAAAGAAAAAGTAAGAGCAAGCCAAAAGAAAAAGCAAGAACAAGAGCAAACAATAAACAAAATAGATAAAACAATGGAAAAACTAATCATTGCGGGAAAAGAATTCGAATCCCGCCTATTCTTAGGAACAGGAAAATTCAACTCCAACCAACTCATGGAAGAAGCCATTCTGGCTTCCGGCACAGAAATGGTGACCGTAGCCATGAAACGTATCGAACTTGACAACAAGGAAGACGACATGCTGAAACATATCATCCACCCTCATATCCAGTTGCTCCCGAACACCTCGGGCGTGCGCACCGCAGAAGAAGCCGTGTTCGCCGCACAGATGGCCCGCGAAGCCTTCGGTACCAACTGGCTGAAACTGGAAATCCATCCCGACCCGCGCTACCTGTTACCGGATTCTACCGAGACCCTGAAGGCTACGGAAGAACTGGTGAAACTGGGATTCGTAGTATTGCCTTACTGCCAGGCCGACCCGACCCTGTGCAAGCGTCTGGAAGAAGCCGGAGCAGCTACCGTGATGCCGCTGGCTGCCCCCATCGGTACGAACAAGGGATTGCAGACACGCGACTTCCTGCGCATCATCATCGAGCAGTGCAAGGTACCGGTGGTAGTGGATGCCGGTATCGGTGGACCGAGCCATGCCGCTGAAGCCATGGATATGGGTGCCGCTGCCTGCCTGGTAAATACCGCCATCGCCGTAGCCGGAAATCCGGTGGAAATGGCCGTAGCCTTCAAAGAAGCTGTCATTGCCGGACGCCGTGCCTACGAAGCCGGACTGGGTATTCAGGCCGATAACCTCGTGGCATCTGCCTCCTCTCCCCTCACTTCTTTCTTGAATGAATAAATCCTGATTTTCTCAACCGGTAGGGACTGTTCCCTACCCGCAAACAAACCCCAATTTATATGGAAAAAGAAAAAGACCAAAAAGCATACGCCCATGCAGAAAAAGCCTACATGCAGGGCACCCTTTTCCCCTTTGTAAAGGTAGGCATGCAGAAAGTGAACCTCACCCCGACGGTGACCGTAGTAGACGGCAAGAAGGTAATGACACCTAATGCACCGGTGTACGTGTACGACACGAGCGGCCCGTTCAGCGACCCGAACATTGAAATCGACCTGAAGAAAGGACTGCCGCGCATGCGTGAGAGCTGGATTACCTCACGCGGCGATGTGGAACAGTTGCCGTCCATCACCTCGGAATATGGCAAGATGCGCCGTGACGACCACTCGCTCGACCACCTGCGCTTTGAACATATCGCCCTGCCTTACCGTGCCAAGGAAGGCCACTGCTGTACGCAGATGTACTACGCCAAACAGGGCATCGTGACACCGGAAATGGAGTACGTAGCCATCCGCGAGAACATGAACTGCAAGGAACTGGGCATCGATACCTACATCACACCGGAATTCGTGCGCGACGAGATTGCCGCCGGACGTGCCGTACTGCCTGCCAACATCAACCATCCGGAATCGGAACCGATGATTATCGGCCGCAACTTCCTGGTGAAAATCAATACCAACATCGGTAACTCGGCCACGACTTCAAGCATTGACGAGGAAGTGGACAAGGCGGTGTGGAGCTGCAAATGGGGCGGCGACACGCTGATGGACCTGTCGACGGGTGCCAACATCCACGAAACTCGCGAATGGATTGTGCGCAACTGTCCGGTGCCGGTGGGTACCGTGCCCATCTATCAGGCACTGGAGAAGGTGAACGGCAAGGTGGAAGACCTGACCTGGGAAATCTACCGCGACACCCTCATCGAGCAGTGCGAGCAGGGAGTGGACTACTTCACCATCCATGCCGGTATCCGTCGTCACAACGTACACCTGGCCGACAAGCGTCTGTGCGGCATCGTGAGCCGTGGCGGAAGTATCATGAGCAAATGGTGCCTTATCCATGACCAGGAGTCGTTCCTCTACGAACACTTTGACGACATCTGCGACATCCTGGCTCAGTATGACGTGGCCGTATCATTGGGCGACGGGTTGCGTCCGGGCTGTATTGCCGATGCCAACGACGAGGCTCAGTTTGCCGAACTCGACACGATGGGTGAACTCGTGCTCCGTGCCTGGGAAAAGAACGTACAGGCCTTTATCGAAGGTCCGGGACACGTGCCCTTGCACAAGATTCGTGAGAACATGGAGCGTCAGATCAGCCACTGCCACAACGCACCATTCTACACCCTCGGCCCGCTGGTGACCGACATCGCTCCGGGTTACGACCACATCACTTCGGCCATCGGTGCCGCACAAATCGGCTGGCTGGGTACAGCCATGCTGTGCTACGTCACTCCGAAGGAACACCTGGGTCTGCCCAACCGCGAAGATGTACGTACGGGTGTAATCACCTACAAGATTGCCGCCCATGCAGCCGACCTGGCCAAAGGTCATCCGGGCGCACAGATTCGCGACAATGCCCTGAGCAAGGCCCGCTACGAGTTCCGCTGGCGCGACCAGTTCCACCTGAGGCTCGACCCCGACCGTGCGCTGGAATACTTCACCGAGGGACGTCACACCGACGGCGAGTACTGCACCATGTGTGGTCCGAACTTCTGTGCGATGAAACTCAGCCGCGACCTGAAAACAATTAATAATGAATAATGCATCAGGCCAGCATCTTTAACTTTTAATTTTTAACTATTAACTATAGAAATGTTTAGTGACGAATTAGAAAAAATAAGCTGGGAGGAGACGACCAAGGCCATCTACTCCAAAACCGAGGCCGACGTGATTCGGGCACTCGGAAAATCACGGTGCGACGTAGACGACTTCATGGCTCTCATCTCGCCGGCTGCCGAAAAGTTCCTTGAACCCATGGCACGCCTCAGCAAGAAATATACCGAAGAACGTTTCGGACGCACCATGTCGATGTTCATCCCGCTCTACATCACCAACTCGTGTACCAACTCGTGCGTGTACTGCGGCTTCCACATCAGCAACCCCATGGCGCGCACCATCCTGACACCCGAAGAGATTGAAAACGAATATAAAGCCATCAAGAAGCTCGGCCCGTTCGAAAACCTGCTGATTGTGACGGGTGAGAATCCGGCCAAGGCGGGTGTGCCCTACATTGCCAAGGCGCTCGACCTGGCCAAGCCGTACTTCTCGAACCTGAAAATCGAGGTGATGCCGCTCAAGACGGAAGAGTATGCCGAACTGGTACACCACGGACTGAACGGTGTAATCTGTTTCCAGGAAACGTACAACAAGGCCCGCTACAACGTGTACCATCCGCGCGGCATGAAGTCGAAGTTCGAATGGCGTGTCAACGGGTTCGACCGCATGGGCCAGGCCGGCGTACACTCCATCGGCATGGGTGTGCTCATCGGACTGGAGGACTGGCGTACGGATGCAACCATGATGGCTTACCACCTGCGCTACTTGCAGAAGCATTACTGGAAGACGAAATACAGCGTGAACTTCCCGCGCATGCGTCCGGCCGAAAATGAAGGTTTCCAGCCTAATGTCATCATGAGCGACAAGGAACTGGCACAGGTGACTTTCGCCATGCGTATCTTCGACCACGATGTGGACATCTCCTACTCTACCCGCGAACCGGCCAATATCCGCGACCACATGGCTTCACTGGGTGTGACTACCATGAGTGCAGAGAGCAAGACCGAACCGGGCGGATATTACACCTACCCGCAGGCACTGGAGCAGTTCCATGTGAGCGACGAACGTACAGCCGTAGAAATCGAGAAGGCCCTCAAGGCATTGGGACGCGAACCGGTCTGGAAGGACTGGGATGCTTCGTTCGACCACGTGGCACAGTCGCATGCCACCGCCGCTGCGGCCCGCTGAAAAGCCCTCCGGAACACTCTCTGAAAAACGCCGGAGAGTTTCTGCAAAAACGCCTTTACGTTTTCCCTGAAACGCAAGTACGTTTTACTTCAAACACCAGTGCGTTTGGATGGAAACACAAGGACGTTTTTCCAAAACGCAAGTGCGTTTTTTCAAGGCATATATAATTCCCTTCAGAAGGCATCCTGAGGCCATTATCCCGACTTCCGGATGCCTTTCTGTCTTTTCATCCATCCCCTTATCTCTTATTCCTTATGAAACTGACTGAAAAAGAAGCTGCACGCTACAACCGACAGATTCTGCTCGACGAAATCGGCGAGACAGGACAACTCCTGCTGAAGCAGGCCCGCGTACTCATCGTGGGAGTGGGCGGACTGGGGTCGCCCATTGCCCTCTACCTGGCCGGAGCCGGAGTGGGCACCATCGGACTGATTGACGACGATACCGTGAGCGAGACCAACCTCCAGCGGCAGGTACTCTACAGCGAGCCTGAAATCGGACTCTCCAAGGCCGAACAGGCCAAACTGCGCCTGCAGGCCCTCAACTCCGACATCCGCGTGGAAGCCTGGAACGAACGGCTCACCCCACAGAATGCCGAATGCCTCATTGCCAACTACGACATCGTGGTGGACGGATGCGACAATTTCCGCACGCGCTACCTCATTAGCGACACCTGCGTGCGGCTGGACAAGGTGTACGTGTACGGTGCCATCCGCGAGTTCGACGGGCAGGTCTCCGTATTCAACTACCAGGGCGGTCCCAACTACCGTACCCTCTTCCCCGACGAAGAGGAAATGCTCGCCATGCCCCACCCCTCCAAGGCCGTGCTGGGTGTCACTCCGGGCGTAGTGGGCTGCGTGGAAGCCAGCGAGACCATGAAAGTCATCCTGGGCAGTCCGACCGTGCTGAGCGGAAAACTCTGGCACATCGACCTGCGAACCCTGGAAAGCTACGTCATTTCACTGGTATAGCCCCACACGGTTCGCTGAAAATCACGGTTTCCGGTGATGTACAGCTCCTCAGATAGCTTTACTTTTGTACAAACGCAAATTATCCTATTATTCTTATCTTTAGTATGAACAAAAGTAAAGCAACGACAGCCCTGAAATCGCTGCTGGTTTCAGGCTGTGCCCTTTTTGTGTGGGGCATGACACCCGTATTTTTGGCCTCCACTCTCACCTCGTGCGAGAAGCTGGAAGAACTCTTAGGAGGTGATGATGAAGGTGATGACGACGGAGACGGAAGCAGCTCGGGCAATCTGAACGGAGTGGGTACTACCGACGGAGCGGCTCCCTATTTCAACCTGAAAACTACCCGCATCGAAGTGCCTGCCGTAAGAGACGGGGAAGGCATACAGGTGAAATGCCAGACCAACATCATAAGCATGCGCTATGTGCTGGAGAAATTCAAGAAATTCAGTGAAGGGGAACTAACCGAGCAGGAGGACTATTCGTTCATCCTGGAAAATCCGGAGTATTCGTTCTACGGCGAAGAGTACCTGCAGTATTACACCAACTACTCCAGCGAAAAACAGACCGACAACCTGCTGATTTATGCCACCGACAAAGACAGTCTGCTGGCTACCATCCCCATCGAACAGGCAGCTGCTCCCCATATCAGCGTGGCCAAGGCAGATGCAGACATCAATGAAATCACGCTGACACTGGAAGGACAGAACGATGCCCGTTTCTATTCCACTTATATCTCAACAGACAGCATCCCCTTGTTCGAAGTCATTCAGGATTTGAAAAACGGAGGCTCAGGACTTCCTTTTGAATACCTCTTCGACCTTCAAAGCCAGCCTACCTGTACTTTCTCCAGGCTGACGGAAGCAACCAAATACTACATCTACCTGCAAGGCGGTACGGAACCGGGGCCTCTGCATGGACTTTCACTGTACACCGTCACTACTGCCATGCGCGGCAAGGAAGACGCGCTAATACTGGAATATGTGTTGAACAACCTGAACAACCGTACGGTGTACCTTCCGTTTGAAGGACGGGTGAAAGGTGTCATCGACTGGGGTGACGGGGTGACCGAGGTACTCGACAAGTCATACGTATATTCGGCCGACCTGTCACACGTTTATGCCCAAGGTGCCGAATCGACGGTAGAAGTAGCCTTCAAGGGTACGGTAGAATCTCTGACAACCAACAGCACGACCAAAGGAGAAATCCTCAAGAGTTCACTCATCGGCATCACACAATGGGGTACGCCCGAACTGAAAACACTGAGACTGGAGGATGTTACTGCACTGACCCAGCTGGCTGCCGATACCAAGGGAGCACTGTCTGCCATCACGGACTTCACCTCCTGCTTTGAAGACTGTACGGGACTGACCAACCTCCCCGAAGACCTGTTTGCCATGGCAACCGGTGCCCAGACGTTCGACAGAGCCTTCCAGGGCTGTACGGGACTGACTTCACTTCCGCTCAATCTCTTCGCCCAGAATTCCAGTGCCCGCAACTTTAACGCTACCTTCTCCGGCTGCACAGGACTGCTCTATCTGCCCGAAGACCTCTTTGCAAGCAACAAGGACATCTATGTCATGAACGATGTGTTCAGCGGATGTGAAAACCTGAAAGAGATTCCGGCCGGACTGTTCCGTAACAATACCCGTTTAGGATACATACAATGTGGCTTCTCAGGATGCAGCTCGCTCACCAGTCTGCCCGAAGGACTGTTTGCCAACTGTCCGGGCATACAGAGTGTGTCAGAAATCAACTCCGTCATGGATGCCTACGGTCTTTTCTCGAATTGCACCTCATTGACTGAAATCCCGGAAGACTTGTTTGCCAGCATGACCAAGGTTACCAGGTTAGATGGTATATTCAAGGGATGTACCTCCCTCCGCAAGATTCCGGGAAAGCTGTTTGCAAACAACACACAGGTGATTTCCATGTGGGAAGCCTTTGCCGGATGCAAGAGCCTGCAACGCATTCCTGCCGGACTGTTCGACTCCATGCGCACCCTGCAAGCAGTCCGACTCTTGTTCAAGAATTGCAGTTCGCTCACCGGCGAATCGCCCTACACCCTGATAAACGGGGAAAAGGTACATTTATATGAGCGCAAGGATTACCCGAATGAATTCCTTGAAATCACCAGCCACACCAGCGCGTTCAACAACTGTACGAACCTGACCGACTATGAATCCATTCCGAGCAACTGGAAATAAACGAGTCCCGATTTTTGCATAATTATCCTTCCCCTGCCAAAGCTAGATAAAAAACATGCTTGGCAGGGGATTTTTCATGCCTCAATTTCCGATTCTCAGTTTTTTATGCTAACTTTGGGAATCAAACCTTTTATATAAAAAACTATGTTACTCAGAATTTTAGGTTATCTCTGTCAGTTGTGTTTCATTATTGGCCTTTATTATGGGCTCAAAAGCCAGGAAGCGTTTCTGCAATACACCGTTTGCATACTGGCCATACTGATTCTCTTACAGCGTATATTCATTGACTTATTCTGGAAAAAAGAAAACACTTAACACTTTATTCCTCATGCACACAAAACGACTCACCGACATTCTGCTGGTATTCCTCTGCATCTTCTGCTTCACCAGCTGCGACCACGACGACGTAAACTTTCCAACTTTCACATTCAATGAAAACGGAGAATGTGAGCCAGCGTCTCTCACCCCCATTTCTTCCGCCCGCTTCGAAGAAGCCGTAGTGGGATACGGCTGGAAGCACGTCCACACCTACGAAATCAATCCCGACGGCACTTGCCAGACGCAGGATTATTACCAAGACCTGACAGGTACAGGCCCTACCCAATATTACGTGGAAAGCAACTCTTCCATGAAGAAATACATGTACATTGATGCCTATCCTGCATCTGGATTTAATACACCCTTTCGGGTATAGCATTAGGCAGATAGATTAATTTTATACCTTAAAGGGTATAATCATGGAACAAACCACACTCTCTAAGTATGTAAAAGACATGCGTAAGCAATACAATCTGACGCAAGTAGAACTATCCGAAAAATCAGGAGTAGGCTTACGTTTTGTCCGTGAACTGGAACAAGGCAAGCAAACTCTCCGGCTGGATAAAGTAAATCAGATATTGAATCTTTTTGGAAGCGAAGTCGGTGCAGTCCCCATTTCAAAAGAAAATGAACCATGAAACTAATCCGCCTGCTTCCCATATTGCTTCTCATCGGACTCTCCTGCCTGACGAGTTGCCGGAAAGAAGAAATTCCGTCTGCCGACAACGAGCGGACACTCTTCATGTACCTGCCGTGGTCTACCAACCTGACGAGTTATTTCTACCAGAATATCGACGATATGGAAGACGCCATCTCCCGCAGAGGGCTGGACAAGGAACGGGTGCTCGTCTTTCTGTCCACCAGGTCCACGGAAGCAGAACTGTTTGAAATCACGGTCAACAACGGTACCTGCACCCGGCAGATACTGAAAGAATATACCCGTCCCGCATTTACGACCGAGGAAGGTCTCACGGGCATTCTGAACGACATGAAATCGTTTGCTCCCGCCAAAACCTACTCCCTGATTGTGGCTGCCACGGCATGGGATGGCTGCCCGTCGCCCAAAGCAAGGCACGTGCCACTACGAAACCCCGCTATCACTGGGAGTACTCACACACTCCCTCCATTCAGCATATGGACGGCTATTCTCCCGTGATTTTCTATGACTTCGGCGATTACGTCCGTACCCTTTGCGGCGATGATGCAGAGCAACTGACCCAGTTTGAGACTTTGCTGGAACAAGTCGTTCCCTACAAGGCACACACCGAGAAATATTTCACTGCGGCCTGCGGTCCGCTTCCTATAGAGCGTTATTCCGGCATCACCACCTCCGCACCCAGCACAAACAGCTTGGCAAGTTCCTACTCGCAGACTTCGTGGTATCTGGCTACGCATTGATAATAATATTTATATCGTCCGGATACTATCAGGAAGCACAGAATTCATTACATTTGCAGAAACCAAACCCGATATTTATGAATCGCAGACTACTATCCGTCACCGTGTTTCTGGCGCTGATGCTGACTTCCCTGCTGGCCGGACGCCATAACTACCACGTGACACGAAACGAAATAACAGCCGACCTGAATCAGGCACTGGCACTGACTTTACTGGAAAAGAAGGAGCCCATTGTGACACAAGACACGATACGGGCATACAAGCAGCTCCGGCGTACTTCGCGCGGACAGGTACTGATTGCCGTGTCCGATGAACGGTTCTGCCGACACCTGAAGAACCGGCGACTGAAGGAAACCTCTTTCCTCACGTTCGAGGTGGTGGACAAGGAATATCAGGGTGGTTCGACGGATGAACAGGCCATCTACAGCGATACACTGATGATAAGAAACGGACACGCAGGCGAGACACTGGCCCTGAAAGGCTATACCCGTCTGTCGGCAGCGGCCGTATTCGGCATGTCCGACCAGCGCTTGCCGGCCGGCCTGAGGGCAGCGGCTATCTGCAGGGCCATCGGTTCGATGCTGTACTTACGGAAAAGAGAGAAAGAGAATCTGGTGCTGCAACCCGTCGGAGGATGCGGACAACCGGCTGAAGATGGTACACAATCTGCCGAAGATTTCGGGGGACTGACATATTCGGATGCAGACGACCGTTTCTACGGCGTCGACCACATGCCTATCCGCTTCACCCCCATGCAACAGCAACTGATGCGGCTGTTCTGGCAGTCACCTTTCCACTCCATTTCGAAAGAAGAAATCTGTGCGACACTCTGGCCCAAGAAAGACGATGCCAACGATACGCTCTACACCCTTATCCGCCGGTTGAAACCTATCGTAGAGGAGCATACACGACTGAAAATCGTGGCCGACAGAGGACGAAACTATTCCTTGGAAATCAACGAATTGAAAAGCTGACAGCGAATTGTCAGGCAAATGTCAGCGTCGGTTTTTGACGCCTTCGTGACAGCCTCTTACTTTTGTTCCTGAAATTTACACACAGGAACAAATGAATACACTCAGATTACTTTTCCAGCAGGAGGCCGAAAGCCGGCTTCTGCTGACCATCTCCCGATTTCTGGCCAGCATCTTTCTTCTTTTATTGCTGGCCCTCCCCACTCTCGCACAAGAAGTAGCCTCCACCGTGGAACTAGGCGAAGTGGAAGTCAAGGCCGACCGGATTATCCACAAAACCGACGGCCTGCTACTCTATCCCTCCGAACAGCAGAAAGCTTCTTCCCGCTCGGGCTACAGTCTGCTCCAGCAACTCACCTTACCAAATATCCGTGTGGATGAGGTGGGCCACAGCATCTCGGCCATCGACCAGCGGGGAGGCGTACAGATTCGTATCAACGGCATCATTGCAGACAAGGCAGAGATGCTGTCGCTCGACCCGAAAAGCATCCGCAAGATTGACTTCATCGACAACCCCGGCGTGCGCTATGGCGACGGCATTGCCTACGTCATTGACATCACTACCCGACGGGCGGACAACGGATATACTTTAGGAACCTCGCTCACCCAGGCACTGACTACCCGCGACGGCGATTACACGGTGTACGGCAAATGGAACACAGGAAAGAGTGAGCTGTCGCTGAACTACAGCTTCGGCTACCGGGATTTTAAAGGAATACGGACGGAGGAAACCGCATACTATCATCTGAACGACGGCTCCATTTATACCATCCAGCGCAACGACCTCGCTTCGCGCAACCGGAGTCTGAGCAACCAGATGAAACTGACCTACAACCTGGCCGACTCCAGCCGCTACGTGTTTCAGGCTTCACTGAGCGGCGACTTCAGTCACGTGCCGGGCGATTTCAGTCAGAAACAGATTGTAGACGGGGCACAGACATACACCGCCCTCGAACAGCAACAAAGCCAGAGCAGCAGTCCGGTGCTCGACCTCTACTACTTCCAGCAGTTCACCCCCCGGCAGTCGCTTACCCTCAATGCCGTGGGCACATACATCGGCACCCAATCCTCCGACAGTTACGACGAAGGTTCGCCTTACCGTTACAATGTGGACGGACGCACCTACTCCCTGCTGAGCGAAGCCATCTATGAAAACCGGTTGAAGCCCTTTACCCTTTCTGCCGGCCTCAACTACAACCAGAAATACACGAACAATGAATACACGGGCGATGTTTCTTCCGTCACCCCCATGCACCACAACCGCGTGTATCTGTTCTCCGAAATCAAGGGAACGTGGGACAAGCTCCGCTACTCGGCAGGCATCGGAGGCAGCTACCTGCACTACTGTCAGCAAGCCCATTCGTACGATTACTGGAGTTTCTGTCCGAAAGCAGCCCTGAACTACAACTTCACCCACTCCCTGCAACTGAGTTACAATTTCCAGCTGAACGAACGCACCTCACGGGTGGCCATGATCAGCGATGCCGCCATTCGCACCAACCGCATGGAATGGACCGTAGGTAGTCCAGACCTCAAGCCCAACCGGGAGACGTATCACACCCTCCGGCTGTCGTACAACAACACCCGCCTGCAAGCCTATGCGCAAGGCTTCTACAAGAAATGTCCTCACCCCAACATGGCGGTGTACGAACGCACGTCCGACGACCGGTTCATCTATACCCAGCGCAACCAGAAAGAGATTGACGCCCTGCACGCCATGGCCTATGCAAGCTACTGGCTGATGCCGGAAAAGCTCTCCGTCACGGCCTACGGGGGACTGTTCCGCTGCTTCAACTTCGGCCAGGACTACACGCACTGCTACACGTCCTACTTCTTCACAGGGGCCGTCAACGCCTACCTGGGCAACCTCTCCCTCCATGCCTACGCCGACAACGGCTCCCGCTTCCTGGAAGGGGAAACCAAAGGCTACAGCGGAGGCGACATCGCCATGAAGGCCGCCTACAGCTACAAAGACTGGCAGTTTGCCCTTATCTGGCAACAGCCCTTTCAACACAAATACAAAATGTTCGAATCGGAAGTCCTGAACCGGAACCTCCAGAAAACCACTGCCCTCTACAGTCGCGACGCCTGTAACCTCGTCAACCTGACCGTAACGTGGCGACTGACTAAAGGACGCAAGTTCCGCGCTGTCAACCGCTCCATCCAGCTGAAGGACAGTGACACGGGGATTATCCGATGAAAAAAGAAATTCTCAGGTAAGTATTCCGCTTGCCTGAGAATTTTTCAATGAGCTGCACGCTGCAACCACCGGTTACAACCGTTTCCCAACAGTACCCCCAAGAATACGCTCACAAAGATGCGCCAATCATCGGCAAGGCCCATCCATTGTGTGACGAACAGACAGAGACTGCACACTACGGCTGTGACCACCAAGCTCCATAACAACGGTTTCATTTTCATAGGCATTTGTTTTGATTACAAGCGTAAAGATACAAAAACTTACCTAAAAACGACTTTTTGAGAAAGAAATAATTATTTCTGACAGACTTATTTGTCTAAACCACCCCGATAAAATCAAGAAACTTTGGCGGCACGCTCGAAAGTAACCGGAATGGCATACCTCACTTTCTCCGGTTTTCCGCTTTGCCGTCCCGGTTTCCATTTCGGCATCAGCTTTACTACCCGAAGAGCCTCTTCGTCCAATGCCGGATTCACTCCCCGCAGCACCACCGGATGAATAATGTTTCCTTCCTCATCTATCACAAACTGCACGATGACTCGAGGAATTACAACCGTTTCAGGCACAAGCGATTTGTCATAGTTCAGATTCTTCCGAATAAAATCCATCAAGGCCGACATGCCCCCGGGAAACTCCGGCATCTCCTCTACCTCGTCATACGCAATATCCAGATCCTTTTCCTCTGCCACTTCCTGCAAAGGCTTTGAAGAAGGCTCCTTGTCCGAAGCATCCCGTTCTTCCACCTTGTGGCCAATCCGGAATTCCGCCGCAAAATACCAGTCGTGATAATTATCCCCAATATCCATTTTCTTCACCACACGATAGATGCCCGGCGTAAGCATACGGAGTGACGTATACAAACTGGCAGAAAAGGGATAAATCTTATTGGATGGAAGAATACGTTCTTCAAGTGTCCAAACTGTTGCTCTCGGTAAAGACAGCCATTTTTCTCCCTCCTTCCGAAGCACTCGGTACGGCGACCCCATTGAGATGCTCCGCCCGCTCCGGTTTACGATTCTCACCGCCACAGATTCCGTATTCAGCGGATACACCGCCTTCTCCGTGTACATCTTGATGCCGAAAGTATCCGTACACATCGGTTGAGTAAAATAAGTAGCTACATCCTCTTTTCCGTCGTTCACTACGATTGCCGCATAATTCAGCACCTTCTGCCGGAACTCTTTCTGCAATGCCTCCGAGTTCACCATCCACGACATATACAACGTGTCATTGTCCCGAAAAAACGAAGTATTCAAGTTTTCTATGACACGGTCCTTGGGATGTTCCTTCCCATACTGGCTAATTTTGTCAAGCAGTTTCCGATGCTGAGCCTTGGATACGAGTTCAAACTCCGCGTATGCCGTACATGTATTACGGTTGAATGATTTGTAAATGCGATACCTGCCGGGACGGTTCTTGTCCGTATAAAATTGAATAGTCTGCCGGTCTGTAGGATAATCGGGCGTAAACACCCACAATACATCGTTGATTATCGGATTGGTAGGCTGAGGTTCCCATTGCTTTAGTGCTTCATTGTAATATACCAGACTGTACCCTTCTCCACTGTCATATTCCCGGTTCGCACGACTGGTAATGAAGACCTTGACTTTGGAAGTCGCTACAGGATAATAATCATATTCTGTATGCATATAAAGCGAATCCGCAGAAAGAGGACGGCCGACAGGAATATCCCGTACCACCGGTTCCAGCACCATCGCCACCGGTTGAGGCGGAATGTCTGTAGAAGTTTCCGTATCCGGCTCCTCTGCTGCAAGCGTATCATCCGTTACTTCCGGACTCTGTACTGCTGGAGGAGTCTCCTTTGCCAGAACATCTACCGGTTGTGCCTTACGCTTGCCTGTACAACCAACACACATCACACAGACCACCGCCACAAACAATTGAAAAAATGCATTTGTTTTCATACGCTATTGGGATAATTAATTTGTATTCTGCACAGAAGGTTTAAACGCAACAGGAAAAGCAAACTTTACATTCCGGTTCTTCCCGGCTTGTCTGCCCGGTTTCCATTTCGGCATCAGACTGACGATACGCAAGGCTTCTTCATCCAACGCCGGATTTGTACTCCGCAACACCACAGGGTTAGTGGCATTTCCCTTCTTATCTACTACTATTTGAATGATGACACGCTCCCTCTTTTCAGCCTTGTCATGCCGCAGGTTTTTCCGGATAAACTCCATTAAAGCAGACATACCACCGAGAAACTCCGGCATCTCCTCCACTACCTGATAAACTGTTTGCTCATCTTCCTTTCATTGTATTATCGATTTTTCCGTGAAACAATTGTCCGTTATTTATCTATCCAGAACTCGGCACTTACTGTAATTTCTTCCCTCCCGTCATGGAATGATTGAATAATCCGATATTTTCCGGATGTAATTCTATAGCAACTGACAGGATAACTAAAACAATAATAATCAGGAGCAAAGTTTAACTGCATACCTACATCTCCAAAGCCATACATTCCATTCATCTTTGCACCCATCCACGAACCGTTTTCCCATTTCTGCAATGTCCAGTCACCACCAAAAATCAGCGACTTACGCTTAGGATTCAATAGGATAGCATACACATTCTTCGTATCAAGCGGATAATGGTTCTGTATCATATTCATCCTCACAGTAGTCCCCAGCGTATCACAGTTCAGGCATTGTGCATCGGCAGGCCCAATCTGCATAACCTGTTTTTTTGATGCCGTGCGATTGCATCCCAAACTGCATATTGCCATCATCACCACGAAATAAATATACCAGCTTTTCATACTCCACACATTTTTATTTAACCTCAAAACTGTCTGTCAAAAGAATGCGTTCATCACCTCTACTAAATGATTTCTGAACACGGTATTTCCCTTTTGGAATGCAATATTCATTCAGTTTATAACGGAAGCAATACAGCAAAGGAGCCTTCTCTATCATAAACGCATCACTATTCCATACAATCGTATAGGAGGTATCCTTTTGCTCCGGCGGACACCATTTATCATTTTTCCACAAATAGAAACGCATATCCCGTCCGAACTCCAACAGAATGTCCGTCGGATTGCTTACAAATATATTAATCACGGGCACATTTTCTGTATATACTTCATATTCTGTCCACAGACGGGTTTCTCCGTTATATGCTTCAGGTAAATCTTTTGTATACCAAAGTTGACACTGACGTAATTCGTATGTTACTGTATCTTGAAATGAAGCACAGGTATCAGCAACCACAATGGATGTCATGCTGTCCGCACCTCCGATAACAGCTGTAGAGGTAGCCTCCTGTACAGGCTGTCCAGGCTTATTTACACAGGCCGCCAGCAAAATCAATATAACACATGCAATCTCTTTTCTCATATTCATTCCATTTTAATGAAAACAATTATTCCTTTTATCTATTTCATCAGTATCGGTTTATCACACGGTGTATAGCCGATAACCAGCACATCAGTATCCGGATTAACAGTAGCAGAAGAATTCAGTTTATATTGAACTACAAGTGTATCTTTACCTGCCTTCAATAAAGTAGGGACATTCATCACCTTTCTAAAAGTGTCCAATGCTGCTTTCCGAAACGAACGGTTGCTGCAAGAAATGATTTTCGGTTGCACGACATATCCGTTACTGTCCACTGCATATTCAATGCGTAGCAGACACTCTTTTCCTTTGGCCAGCAACTTTACCGGATATTTGCTTTCCTTATGTAAAGTCTTGATAAACCATTTATAATCACGAAATTCATCTAAAGATTTATCCAGACCAAATATTCCTTTCGGAGCCTCCTTGCGCCATGAAGTGCCAAACTTCTTATCCAGATAATCAAAAACCACCTGATTATAAGCTGTCAGCATATGATTGGGAACACCCAGATAACAGTCCAGTGTTCCATCTTTTTTCAATGGATAAAAAACGTCATAACTCACGCCGTACTTTATCCAGAAAAAGTGTGTGCGGATTTTTTGTTCCTGTTCTTCCGGTATTACCAGGCGCAGCTTGGGATGTCCCTTGAGGATATTTTCTTTCGACAACTCCGGCGAACAGTCATATTTCAAAATATAATCATACCATAAAGGAAGCACCATACGCAGCGTGTCATTATGCTGCGAAGGGAGGGTTACTACCGTATCACAAGGAGCGAGTCCCACATATTCAGCTTTCAGATGATAAGTTCCGGCCTCCAGTCCCGTCATCCGGAAGCAGCCGGTGGAATCTGTCAGCCATCCTTGAAACGGTTGTTCAACCATGCTCAAATTGGAGCCAACAAGCACAGCATGTACCACATCATAAGGAGGACGTTGACGGACGGATTCACCATACACCCGACCCACAATCGTGTATTTTGCAGAATCACCCTTATTATGCGTTATATCTCCCCTCAAAGTTATAGTAAGATTACGATATTCGCTCGTGTACTTTCCGTTGATGAAGAGCACCTCCCACGGATAAATGGATTTCAGCGTTTCTTTGAGGGCAAGAGCCAGCGGATGATTCCCGTCGTTTATCATTTCCTGCGAAGAACGCAGATAAATGAAACGTACGTCACAGTCTATAAAGTGACCGTCGGCTGTCAACTGGAAATCACTTAGCGAAAAACGAATTCGTTCTCCACGGTATTCAGGAAACCGCTTCCAAGGAAACCGATGCACGATTTCCCCTTGTGCCTTCGTCAGATTCAATCCGGCTCTCCGGTAATTGTGGTAAGTCTGCGTTTCCAGCACTTTACCGCTCCGAACGGTCAGCACCCGTTCTGTTTCCATGTTGCGGTCGAACCCATCATGCACGTATCTCACCACATCTCCTTTCCCGGCCCGAAGTTCCCCACTGAACCAGCGGGCTTGAATTGTCCCCGCCAGACAATAGGCCGCAAAAATCGGCCGCAAGTCTTTCACCTCATACATTCGTGTATATTCTTTCTTGCTGACCTCATCGTAGACATCCGCTTCTACCCGTTGCAGGCAAAGATACCCATCACGCACCTCCCAGAAAGCGGTATAGCCGCTATAATTGCCCGTAGACCGAGTAACATTTTCCGGAAGAAAATCTCCCATCCGCCTGCACAGCAGGGAATCGTATCCTATCGGCTTTGCCATCAAAACCCATTCTTCTCCTTCCAGACGAATCACATCGCCCGATTGCCCTGTGGCTTTAAGCGTCAGCATCACACCACACAGCAGAATAAGCAGCATCATTTTCTTCATACGTATCTGATTGTTAGGTAAATCTAGTTTTTAAAGATACGGAAAAGAAACGGCATTTCAAAGTTGTGGAAAGGATTAGAAAAACGAAGCTCCGTTTTCCGAGAAATATTGGTTTTATTTTTACGTTTCCCAACCCCGAACCGTATGTTTTCAAAAGCAGAAACGTATAGTTCCGCACCGAAGAACATACGGTTCTCTTACGGGAAACATAGAAAACGCCTTGAAGAAACGATTATGTCCTCAAGGCGTTTTCCAATATGTAAAGTTAGCAAGCTATTCGGCGTCTTCCTATTCCGCAAAAGCCGGAACAGGCAAATGCATACCTGCCATTACCACTCCGTTTTCACGGGCATATTGCAGGTAGTATTTGCGGCTTTTTATGGCTCCGGTCTTATCCATGTCATACTGCGCACAGATTTCCGGATGATCTTTCTGCAAGGCAAACCCGTGAAACAAGTCACCAATTACCAGCAGTTTGCCCGCCTTATAAACGGTATGTCCCGGTGTATGTCCTATGGCCTCCATAGGGAGCACATTTCCGGGAAGCGTATCTCCAAAAGCAAAGAGATGCAGACGGTCTTTATAGGCATTCATCGTGGTCTCTACCTGTGCCCTTTTATCAGCCGGCATTTTCATCCAGGCATCATATTCCGCCTTTGAAGCATATACCTCAGCCTTCGGGAAGACAACCTTACCGTCCTTCATCATTCCGCCGATATGGTCGCCATGAAAATGGGTAATAAACAAGCAGTCAATATCTTCAGGCTTTACATTCAACGATTTCAAGCCCTCCATCATCCGGCTATCAGGAGCACCGACACCGGTATCAAAAAGCATCCGCTTGCCATCACATTCAATCAAAAACGTGCTGACGGAAGCTGGTATACCCTCTTGAAGAGAAAGGCTGTTCATCAGCGCATCTGTCGCATCCGGAAAGAGAGTACGCGGCATCAACCGTGAGCTGGCATTGTCACGAATCCATGTCACCTTCATACTGTCCAGCGTCAACGTGGCCAACAAACTATCTTTCTGTAATGTTACCCGAGTACATACGGTCTTTATCGTATCTGCATTCATTTCTTTCTCTGTTTTCTGTTTATTCTGCCCTCCGCAACCAAAAAACAAGAAGGCTGACAACACGACGGCACCCGCCATCACATAATTTTTCATACGTATTTGTTTTGTAGTTTCTTCTTATTGTCCCATCTCTACCTTCACTTCCTGAATGTTACGAAGCTCATCGCTGAAGTTGACACCAATCTTGTAGACCGTACGGCTGTCCTTGGCAAAGGGTGCGGCATAGCCTTTCTCCCGAATCTGAGCCAAAGCTTCGTCCGCGCTGCCGTTCAACTTGAATTCCATGATGTACACATAGTCCTGCGTCTGGAGCACCAGGTCAATCCGACCACGGTTGGTTCGGTATTCCACCTGCACGTAGAAGCCCATCAGCTTGAAGATGATGTAGAGGATATTCTGATAGTGCACTTCGCGGTCGCGTGCCAGTTCGTATGGAATGTCGGCAAACATGGTCTTCAACCGTTCGAAAAAATCATCCACTTTGCCCGCCATTACTTCCTCCACAAAGCACTGAATCTGGTAGGGTGACTTGCTTACGCTCACCGATGCGTAGTTGGGCAGCAGGAACTTGAAGAACCCTTGTTCCACTTCGCGGTTGGGGAAGCCTAACGTGTAGTTCTCGAACATCTTGTTGTAACCCTTGATGGTGAGGTAGCCACTCTGGTAGATAACCGGAATCGGGTCGGTTGAGGCCGTATCAATGCTGTCCAGCACCGGCTGGCTGGTGACGATATGTTCCAGTTCTTCTATCGGATAGTGATGGAGCTTGAGCAGTTCGACGAGGTAGGTCGGTGTTCCAGTCTCAAACCAGTAGCTGCCGAACCGTCGGTTGGCAAAGGTATTCAGCAGGCTGAACGGATTGTACATACCGATGGCATTTTCCGTGAAATGATACCCGTCGTAGTTTGTTTTCAGTTCTGCACAAGCTTCTTCATAGCTCATGCCTGTAGCTGCGGCTAATTCGTGAATATCCTCTTCAAAATAGGTATAAATTTCTTTCTCACTGATACCACAGATTTCGGCATACTGGTCAATCATGGAAATGTCACGCAGGTTGTTCAAATCGCTGAACACGCTGACCTTGCCGAACTTGGTCACTCCCGTGAGCAGAGCAAAGCGGATGCACCCGTCCATGGATTTCAAAGCTCCGTAGAAGGCTTTCAGGGTACCGCGGTATTCGTTCTGCAAGGCTTCATTGCCGATGGCCTGTAGCATGGGCTTGTCATATTCGTCGATGAGAATCACCACGCGGCGGCCTGTCTGCTCGCAGGCACGGCGGATGATCCCCTGAAAACGCCGGGCCACACCGATTTCACTGGAAGATGCTCCATAAAGTACTTCCCAATTCTGTACGTTTTCCTCCAACACGTTGGTCAGTGATTCCGGCGTATCGTATTTCTGCGTATTCAAATCCAGGTGTAGTACCGGATATACCGTCCAGTCCTTCTCCAGTTTCTCCAGTGCCAGTCCCTTGAAAAGCTCTTTCTTTCCCTGTGCGTAGGCTTCAAGGGTTGACAACAGCAGGCTTTTTCCGAAGCGTCGCGGACGGCTCAGAAAATAGTATTTATTTGTATTAAACAATTCATATATCTGTGCAGTTTTGTCCACATACACATAACCATCATGTATCAGACCTTCAAAGTTCTGTACTCCTACCGGATATAGCTTGCTCATAACCACTGGATTTAGATTCTACTGCGAATGTAGTAATTTTCAGCGAACATTCAAACAGACAAAGAATAGGAATCTGAAAATTAGATGGATAATCACTCGTCCTTTACAGTCATAATTACTATCTTTGTATAGAGTCATATTGCGACTTCGATTCAATAACTATTCAGAAAACCGAGCAATGGAAGTACACAGAATAATAAACAACATTTTTAAGGTTCTTCTTAATCTACTGCTCTTCATGATGGCTGGGGTAGCAATCATGAATGTATTTATGAGCAACTGCACGACAGGAGAAATCTGCTATCAGCTACTAATAGCCATTCTATGTATCGCAACGATTTTCTGCAAGAAATACAGATATATCGGTTTGTCCATCATCTTGGTATTGATGTTTATTGCTTATCTTGTCACTAAATAATAACCGTAATGGGAACATTAGGATGCATCCACGACATGATGCGGAGGGACAAAGAAAACAGGGAACTCCGTCAACGCGACCGGGAACGTATGAAGGAAACGCGCCGGCGAATGACCGAATGCCGGCACACGGAGATACCTCCTACACTTTCCGTGGAAAAGCTGGAGAAGATAAAGAAACAGACACAAGAGAAAGAACAAGCGGATCAAAGCCGAGCCTTTAAAATCAAACTGATTCTAGGGTTAGTCATACTTGTCCTTCTGCTGTTATGCGGATTCTTGCTCTGAAGCTTCGTACACGTGTTTTTCAAATCTGCCTAACACAAAAGTTTTTTCAGGCTTTCAGCCGAAGCGTAAAGCAACTACCCTTACCTATCTCGCTTTCCACGGTCAACGTACCGCCATGTGCTTCTACAAAATCGCGTGAGATGGAAAGTCCAAGTCCGCTGCCCTGCACCTTAGTACCCGGCACACGGAAATAATGTTCAAAAATGCTGTTGTGATAGCGCGGGTCAATACCCTTTCCGAAATCGCGTACATACATCTCAATTTCCTTGTTTCCATTCACCTGTCGTGCGCCAATGATAACCCGGCTGTTTTCTGAAGAATAACGAATGGCATTGCTCAGCAAGTTGGTCAGCACCCATGCAATCTTTTCACTGTCTACAAAGAGTTTTCCAATCTTGTCTTCCGGATATTCCACCTCAATCTGAATACCAAACTTCTCTGCCTGCACCCGATTAGCCTTGATAGCATATTCTATCAGTTCAATTGGCTTGGTTATCTTCGGTTTCAGTTGCAGTTTACCGCTTTCCACCTGTGTCATGTTCAGTAATTCACCCGTAATGCTCAGCAAACGTTCGCTGTTTTCCCTGATACTGTTCGAAAGCTCCTCCTGCTCCGGATTCAGATGTCCCACACGTTTGTCTTCCAGCAATTGCAGACTCATCATGATGGCGGAAATCGGTGTTTTCAGTTCATGCGAGATAGTAGAGATAAACGTGGTTTTTGCCGTATCCAGTTCTTGAAACTCTGTGATGTTTTTCAACAGCACCACATTGCCCCTCTTCTCCATTGTCACCCCATCTTTTCCCGGCATCGTGATGTCCATGTACTTCACCTGAAAATAACTTTCCTTATTGTCGGCATAGATTTTCAGCGGCTCCTTCTTCACCTTTCCACCCTCTTCTATCAACCCTCTTACCAGACGGCGCAGCAAGTCGTTGCTCATGGCTATTTCCTGAGCCGACTTCCGGATGACGTTTTCCCGCTTCAGGTTCAGCACATTCAGTGCCTCATGATTGATAAAAAGGATATTCATTTCATTGTCCAGTCCGATAATCGGTTCATTAATGGAGTTGATGATAGTTTCCATGTAGCGTTTGGAAGCCATCAGGTCGGACAAGGTACTGTTATGATACTCGTTCAGTCGTCTGGCCATCCGGTTAAAGTTTTTCGAAACTTCCACCAGTTCTTCGCCTCCTTTCAAATTCAGAGTCACATCGTAATTATGGTTGGCTATTTCCAGAATGCCATCGGCCAGCTGTTTGATTGGCGAGTTAATGGATGCAGGCAACTTGATGAGCATACCGATACCTATCAAGATGCAAATGCCTCCGATTACCGTAATCCATATCAAGGCCCGGTTCAATCCCGGACCGGCAGCCGGGCTATCCGGTTCCGTAGCCGTAAGAATCTGCAGATTAGCCACAGAGAGTGCTACCAGCAGCACAATCATAGATACCAGCACGCCTATCGTAAGCGCGATTTTTGCTTTAATATTCATACCATTCATTTTCATTGAATTTTATGCAATTATAATCAAATCTATTTTCATCTCGGCCAAAGCCTGCAAAAACTTTTTGTATTTCCCTATCTGAAAGATGGTCTGAGGCATTTTAAAGGCAGGATGCCCCATACAGATGGTCGTAATCTGTTTTTCTCTGCAGGTTTCTATGATGGCTTCAGTTATACTCTCCGAAAATACTTGCAGCACGTCTCCCCCCAGTTCCGTCACCAGTTTGAAGTGATTCAGCAGGTAGCGTTGTGAAGCCAGACTGATACGCTCTGTACTCTCACGGGGAGTCTGCACATAAAGTACCGTAAAAGACGTGCTGTAGCGGGAAGCCAGACGGTAAGCCTTGCGGATAATGTGACGCGGAGTATGTTCATTGCTGCTAATACATGCCAGAATACGCTCCCGCCGGGCCGGCTGTGACACTACCGGAAGCACTTCGCTTTCCACTTTTTTCTCCACGCGGAAAGCCACTTCCTTCAAGGCCAGTTCACGAAGTTGCAGAATATTCTCGGTCTTGAAAAAGTGGTGCAGGGCCGTCTGAATTTTCTCCGGACGATATATCTTTCCTGATTTGAGCCGCGCAATCAGCTCCTCGGCCGTGAGGTCAATGTTGACCACCTCATCGGCTTCCTGCAGTACACTGTCGGGCACCCGTTCCTTGACTTCGATGCCGGCAATTTCCTTTACTTCATCGTTCAGGCTCTCAATATGCTGAATGTTAATGGCCGACACCACATTGATGCCCGCATCCAGCAGTTCCATCACATCTTGCCAGCGTTTTTTATTGCGGCATCCTTCCACATTCGTATGGGCCAGTTCATCTACCACAACCAGTTCCGGATGAAGCTGAAGAATCGTCTCCAGATCCATTTCCTCCAGTTCCTTTCCTTTGTAGAAAATCTTCTTGCGAGGAATTACCGGCAATCCTTCCAACTGCGCCTCTGTGCCGGCACGCCCGTGAGTTTCCACATATCCTATCTGTACGTCAATGCCATTGTCCATCATCTCGTGTGCTTCCTGCAACATCCGGTAGGTTTTTCCCACACCGGCTATCATGCCAATGTATACCTTGAATTTACCACGGCGAGAACGACGGATTAAATCCAGAAAATGTGGTACGTTATGCTCTCTTTCTTCCATTTTTCGTCAAACTTTTATACAATATAATTCCCAGCCTCATAACCTGTCTATCAATTATCTTCCCAGAATCCACGATAGAACAACAGCAGAATACCAAAAATCTCCAGACGACCGATAAACATCAGTACTGACAATATCCATTTGGCCGCATCGGGTAAGGCAGCCCATGAGAACACGGGACCAAAAGCACCCAACCCCGGACCTACGTTACCAATAGCCGACACAACCGTACTCATTGCTTCCGTCAGTCCCACTCCAAAGCACATCAGCAGCGTCCAGCCCACAAAAATACAAACCAGATACGTAGCAAAGAAAGTATATACCGTAGCCGATACCTGCGAGGATATTGCTTCTTTATTGACACGCACCGGCAATACGGCACGCGGATGAAGCATCTGCTTGAACTGGTTACGGATGTTCTGGGCAATGATGAGCAAACGCAGGTTCTTGACTCCTCCGCTTGTGGAACCCGTACAACCTCCCGACAGCATGGCAAACAGGAGCAGCATCCAGGTGAATTGAGGCCATAGGTTGTAGTCATCCGTTGCAAACCCGCAAGAGGTATGCGTAGTAGCTACCTGAAACAAGGCTTTGCGGAATGCAGTTTCCAGGTCATAATAATCTGTCACAAACAAGGCTATGGTAATGATTCCCGTCAGTATGCCCACTGATTTGAGGAACCAGTGCAGCTCTCTATCCCTCAACAGGTTTTGATACTTTCCCTTTAGCGCCATATAATACAACGAGAAATTTACACCGGAAAGAATCATGAAAATAGAAATCACATATTCAATAAACGGAGAATGCCAGTAAGACACACTATCCTGCTTGGTAGAGAATCCGCCGGTAGCCGTGGTGGCAAAAGAGTGGCATATTGCATCAAACAGGTTCATCCCTCCACACATCAGCAGAATCGTTTCCACCAGCGTCAGGCCTATATAAATCAGCCACAGATAACGGGCCATAATCTTCGCTTTGGGATGAATCTTGTCATGCGTCACGCCGGTAGCCTCCGAAAGGAAAAGCTGCTGGCTGCTACCACTGAAAAGTGGAAGCAACGCGATGGTAAACAACACAATACCCAGTCCTCCAATCCACTGCGTCAGGCTGCGCCAGAACAGCAACCCATAGGGTAATGACTCGATGTCGTCCAGGATGGTCGCTCCTGTAGTGGTGAAACCAGACATGGTCTCAAAAAAAGCATCTGCCACAGAAGGAATGTATCCGCTAAAGTAAAAAGGCAACATCCCCAATGCCGTAAACAACAGCCACGACACACTGACAATGCAGTACCCGTCGCGGCGACTAATCAGGTTATCGGTTCGTTTGCCCACCAGCACCATACTTCCTCCAAGAGCAATATTGATACCCATGGTTTGTACAAAATAAATATAATCAGGTTCTTCATACAAAAGTGAAACCCCGGCACACAAAGCAAACAGTCCAGCTTCGACCAATACCAGCACTCCCAAAATATAAATAATAAGCCGGGTATTTATCAGTCCCTGTTTCCGGCCTTTGCTACGAGGTACATCGTATTCAAAAATATTATCCATAATCTTTTTTTGTTTTTTCCCTTGAGCAAACAAATGTCATGCCGTGAAATCAGCCATAATCATAACCCTCTAAAAATCAAGAAAATAAATTCGCACAAAGAGAAAATGCTCTCCAAGCAACCTTCTCATTTTGAGAAAAGCCCATCTCATTTCGATAGAGCTCATATCAAAGTCCCCCGAATAAAAATCCCCGACACTCCATGTCCGGAATGTCAAGGATACGAACGGACTCATCCGTTTATTTCACCGTGGGGTTTGCTTCCTCCAAAGCCACATTCAGTTTCAATACATTGACTTTTTCTGTTCCAAACAAGCCGAGGAATGGTTTCTCAACCATCTTGTCGACAAGCGCCTTCACGGTCTCCTCATTCATGCCACGTGCTTCGGCCACGCGCTTCACCTGCACGTATGCACAAGCTGGTGTAATGTGCGGATCTAAGCCGGAACCGCTGGCAGTTACCATCTCGGCCGGCACATCCTTACGATCCAGATAAGGATGATGTACCAAGAAAGAATCTACCCGTGCCTCCACTTCTGCCAGATATGCTTCGTTGGTAGGTCCTTTATTGGAGCCAGCTGACGAATCTGCCTTATAATCGGCAGCCGAAGGGCGCCCCCAGAAATAAATATCCTTGGTAAAGGCCTGGCCCACATTGGCCGCGCCTACTACTTTCCCGTTCAGGGTAATCGTTTCTGCGTTTCCTTTTCCCGGGCCGAAGAACTGCCCGAAAACCCATAGTATCAGCACATAACATACAGAGAAAAGAATACAGAATGCAATGGTAATGCGAATTGATTTTATAAAGTTTTTCATAACTGTCCGTTTTATTAGAAAAATAATCCTACAAATAAGTCAATTAGTTTAATTCCGATGAAAGGCGCGATAAGCCCCCCCACTCCATAAATCAGCAGGTTGCGGCGCAGCAAGGCACTCGCGCCAATCGGTTTATAAGCCACTCCCTTCAGAGCCAGCGGAATCAGAATCGGAATGATGAGGGCGTTGAATATAATGGCAGAAAGGATGGCACTTTCAGGACTGTGCAGCCCCATGATATTCAGTGGAGCCAGCTGTGGAACGGTCACCATGAACAAAGCCGGGATGATGGCAAAATATTTGGCCACGTCGTTGGCGATAGAGAAGGTAGTAAGTGTGCCACGAGTCATCAGCAACTGCTTGCCGATTTCCACAATTTCAATCAGCTTGGTAGGGTCATTGTCCAAATCGACCATGTTGCCGGCTTCTTTGGCAGCCTGCGTGCCGCTGTTCATGGCCACACCCACATTGGCCTGTGCCAGTGCCGGCGCATCGTTCGTGCCGTCGCCCATCATAGCTACCAGCTTACCGGCAGCCTGCTCCTTCTTGATGTAGTTCATCTTGTCTTCCGGTTTGGCCTCAGCAATGAAATCGTCCACTCCGGCTTTTTCGGCAATGTACTTTGCAGTCAGCGGGTTATCACCGGTCACCATTACCGTTTTCACCCCCATCTTGCGCAGGCGTTCGAAGCGTTCTTCAATGCCCGGCTTGATGATGTCCTGCAATTCTATGACACCGGCAATCTGCCCGTTGATACTGACCACCAAAGGGGTTCCGCCATTGCCAGAAATCTTCCGGATGATATCTTCCGTCTCTTCCGGAAATTCATTACCGGCCTCCAGTGCTATGCGACGAATGGCATCGAAGGCACCTTTGCGGATTTCGGTTCCATCTTTCAGGTCGATACCGGAACATTTGGTTTCGGCGGTAAACTGAATCATGCGGGCTCCTTCGGTAGGCAACGTACGCATACGTACTCCCAGTTCACGTCCCAGTTCGATAATGGATTTTCCTTCAGGGGTATCATCGGAAACAGAAGAAAGCAGACAAGCTTCTACGAACGCATGCTTATCCAGACCTGCCACCGGATAGAAGGCAGTAGCCTTACGATTGCCGATGGTGATGGTACCGGTTTTATCGAGCAGCAATGTATCTACGTCGCCGGCCGTTTCTACCGCTTTACCCGACTTGGTGATTACATTGGCACGCAGAGCACGATCCATCCCGGCAATACCGATGGCCGACAGCAACCCTCCGATGGTAGTTGGAATCAGACACACAAATAAAGAAAGGAAAGCAGCAATCGTAATCACGGTGTGAGAATAGTCGGCCATCGGCTTCAGTGTAATGCACACAATCAGGAATACCAGCGTAAATACAGCCAGCAATATGGTCAGGGCTATTTCATTCGGTGTTTTCTGACGGCTTGCTCCTTCTACCAGCGCAATCATCTTGTCCAGAAAACTTTCGCCCGGCTGTGTAGTCACGGTCACTTTGATACGGTCTGACAACACTTTGGTACCTCCGGTAACGGAGCTCTTGTCGCCTCCGGCTTCGCGGATAACCGGAGCAGACTCACCGGTAATGGCACTCTCATCAATGGAAGCCAGTCCCTCGATAATCTCACCGTCTGCCGGAATCACATCGCCCGCCTCACATTCAAAAACATCTCCTTTCTTCAACTGCGAACTGCTCACGGTCTTTACCTTACCGTCGACAATCAGTTTGGCCGGAGTTTCCTCACGGGTTTTTCGCAGACTGTCGGCCTGCGCCTTACCACGAGCTTCGGCTATGGCTTCAGCAAAATTGGCAAACAGCAAAGTGAGAAACAGAATGACAAACACCCAGAGATTGTATACAAATGAACCTTGTGAGGTATGAGTGGCCGAATAGAGTGTAACAACCAGCATGATTAAGGTAGCAACTTCTACCGTAAACATGATGGGATTCTTCACCATGATTCTGGGATTCAGCTTGACGAACGACTGCTTCAAGCTTTCCATGACTTGTTCCCTCTGAAACAGGGAAGTATGATTCTTATTTTTCATATCTTTTTTCTTTCGTTGTTATCGTATCTTCTTCAATGATACGTTTCAGTATTTTTCTCTTATAAACTAAAGTGTTCTGCAATTGTACTCAAGGCATGTGCCGGAAAGAATGACAAGGCGGCTACTATGAAAATCACTGCAAATGTCATGACACCGAAAGTCACGGTATCTGTTTTCAGTGTGCCGGCACTTTCCGGAATGTATGTCTTCTGCGCCAGCAAACCGGCGATGGCTACCTGACCCACAATCGGAATGAAGCGGCTCAGGATAAGCACGATGCCACAAGAGATGTTCCAGAACCAGGTATTGTCGCCCAGACCTTCAAAGCCAGAACCGTTATTAGCTGCCACTGAAGTAAATTCATACAGCATTTCGCTCAGGCCATGGAATCCGGGATTGTTCAGCCATCCCCCTTCGCTTTCCACCCATTCAGGTGCATGTACATACAGGTAAGCAGCCAGTGCCGTACCCACCAGAATCACAAACGGATGAAGAAGGGCCACCATGGAAGCCACTTTCATTTCACGGGCTTCTACCTTATGGCAGAGAAATTCAGGCGTACGCCCTACCATCAGGCCGCTGATGAACACTGCGATGATGATAAAGGTGAAATAGTTCATCCAACCTACGCCTACCCCGCCAAACCACGTGTTAATCTGCATATTCAGCATTTCAATCATACCGGAAACCGGCATGGTAGAATCATGCATGCCATTTACCGATCCGTTGGAAGTCACCGTGGTAGCCACACTCCACAAACCGGTGGCTCCGGCTCCCAGACGTACTTCCTTGCCCTCCATGGCTCCGTTATCCTGTGCAATACCCATGGCATCCATGCGCGGATTTCCTTTCATCTCTGCAGGCACGTTAACACATACCCCGATGAGGAATGCGGCCAGCATGACACAATAAATACTGTATCCCAGTCTCCTGCGCTTCACATAGAAGCCAAAGGCAAATACCATGGCCATCGGCAGAATCAGGATAGAGCAACATTCCACCATATTAGAAAGATATGTAGGGTTTTCCAGCGGATGCGAAGAGTTCACCCCATAATATCCGCCTCCGTTCGTACCCAGCTGCTTAATAGGAATGATAGCGGCAGCAGGCCCCTGCGACACATGCTGTGTAACCCCTTCGAGCGTCGTTATCTCCATCTTTCCGTCGAATCCCATCGGAGTGCCTTGCGTTATCAGTATAAAGCCCACTACCAGTGAAAGCGGCAGCAAGATACGTGTACAGCTCAGCACAAGGTAATTCCAGAAGTTTCCGATAGTTTTGGTCGTCTTTTCACCCAGCGCTTTCATAATGCCTGCCATGGCCGCCATACCGGTGGCAGCTGTAATAAACTGAAAAAGCATAATGACAAACAACTGCGTGAAATAAGTCAGGTTGCTTTCTCCGCTATAATGCTGCTCGTTACAGTTCACCATGAAAGAGATGCAGGTGTTGAAAGCCTGATGCACCGTCTGTCCGCCATTTCCATCTGGATTAAGCGGAAGACTGCCCTGAATCACCAGCAGTATCATACCCCAGATAAACCAGAACAGGTTCACCACCAGCAAAGCTTTCAAGAACTGCTTCCAGTTCATTTCTTCTTGCGGATGGATACCTGAGAATCGGAAAATCAGGTTTTCTACCGGCTGCATGAAATCCGACCAGACTTTTTCACCCTTATACACTCTCGCCATATATTTTCCAAGCGGATAGCTTAGCACTATCATCAGAACAATTTGCGCTACAACACCTAAAATTTCTGTATTCATAATACCCAGAATTAATCAATATCTACTTTATCAGAATTTCTCCGGCTTCACAAGCACATACATCAAATAGCCGAACATGATGACACTCACAATAAATAATGCGGTATACATAAAAGTTTCTCCTTTCAAATTCGTTCAAACCAGTCAATACATTTATAAAACAACCAGAAGCAGGCGAGGCCGCCTAACAAACAGATTAAAAATCCCACTGTAAATAGTTCCATAGTTTTTTCTTTTTTTCGATAAACAATCAGTTAAATTCACGGCATACGTAGGGCAAATGGTATGCCACAATTTAAAGGAGATTCATAATCAACTGATAATCTAATTGTTATAAAAATAGTAAAAGAAAAAGGCACAAAAAAAGCCTTCTCAAATTGAGAAGGCTCACTATTATTTTGAAATATCAAAATGATAAAAACATTCCTATACGGAAATATGATAAGCTTCTATTTTACGGTAAAGCGTGGCCAGGCCGATTTTCAGCAGACGCGCCGCTTCTGTTTTGTTTCCCCTGGTATATTGCAGCACTTTCGTGATATGTTTCTGTTCAATCACTGCCAATTCAAACTCTTCCTTACCCTGCTCTTCGTCCATTCCGGCACATTGCAAGTCAATCGGCAAGTCCTGCACGGTCACTTCTTCATCGCAGACAATGGCACTGCGCTCCATCACGTTCTTCAGTTCGCGGATATTCCCCCGCCACTCAGCTCCTTTCAGTATGTCCACCACCTCGGAAGTCATCCCCTTGATTTCTTTCTTCAACTTTGTAGAGAAGCGTTTCAGGAAAGTCTCTGCCAGCATTTCAATATCTTCTTTCCGCTCACGCAACGGAGGCAGATGAATCTGGAACACCGACAAGCGGAAATAAAGGTCCTCACGAAAATGCCCGTTCTCAATTTCCTTTTTCAAATCGCGGTTAGTGGCCGAGATGATACGTACATCCACCTTCGTTGGCTTGGTATCTCCCACCTTAATATATTCTCCGGTTTCGAGCACACGCAGCAAACGCGCTTGCAGGTCGAAGGCCATTTCACCGATTTCATCCAGAAAAACCGTACCGTGATTTGCCACTTCAAACAGGCCGGGCTTGTCTTTCATGGCTCCGGTAAAGGCTCCGGCCTTGTAACCAAAGAGCTCACTCTCCAGCAAGTCTTTGCTGAAAGCCGAACAGTTGATGGCCATAATAGGATACTGACTGCGAGGGCTCGCGTAATGGATAGCGTGGGAGAACACTTCCTTTCCGGTACCGGTTTCACCCGTGAGCAGCACCGGCACATCCGTATCGGCCACTTTCCGGGCCAGCGCAACCGCCTGCTTCAGTCCGTTGGAACTTCCGATAATCGAATCAAACGAATAGGATACGGGAGGAGCGACCTTTCCTTTCTTTTTTTCTACCTCATCCACCGCACGACTGATTGTCGGAATAATCTTGCGGTTGTCATCTCCCTTAGTTATGTAATCAAATGCCCCGTTCTTAATGGCCTGCACCCCATCCGGAATATTGCCGTGAGCGGTAAGCAGAATCACCTCCGCTTCCGGACGATGTTTTTTTATCTCCCGAATGAAATCGACTCCGTTTCCATCGGGGAGAAACACGTCACAAAGCACCACATCAAACGGTTGTGCTTTCAGCAGTTTCAATGCACTCTGGCAGTCACTCGCTTTCCACACCTTGTAGCCTTCCAGCTCAATCATGCGCGCCAGCAGGTTGCGGATGGGATCTTCATCATCAATCACTAAAATCTGGATCATATCAGTACAAATAAATCAGGAGGAGCCGAAAAATAAGCCCTCACCTATTAAATTATTGCAAAAATACGAAAATATCGACATCCGGTCCAAACATTCACGTTTTAGAGTGATAGATGTCCGAACTTTTGCAGAAGTAAGCCGTAATTTGTTGAATGATAAAAAATGAGACATACATTTTTTAAATAGCCCATAAATCATTAATTATCAAATACATAAAAAGCATTTATAATCTCTTTTCAAGATACCTTGACGTTTTAAGCAGAACACCGAAGCGTTTTGCATGAAACACCAAGGCATTTCAGATAAAACGCTCCGGCATTTCACTTAAAATGTCAAAGCGCTTCAGTCCCCTCAAAAATAAATATTCACAGGCATTAGGAATATTACAAAGACGTTACTAACTTTGCGCCACAATTTGTGTAACCGCATGAAGTTAATATTGATAACAACCCCTACTTATTTTGTAGAGGAAGACAAGATCATTACTACTCTGTTCGACGAGGGACTGGACATACTCCATCTGCGTAAACCCGACACGGCTCCGGTTTATGCGGAGCGTCTGCTAACCCTCATTCCCGAGAAATACCACAAGCGTATTGTCGTACACGACCATTTTTATTTAAAAGAAGAATACAAACTTAAGGGCATTCACCTGAGCCATCGCAATCCGCTGATTCCGGATAATTATACCGGACACGTAAGTGCATCCTGCCATACCTTCGACGAGGTGATGGCCGACAAGAAAATGTGCGACTACGTATTCCTCAGCCCGATATTCGACAGCATTTCCAAAGAAGGCTATGCATCGGCCTTCACATCGGAATCCATCCGTGAAGCTGCCGAGAAAGGCATAATCGACAAACGGGTCATTGCCCTGGGAGGTGTAGACGAAAACAACCTGCTTCAGGTGAAGGATTTCGGCTTCGGGGGAGCCGCTATCTTAGGAGGACTGTGGAACAAGTTTGACCCCGCTTCAGACTACAATTATCAAGAACTTATCGCTCATTTCAGAAAATTGAAGCGACTGGCCGACTGAGTCATTCGCTAAAATTCTGCCGGAAACGTTTGTCCGGCTTAAAGAAATGGCGTACTTTTGCAGAAAATAAGGCAATATTATCTATTTTTACAATGAGCGCAACATCACCTTTTAAGGTATTCTCTGGTACAAACTCGAGATACCTTGCAGAAAAAATCTGTAACAGCCTGGGCTGTGAACTTGGTAACATGAACATTACTCATTTCGCAGACGGCGAATTTGCAGTTTCCTATGAAGAATCAATCCGTGGACAGCATGTATTCCTGGTACAGTCCACTTTCCCTAACTCAGACAACCTGATGGAACTCCTCCTGATGATTGACGCTGCCAAGCGTGCATCAGCCAAGAGTATCATTGCCGTAGTTCCTTACTTCGGATGGGCTCGTCAGGACCGCAAGGACAAACCGCGTGTGTCTATCGGTGCGAAACTGGTAGCCGACTTGCTGAGCGTAGCAGGTATCGACCGTCTGATTACCATGGACCTTCACGCTGACCAGATTCAGGGATTCTTTGATATTCCGGTTGACCACTTGTATGCGTCTACCATCTTCGCTCCTTACATCCAGTCACTGAACCTGGAAGACCTGGTTATCGCTACTCCTGACGTGGGTGGTTCAAAACGTGCCAGCACATACGCTAAATACCTGGATGTGCCTTTGGTATTGTGCCACAAGACACGCGAAAAAGCAAACGTAGTAGCTTCCATGCAGATTATCGGTGACGTAAAAGACAAGAACGTAATTCTGATTGACGACATGGTGGATACAGCTGGTACCATCACCAAGGCTGCCGACATCATGAAAGAAGCAGGTGCACGCTCTGTACGCGCTATCGCTTCTCACTGTGTAATGTCTGGCCTGGCTTCTGAACGTGTACAGAACTCTCAGCTGGAAGAAATTGTATTCACTGACAGTATTCCTTACTCACAGCGCTGCGCTAAGGTAAAACAGTTGTCTATCGCCGACATGTTTGCTGAAACTATCCGCCGCGTGATGTCGAACGAATCTATCAGTTCACAGTACGTAATCTAAAAAACAGTACCGGGCATTTTCCGTAAAGGAAGGGTCCCGTCACCATAAAGGATTTGCAGTCCGGTTTCTCATCGGCTTGCAAATCCTTTTCCTTTGTCCTATTCATTCATCACTTGATTCCCGTTTACCCATGAAAATTCTCTGGCTCGACCTGAACAGCTCGTACGCTCACGCCTCACTGGCCCTTCCGGCCTTGCACGCACAAGTCATGCACGACCCGTCCCTGGAATGGGGAGTGGTGTCGGCTACTATCAACGAAAATCCGGGCATGACAGCCGGAGAAGTCGTACGTCAGGCACCGGATATTCTGGCAGCTACCTGCTGGCTGTTCAACCACGAAGTGCTCATGCACGTCATCAGTCGGGTGAAAGCCATGCTGCCCCGTTGCGTGGTGGCACTGGGCGGTCCGGAGTTTCTGGGACACAACGAAGACTTCCTGCGCACCAACCGCTTTGTAGACTGCGTATTCCGGGGAGAAGGTGAAGAGACTTTTCCGCAATGGCTCGCCTGCTGGCAGCAACCGAAGGAATGGACCCGTATCACGGGACTCTGCTTTCTGGATGCGGAAGGACAATACCATGACAACGGCCTTTCACGTGTAATGGCTTTCGACAAGCTGGTGAATCCCGAACAAAGTCCGTTCTTCAACTGGAGCAAGCCGTTCGTGCAACTGGAAACTACCCGCGGCTGTTTCAACACCTGCGCATTCTGTGTGAGCGGAGGAGAAAAGCCAGTCCGTACGCTTTCCGTCGAGGCTATCCGCGAACGTGTCCGATTGATTCACGAGAAAGGCATCCGTAACATCCGGGTACTCGACCGTACATTCAACTACCAGAGCCACCGGGCCAAAGCCCTGTTCGACCTCTTCCGTGAGTTCCCCGACATGCGTTTCCACCTGGAAATCCATCCGGCTTTGCTTTCAGAAGAACTGAAAAAGGAACTGGCTTCCATGCCTAAGGGACTGCTTCACCTGGAAGCAGGTATCCAAAGCCTGCACGAAGAAGTGCTTACCGTCAGCCGGAGAGCCGGCAAACTGGCCGATGCACTGGAGGGTCTGCGTTACCTCTGCGCACTGGACAACATGGAAACGCACGCCGATTTGATTGCAGGACTGCCGCTGTATCACCTTTCACAGATTTTCGACGACGTACGCACGCTGGCCGAATACCGTGCGGGAGAAATCCAGCTGGAATCTCTGAAACTGCTGCCGGGTACGGAGATGCGGCGCCGGGCCGAAGAGCTTGGCATCTGCTATTCTCCCCTTCCCCCTTACGAAGTGCTCCAGACCCGTGAAATCACCCCCGACGAATTACAGACAGCCCGCCAGCTATCGCGTCTGCTCGACGGATTCTACAACGCACCGGCCTGGCAGGAAATCACCCGCCGTCTGATTGTGGAAGAGCCCGGCTTTCTGACACGTTTCCTGGATCACCTGATTCAAATCGGGATCATCGACCAGCCCATGGGACTGGAGCGACGGGGTATCCTGCTCTACCATTTCTGCAAGGAGCACTACCCTCATTTCCTGACCGCCATGAGCCGGGCATGGATTGAAGCCGGCATGTCACTCAAGAAGGAGCCGGCCGAACGGGTACGCACAAAGCACGTCACTCCGCCCGAAGCGTGGACGGTGTGCACGGGTACGTACCGCGACAACCTCCGCCTGTGCAAGCTTCCTGCTTCCGAAGAAGGCCGCTGCTACTGGTACGGCTTCGAAACCGAAAGCCAGCAACTCCGCCCCGTATTTGCTGCTGTAAGTCAGGAATAAGCCTCCCGTTCCATCAAACAAGCACCATCATCTTTCATCCAGCCAGTACTGCCAAGGGAGTACTGCAGTACTTTCAGGGAAGTACTCAAGTACTGCCTAAGAAGTACTGAAGTACTGACAGGGAAGTACTGGAACCTGCTCTTTCCTCCCTGAAAAGCACTCCGCAAGAGGGGGAAAATCGCTTCGGAACATTAGGAAAATTGGCGGGCAAATTATAACTTTGCCTGAATTTTCAACTAGACTATGTATATATTCCGATCGATTCACGAAATTATCAATACCATTGCGGCGGCCAGGGGACTGCTCACGGAAATGTTCGAGAAACGAAAGATGCTGAGTTTCCGCTATTCCGACGCACTGGCACTGCTCAAGGACGATGAAAACCGGTTGAAACTGCTCATAGAGAAAGAAGTCATCCGCCAGAACGGCAACTTCGTGGAACTGGATGCCCGCTTCCTCGACTTTTTCGAACTGCTCCTCGAAGCGAACGAGGAAATCAACACGGCCATCATCGACGAGAACATTGCCTTCCTGCACGAACTGATGGACTACTACGAGAAGGAGCAGATTGCCTCGCGCAAGGAGAGCTATGTGCGCAACATCAAGATTACCTTCCAGAAGATTGCGCGTACCACCATCCGCAACATCATGAACCTGCAGAGCAGCATCGACAATGCGTTCAAGCACGAACCGACTTACCAGATAAAGATTGCCAAGCTGGAGAACCTGGACAAGAAGCGGATTCACATCCAGCAGCTGATTGATACCACCGAAAACCTCATCCTGCACGAGGAACGGCGGTTTTTCCAGCAGGCTACCGACGAGGAACTGAACCGCATCCTGCTGGAACTGCGTAGCGAACTCCAGCTCTCGGCCCACAGCCTCATCCGTGCCCAGCAGGACATCATCAACTACCTGAACCAGATTAAGAGCCAGGTGATTCTGGTAGAGAAAATCCGGAAGGTGAAGTACCTGCAAGACCAGTTTGAGCTGCGTTCGCGAAGCAACCTCTCGGAAGTGCTTGAAAGAGAACATTCCGTACTGGTGGAAGGCAACGTGCCGTCTTCGTTCAAGCTGTCACTGCCCTACCTGAGTACCGACGAGGCACGTCCTGTCATCCTGAAAGTGCTGCGCAACCTACAGTACCGCGAGATTATCCGCAGCAACGAGGCGGGCGCCTTCAGCGAGGAGGACATGGAATCGCAGGCCATGTACCAGGAGGTCATCGACCTGGAAGAAACCCTGAGCGACTACATACAGGCGCAGGCACAGGCCCGCTGGAACGATGCGTCGGCTCCGGAAGAAGACCTCTTCCACTACCTGATGCACTACACCTTCGCCCGCGAAGTGGACGAGCAGGAACGCACCACCTTGTTCTGCCAGATGGTGTCGCTCTACGAAAACCGTCTCCGTATCAGCGAGGAATTCGGCCTGTATCACCAGTACGAATATGCCAAGGTGTATCCGGCTAACTCGTAACCCACTCATCCCTATACATTTGACTTATGGAACTGAACATACATATACCTGACAATACTGCGGCCTTGTTCGACTGCCTCCAGAAGGGACAGTTCATCAGTTCGAACAGCTGCAACGAAGCCGTGCGCGACATGTACGACCAGATAGACGACCACTTCGAAGCGCTCTCGGTCTACTTCGCCCAAATCGGCTACACCCTGGAACGGGGCAACGAATACTTTTACTTTTCGCGCGTGGAACCGCGTACCACACTGGAACAGAAAATCATGCGTGCCTACTACTGGATTGACGTGCTCGACCTGTTCAAGACCTACGACGAGACTTTCGGCGCAGGATTCCGCTTCCAGCCCGAACAGATTCTGGTGGAGGCCAACATCAACGTGATGCTGCAAAACAAGCTCGACGGGCTGCGCAAGCATTTCTCCGACAAGGACGTGCGCAAGGACGTGCTCGACAACCTGATTCGCCAGCTCACCAAGGAATCTTTCCTGGAACTGGAGAACGAGAAGACCAACACCTACAAGGTGATGAGTTCCTGGCACTACCTGGAACGCCTGATTGAAAGTATCCAAATTTACGACGACACTGAAACGGAAGACAATGAGAAACCTGAATAGAATCATCTTTATCAACAGCGCCAACATTCCCTATGCCGACGACATTTACCTGGACGGGAATGTGCACTTCATCGGCACGCAGGGAGTGGGAAAAAGTACCGTATTGCGCGCCATCCTGTTTTTCTACAACGCCGACACCCAGAAGCTGGGTATCCCCGTAGAGAAGCAGAGCTACACGGAATATTACTTCCCCTACTCCAACTCCTACATCATCTACGAGGTAACCACCGAACAGGGAGCGTTCTGCATCCTGAGCTTCAAGTCGATGGGCCGCGTGTGCTACCGTTTCATCGACTCGCCCTACCGCATGGAATTCTTTGTCGACGAGAACCGCACGGCCTACAGCGGAAACGACCGTATCCGTGCCGCCCTCGACCAGTACGGAGTGGACTACTCACGCATCATCTATACCTACGACGAATACCGTAACATTCTCTACGGCAACGGGGCAGGTCCCGAAATGAGCCGCTACTCGCTCATGGAGAGCAAGCAGTACCAGAATATTCCGCGTACCATACAGAATGTGCTCCTCAACTCAAAACTCGATGCGGAGTTCATCAAGAAGACCATCATCTCGTCCATCAACGAAGACGAGACCGCCATCGACCTGAACACCTACAAGGAGCACCTGAAGAACTTCGAAACCCGCCTACGCGACATCGAAGAGTTCCAGAAACGCGAAACACAGAAACAGGCCAAGGAAATCACCTCCCTCTCGGCACAGGTATCACGCCAGCAGACCGCTCTCGTGCAGGGTTGCCGCGAACTGGCCGCCACCTACCGCCTTACCGAAAGCCAGTTGCCCAAGGCCGAGGAACAGAAGCACCAGGCTGAGAAGGCACGTACCGCCCTCCTCGCCCGCCGTCAGGAGTTGCAGGAACAGTCGCGCCAGCGATGCGACAAGATGCAGGAGGCACTGGCCATCCTGAACAATGAGTTGCAAAAGGCACAGCAGAAGGAAAAGGAATATGCCCGCCGCCAGATAGAAGAAATCATGGAGCGTTCGGCCCGCAAGGAGGAGTGGAAGAACAAGCAGCAGGGATTGCAGGAAGAGCAGCGCATCCTTACCTCGCACTACACGGAAATCTCTACCAAGTACAAGTCGCTCATCCAGAGCCTCGACGAACAGTGGAACCGCATCCATGAGGCCAAAATCAAGCAGCTAGAGGGACTGAACAACACGTTCAATGCCCGCATCGAAGAAGCCCGCCGTCAGCACGAAGCGGCTACCGAAGCGCTTTACCAGGAATACGAACAGCTCTCGCAGCAACTGCATCCGGAACGCAGCAGCAAGCAGAACGAACTGACCGCCCTCGACTACCAGATGCAGCTGTGCCGCAAGGAGACTTTCTTCGAAGCCGAGCAGGAGGAGCTGAAACACCGCATCCAGTCGTACACCGGTCTGCACATGAGCAAGAAGAACCGCATCAACAACGCCCAGCTCATCATCAAGGAACTCACGCTGAAGTGGGAAGAAGAGTTGCAGAAGGGACTGAAGGAGAAAGACGAGGCACTGATGCAGTTGCAAGCCGAGCACTTGCAACTCCGCCCGCGTATGGACGAACTGGAGACCTTCCTGAAAAACAGCAAGAGCACCCTGCAAGGCTGGCTCAAAGAGCACAAGAAAGGATGGGAAGAAAACATCGGTAAGCTGTGCGACGAGTCCATCCTCTGGCAGACCAACCTCTCGCCGAAGATTGTAGACGAGGGTACGTCGTTCTACGGCATCTCCATCTCCCTGCAAGACATCGAGCGCCACATCCGCTCCATCGACGACTATCAGGCGGAACATGACAAGGGCATCAAGCGACTGGCGGAAATTCAGGCTGAAACCCTCCGTCTGCAACAGGAGAAAGAGGCCCTGGAAGAGCAGTTGAAAGCCAAATACCAGCCGCGCATCAAGGAACAGAAAGACGTGATAGCCGTGCAGGAATACGAGCTGGAGAAACTGGAACAGCAGTACCAGAAGGATATGCTCGACCTGGACGACTGGAAGAAGAAGGCGGAAGCCGAACGTACTGCCAAACTCCGGAAACTGGAAGAGGAAAAGCAACGCATCGCCGCAGAACTGAAGGAAATTGACGGCAAACTGAACAACCTGAACCGCAAAAAGAGCGAGAAGCTGAACCAGCTGAAGCAGGAATGGAACCGAGTGCAGCAGGACATCGCGCACGAGAAGGATACACAGGCCGGCAGCATCCGCCTGGAGGATAAGGAAGAACAGCAGCGCATCGCCACGGAGAAAGCCGAATACGAGCGCCAGATGAAGCAGGAACTGCACTCGCAGGGGGCCGACACCGAACGTCTGCAACAGATTAGCAGTCAGTTGCGCGATATCGACCGGGAACTGCAGTTCATCAAGGAGCACGCCACCCTGCTCATCGAGTACCAGAAGGACAAGCGCGACCTCATCGACCACATTCCGGAATGGAAGCGTGAACAGGAGGAACAGAAACGCCAGCTCAGCCAGGAAAAGGACAACCTGCGACGGGAAACCTCGGGTTTGCAGGAGCAGATTGATGCCCTGAACAAGGAACTGCAGCAGGCAGAGAAGGAAGTGACACAGCTTCAGGCCAACCTGGAGGCGTACAGCAAGATTTCGGCCTACGACTGGTACAAGCCGCATCGGGATATTTTCAATCCCGAGAACCCCGTCACGCTGGAAATCCACACGCCGCGCACCTGCCTGGAACTGATTGACGAACTGGGCCGCACGGACAGCCAGTACATGACGCTGCAAAACCGTCTGCGCAAGGAGGTGAATCTCTTTACCGGCCACTTCGACGAGGAGAATACCTTCAAGTTCAAGACCAAGTTTACCGAGGACTGGGAGTACATCCGCTTTGCCGAGGAACTGCACGACTTTGTGGAAGAGAACAAAATCAGCGAATTCGTCCGCCGCATCAACAACGAGCACTCCGACATCTTCAAGCGCATCAGCATGGATACCTCAATGCTCACGGCTTCGGAAGACGATATTCAGGACCTCATCGGTCAGGTGAACAAGGGATTCCAGACGTGCAACTTCGTGGGCGTTATCCAGTGCATCGAAATGAAGGTGGAAGAAAGCAGCAACCGTGTGGTAAACTGTCTGCGTGCCATCCAGAAGTACTACAACGAGCATGCCTATGACCTCACACCGGGCACCAACCTCTTCTCGTCGGAAAACGAGCAGCTGGTAAAGCAGGAGGCCATCGCCCTGCTCCGCGACTTCATCAAGGAGATTCACGCCTACCGCTACGACAGCATCCGCCTGTACGACTCATTCGAGCTGCGTTTCCGCATCATCGAGAACAACAACGACACGGGCTTCGTAGAGAAGCTGTCGAACGTGGGTTCGGAAGGTACGGACATCCTGGTGAAAGCCATGATCAACATCATGTTGCTGAACGTGTTCAAGGAAGGGGCTTCGCGCAAGTTCAAGGACTTCAAGCTGCACTGTATGATGGACGAAATCGGTAAGCTCCATCCGAACAACGTGAACGGTATCCTGAAGTTTGCCAACGACCGGAACATCATCCTCATCAACGGATCGCCTACCGAACTGAACCGCGATGCCTACAAGCATGTGTACCTGCTTACCAAAGGAGCGCAGAGCAAGACACGCATCGCCCGACTTATTTCGGACCAGAAATTATAGGCTTTTCAACCTTTAAAACAGGGTTGAAAAAACGCCTTTGTGTTTTAACTTAAACGCCTTTACGTTTTAGGTAAAACGCAAGGGCGTTTTACTTTAAATGCACTTGCGTTTGAAAGCAAACGCTTAGGCGTTTTAGAAGTGCTTACCATGATTCCAAATAATAGAATTTTATTTTACAAATCAGAATTTTATTCTTATCTTTGCCACATGACAATCGAGTGAATCTAATGAGAATATTTACAGAACAAGCTATAAAAGAATATGCAGAAGCGCATCCTGATGCAAAAGTAGCTTTGCAAGAATGGACTACCATAGTTAAAAGAAGCGAATGGACTTGCTTTGCAGACGTAAAAAAGACCTTTAATAGCGTAGATAATATAGGTAATCAACATTATGTATTCAATATCAAAGGCAATAGCTACAGACTGATTGTAGTGATAAAATTCACTATAAAGTTCGTTTATATTCGTTTTATAGGCACTCATGCCGAGTATGATAAGATAGCTGATTGTTCAGTTTTATAATTAAACAGAATCGGCAATTACCGATCAACCAAGAGCCATGACAAAGATAGAAACAAAAGCTCAATACGATTGGGCAGTAAAAAGAGTTGAGGAATTACTTCCACTGGTTACAGATGAAACCCCTCTGGATAATCCTCACAGTATAGAGTTAGAATTACTTTCTAATCTCGTTGCAGATTATTCTGAGGAGCATTTCGCACTGGGAGAACCAACGCTGGTTGATGTCCTCAAACTTCGTATGTATGAGATGGGACTTAATCAGAAATCTTTAGCAAAATTAATCGGAGTCAGTCCTTCACGCTTGAGTGATTATATTTCCGGTAAATGTGAACCGACCTTGAAAGTAGCCCGCGAAATCAGCCAGAAATTGAATATTGACGCCAATATAGTACTGGGTGTTTAATATGAGTATAGAAAACAGAAAAACCGCTTAATTCACCATGGAATAAGCGGTTTTAAGTCGGAGCCGAAAGCGGGACTCGAACCCGCGACTTACTCATTACGAATGATTATCTAAGAATAATATAAAATCACTGTGTATCAGTTGTTTATGATTAAATTTAAGCTAAATAAGGATACTCATTAGAACATTTTTTCTACTTGAATGCCTTCCCTATCCTGTTGTCGGATACCTATCAAATCTCTAAAGAAAGTATGAATGCTTCAGATGTTTGCTTATCCGATATTGTCATCTTTTGATATTCTGATACTGCTTGTTCTATAAATCCACGCTTCTTTAACACCTTGAGTTTGGAAATAAGAGCCGCAACTTTCTCCTCATCAACGGAGGACATTTGTTTATATACATTGAGACAAAAATCTATTGCAGACTGTAAATCCTCAAGGCCCGTTTCTTCCATATAGAATTTACACGCTTCAGGAACGCGGTTTAATCTTATGAACTTGGAGATTATATACTGCATGGAATCATTGGGGTCAAAATCAATATCATCATAGGACACAGCCTGTAGCTGATATTCATCAATTTTTTCTATATCATCAATCGAGCACCCAGTACGATTCTTTAAAAGCTCCTTAGCTTCGTTTATTCTTTCCTCACGCAAAAGCTCTTCCCTCTCCTTTTCCTTCTGCTCTTGGCAAATGCCTTTATACTCTTCCGAGATAGGATTTCTGTGTTGATTCAAAATTCGATTCTTTTCGTAATCAAACTCTTCCTCCGTCAATATTCCTTTCTCTTTATAGTCGTAAATTTTTTCAAGTAAGTCATACAGAAAGTATCTGTCTTGAGTAGTTTTCTCCAATGTAATAGCAGTCCCAGATGCGGAAACCATAAACATGGATTTGCCACCGCCAGAAACTTCGTCAAAATCCACATGTAAACCGACGATTGCATCTGCATGATAACTTTCAGCCTTTCCAGTCAGTTCCTTCATTACTTCATCGTAAATTGTAGTCAATTTACTCTTGTAGCTTCCAGAACGTCCGCCAAATACATCTGTCAAAGAGGCTGCAATATCGGAAAACAGATTTGTACCTATTACAACATTCGCATTGACTACCCCAAGATATTTTCTTATTGTATATCCTTCTATACTATTTGTTGTTGTTACTATCATAAATCTCTATTTTAACCATTTTGCAACACCACCATGATGAGAGCAAGTTCCTCTACGGCTTTTACTAAAACTATATGTTCCATCTCTGCATAAAGCAGTTGCCCCAGGAGGTGCAGAAGAATAATATGTAGGAGACTGAACTCTCTCACCTCTAGAATTAGTATAATATCTTATTTGTCCTGATGAATGATTTTCAGAAGAATAATAAACTTTTTCTTTTGAAAGATACTTCGTTGAAACATATCCAATATACCCATTATAACTAACAGGAATCCATTTGCAATCACAATCCTCATCAATTAGAACTGCAGTACCTCTAGGAATCTGAGTAATAATAGAAGATGTTACATCAGGAGAATCTCTTAAATTTAGGTTTGCCGTTACATATCTTACTACTTCTTGTGCATGAAATGTGCAGAAAAAGAACAATCCCATCAACAAAGTCAATACTCTTCTCATTCCTTTTTGTTTTTTGATTTATCAAGTAAAGTTTGTGCCTTTTCTAGTCTTGTTATATAACTCATGACATCATATTGAACGAAAGCCCATTTCCCATCTTCATACTTAATACTTTCGTTGGTCTCTAATGCTTGCATTACTTGATTATACATAGAATTATCCTCATCAATTACCATATTGGCTCTTCTCTCATTTTCTTTCATGAAGACTTCTATTGCAATTTTTATAACTCGGATTTCATTCTCATAATCTTTTCTTTTTCTGTAAAGGATAGCAAGTCTCTCGTATGGGTGCTTAAGCGGTAATCTGTAAATGATTGATTTCTCATACACATTAATAGCTTCATCAATCATTCCTTCTTTTTCTAAATCAATTCCAATATTAACAAGCCGAGAACTCTTATCAAAATTATCCTCTATATTAGTATCTTTTGTTGTTTCTTGGAACATGTCATCACTCAGGTTTTCTAACCTCTCAGCCAACTCAACTTCATCCTTACAAAGCACGTCATGAAGGTTTGCTCCATTTGCTGGTCCAACAATCCCAGCTTTCTCAAGTAATCCCATTATCCTTCTTGCCCTATTATATCCTATTATAAGTTTACGCTGAAGAAGAGAAGTACTTCCTTGCTGCTGATTCACGACCAAACGAGCCGATTCTTCAAATAATGGATCTAATTTATGTATCACGGAATCCTTTAAAATATTTTCTTCTCTATGAGACTCATTTTCTTTTAGAGTAGAAGTATTTTCAGATACGTATTTCTCTTCTGATATGTTTATAACTTTATCCGGGATTATATGGATAGGTTCTACTTTATCAGCATTATAGTTTAAATTATTAGCTTCCGTTTTACTATCAGGAATAAAAGCACAACAAATTCCAATTAAGGCGAGTATAGGAAACCAAATCCATGAAGCACTTGTAAGTAACGGAATCATTACTGAAGCCAGTAAAAACAGAAATGTCAAAATAAACCTCAACGGATTGCTATTAATTGCTTCATTTTCTTGTTCACGCTTAGAAGAATAATGTTTATCTCTATCATAGTTACTACTACCTCCCGATATTTTAGTCCGAGAATATATACCAGTTCCTGGTATCCCGGTATTCACATAAACTCCTTTCTTACCCACATTCACTGAAGCTCCACGCGGACCTACAGACCAACTTGTCCCTGTTTTGCTTATGTTTAAATGCACCCCAGGAAAAATCTTCACCCTTTTCCTAAAATAAAGTCCCATATTATTTCATTGTGTTCATTCTAATACTCAATTTTACCAAAGCCATAGCTCTCACAGAAGATAATGGAAAATCTTTGGGTTGGTGGTTTTGATTGTAACTTACCAGTTTTATCCAGTCTTCACCTTTTTCTGAATGCTGGACGTATTTTACAGTTAAGTATTCATCTCCATCCAGATCTATTGACACAAGGTACATTTCTCCAAAGAAAATATGACTCATTTCTAAAGGTACCTCCTTATATGCTACGATGTCACCAGATTTAAGTAATGGATACATGGAGTCTCCTTTGACATAAACAGCCCCATCGCATTTAGGGATATTTGGAATATTGATTTGTCCAAGGATATTCTGGTCTTTGTTGTCGAAGAGGGATTTCAAGTTTGCAGCAGCTTCAACATCATAAAGGGTTATCAATCCATCTTCTTCAGCTTTTTCTATGCTCTTTGGGTGAAATATTTGAGTAACTTCAGGTTGCTGACGCAATGGAGTTCCGCGACCAGTTAAAATATAATCTGGATTAATATCTTCTCTTGCAGAACATACAGCAGATAATAAATCAGATGGGAGAGTTTTTTCTTTTCCACTTTTAGTCTTTCCTTCCTTTAATTGTGAAAGTTTAGATTGAGCAGATTTAACTCCGTATTTCTTTTCAATTTCGTAAGAAGAAATTCCTGCTTTTTCAATACTTTCAAAAAATCTTTCAATAATTCCCATAATTTTAAAGCTTACATTTGATACTTTAAAATTATAAAGTATCTTTGTACTGTAACAAGTACGAGATGTTACGTAACAATTTGGTTAAACATTCCTCCGAGGAGGTTTAATATATTCCACCCATGATAGCTCGTACCTATTGTAGGTGTTTAATTTTATATGAGAGAAGAACTAGAGAAAATCATCCCCGAGTATATGTTACGAGGCGAAATTTTACTTGCCCTTGACTCTTTGATATATGATGGCGTTGATGAAGAACTAATTAAACGAGCCTTTTCAAGATTTCATAAGTTAGACGGTGTAATAAAGAAAAGAGTTCATCAAGCAATTGAGGCTTACGCTCGTCGGGTAGAGAGGAAAGATAATGAATAAAGTCTTCAACCTCTTCTATTTTGACACGTTCACTTAACTGCATTATTAAGCCATCTGTTATAACATTGTTATTTTTCTTTATAAACCCTATTAAAGCTTGCGTTATATAGCTTTGTGCCAACATTTTTGCTATACTATTTTCGTTTTTTATACGACAGAACTCTTTAAACATCACAACTAAAGAATCTGGGATTTCATTTGCGGTAAAAGCATTTAACACTTCAGCCGAATCAATCATTTCCATCCGCAAAATTAGTTTTGTATTCTCATTTGACTGCTGTATCTGTTTTTCTAACAGCCCTTTTAATTTGTATATTTCTCCCCTTGTATTTTTGATGTCAATTACAGTATATATATTCCATCCCAATATTACTGTTACTAATAACGATAACACTCCAACTAATACACCTTGATAATCAAAAGATAGTTCAGGTGAACGCCAAGCTGATATACAAATGCTTATAATACTTAGGACTAGTGCAGTAATACCAATCCATATTGAAATTTCTTTCTTCATATAATAATGTATTAAGAAACTTAATAGTTAAACAATGTTATATACTTTATAATTCTAAAGCTA
>ERZ1023830.30-NODE-30-length-62261-cov-55.685963_pt1 | contig 62261 bp, 44 predicted proteins | sample MGYA00380381_ERZ1023830 | MGnify/ENA primary metagenome ERZ1023830 (study PRJEB33179, sample SAMN07449067) | human gut metagenome | biome: Human-gut; feature: Human associated habitat; material: Faeces | host: Homo sapiens | place: India:Kasaragod | collected... | reverse complement strand
CTTTATTAATGATTGAAAGGTATTTTAGTCATAACATCACCACACAGAAAGTTTTCTTTAAAAAAAATGGATAAAAAGTTTGTCGTTCTAAAAAATATGATTATCTTTGCAGTGTTATCCTGAAAACAATCTTTTTACCTTGAAGGAACTAATACCTATTGAAGATTAAGAGCGGTTGCCTGCGAAGGTCATCGCTTTTTTGTGTCCTTTCCAGACCTCGTCACAACCCTGCGAAGCCTCCCACTCCACATCTTTTTCCTTTATTCATGTTCATCATTTTCCCTAACCCAAAGAGAAGGAGCCGCCGGAATAATATAGCGAAAGTGCTTTGTCATTGCAAAAATAATCTGTATCTTTGCATTATGGAAAACTAACAACAATACGCAATATGACTTATACTTTGCTTGCAGACAGTGGTTCTACAAAGACTGATTGGTCTTTAATGGCCGACGGAACCGTTGCCGCACGTATCCGCACGAAAGGATTGAATCCCTTCCAAATGAGCGAGGACGAGATCGCCAACGAAGTAAAGATCGTTCTCCTACCCCAGTTGCAATCGGCTTGCAGCAACGAAGCGACAGCTTCAAAGCAGGATCTCGGCAGCCGCACCCTCAACAGCCTCCACTTCTATGGTGCGGGCTGCACACCGGAAAAGATTCCCGTGGTGGAGCGTGCTCTGCGCCGTCATCTCCATGTCACCGGCGTCTGCGAAGTGGCCAGCGACATGCTTGGCGCGGCAAGAGCGCTCTGCGGTGACCAGCCCGGCATCGCATGTATCTTAGGGACGGGCAGCAATTCCTGCGCCTACGACGGTGAGAAAATCGTGAAGAACGTGCCAGCGCTCGGATTCATCCTCGGTGACGAGGGCAGCGGTGCTGTCTTGGGCAAGACGCTCGTCGCAGACATCCTGAAAAACCAGTTGCCGCAGACGATCATCCAGCGCTTCAACGACAAATACCACCTCACGGCTGCTGACATCATTGACCGTGTCTATCGCCAGCCGAAGCCCAATACGTTCCTGGCCTCCTTCGTTCCCTTCCTGCAGGAAAACATCGCCGAGCCTGCCATCTACGCGCTCGTCAAGGAGGGCTTCCGCCGTTTCCTCTGCCGCAACGTCAAGCAATACGACGGTTGGAACCAGTTGCCGATCGGCTTCAACGGCAGCATCGCACTCATCTATCGCCAGCCGCTCGAAGAGGTGATGAAGGAGGAAGGCATGAAGATCGGCAGGATCATCCAGGCTCCGATCGACGGACTCATCGAGCAGGAAGCCGCACAGTGGAACAAGAAACACTGATCCGCATTGAGAATACTTAATAACTAAGCATACACCATGAAAAAACAAATTCATCAGCGCATCGCGGCGTTGCTGTTCGCTGCGGTCGCTGTGATGACAGCTGCCGCTCAGTCGGCCCGTCACTTCGAACTCCGTAACAGCCAAGACGGGCTCTCCACGCTCACCGTCTATCTTCCTGAGCATCCTACAGGACGTGCCGTCCTCGGCTGTCCGGGCGGTGGTTATGCCCATCTCGCCATGCAACACGAGGGGCACGACTGGGCTCCGTACTTCAACAACCAGGGCATTGCCTATGCCGTACTGAAATACAGAATGCCAAGAGGCGACCGCAATATCCCACTCTCCGACGCGTATCAGGCCATGAAGACGCTGCGCGACTCGGCCGACGTGTGGCAGATCAACTCCGACGACATCGGCATCATGGGGTTCTCGGCCGGTGGACATCTGGCCTCGTCGGTGAGCACACATGCGCCCTGGGCCATGCGGCCCAACTTCAGCATTCTGTTCTACCCCGTCATCACCATGGGCAAAGGCACACACGAAGGTTCGCGCGACAACTTCCTCGGCTCTGACAGAAACAACAAAGAGACTGTCAAGCAGTGGAGCAACGAGACGCAGGTGCGCTCCCACCTCACGCCACCGGCCATCATCCTGCTGGCCAACGACGACGAAGTCGTGCCGCCCGTACAGAACGGCGTGGCTTACTATAGCTGCATGAGGGCTTGCGGCAACACCTGCTCGCTGATGATATACCCTCATGGTGGCCACGGCTTTGGTATCATGCCCACTTTCCCTTCTCACCAACAAATGATGGACGACCTCACTGCATGGTTGAAAGCGTTGCCCAGTCCACAGCCTCACGCCATCCGCGTGGCATGTATCGGCAACAGCATCACCGACGGATTTGGCATCGGCATGAGCGATGAGCAGGGCTATCCGGCACAACTGCAAAGAATGCTCGGCAAGGGCTACCTTGTCAAGAACTTCGGTGTGTCTGCCCGTACGCTGCTCAGCAAAGGCGATCTGCCCTATGTGCGTGAAGAGGCATGGCAGGATGCTCAGGCCTTCCGCCCGGATATCGTCATCGTGAAACTTGGTACGAACGACACAAAACCCCACAACTGGGTACACAACGCTGAGTTCAAGCACAATCTGATGGCGATGACCGACACGCTCAAGGAGCTGCCCTCACATCCAAAGATCTGGCTGTGCTCACCCATTCCAGCCGTCAAACCCTCATGGGACATCAACGACAGCATCATCGCCAACCATATTGCACCGATCGTCAAGCAGGTGGCTCGCAAGGAAAAAGTGCAGTATATCGATCTCCACACGGCCTTCCATCCTGCTGAAGGCATGACCATCGATGGCATCATGCAGTCCGACGGCATCCATCCGACACGGAAAGGTGCTAAGCTCCTGGCAAAAATCATCATGGAGACCATCACCAAGAAGTAGAACTTCACTGCCTGATCGCAATACCACCAAGACAGCATCAAAGATACTGTATCGCATGCAAGCACCTCCATATTTATATAAAAGCACCCTGACCGAGCAAGGCTTACATCCTCGGCCAGGGTGTTTTTGCATATTACAGCAAGAAGAAAGTTTGTTCAATAAACTAACATTTTTCGGCCTCTGAGAATCGAAAAATCAGAAGCAAGGACATCCTTGGCCCAAAAGAAGCCCATTTTTGAATAATTTTACTAACATATTGATATTCAGAACTTTGTATTATACAACGCACAAAAACTACTTCCCCAAGCCTTCATTTTTGCCATTTTACTTATTCAAAAAGGCCATTTTTGCCAATCATCTCGGTACTTTGACCGTGTAAAACTACCGAGATGACGAGAAATTCTCTAGAGAATTTCTCGTCAAAGTACCTTTTTCATCTTGTCAAAGTACCCTTTTCTCGCTCTTTTCAAGCAAAAATGACTTTGCGAATCCAAAAGTCTCATTTCTTCATCTCTAGATTGTGACCTCTCCACGACAAACTTTTGTCGGGAAAAATCAAAGTACGACATTGCTTTAAATCATATAAATCAACATGCGAGAGCAAAAGAGTACTGATGGAGTTGCAGAATTCAGAATTTTACATTACCTTTGTAACAGCAATCAGGATAACGGTGCCAAAGCGGCCCCGGAAAAGTATTTGAAGCGTTTTTCTTTTAATAATTACATATGTATAAAATATGAGTGTCAATATCAATAGAAACGGTCAGAAGCGAGTGGTCATCGTTGGTGGCGGCTTAGGAGGCCTGCGGCTTGCCAACCAACTCAAAGACAGCAACCTGCAAGTCGTGCTTATCGACAAGAACAACTACCATCAGTTTCCCCCACTGATCTATCAGGTGGCTTCTGCTGGACTGGCTCCCAGCTCCATCTCCTTCCCCTTCCGACAGATCTTCCGCAAGCGCAAGAACTTCTATTTCCGCATGGCTGAAGCGCGCGCAGTGTTCCCTGACAAGAAGATCCTACAGACGTCTATCGGTAAGATCGACTACGACTATCTCGTCTTCGCAGCCGGAGCTACGACCAACTTCTTTGGCAACAAGAACGTAGAAGAATGGGCCATCCCCATGCGTACCCTGTCTGAGGCCATGGGCCTGCGCAATGCACTGCTCTCAAATCTCGAACGTGCACTGACCTGCGCCACGGAGGAAGAGCGGCAGGAACTGCTCAACGTCGTCATCGTAGGCGGTGGTGCTACCGGCGTGGAGATTGCCGGTGCGATCTCAGAGATGAAGCGCTATGTCATCCCCTACGACTATCCCGACATGGACGCGTCGCACATGCATATCTATCTGCTTGAGGCCGGTGACCGACTCTTGGCAGGTATGTCGCAGGAAGCATCAGAGAAGGCACTCAAATATTTAAGGGACATGGGGGTCGACGTACAGTTCGGTAAGATGGTAACGGACTACCGCGACTATCATATCATCATCAAGGACGGCACATCGATCGCTACGCGCACCTTCCTTTGGGTTTCCGGTATCCGTGCCCAACCGATCACGGGCATCGAGGGCGATAAGCTCGGACGTGGCTACCGCATTCTCGTCGACGGCTGCAACCGTGTGCGTGGCTACGACAATATCTTCGCCATTGGTGACCAGTGCCTGATGACTGCAGATCCGAGATATTCCAAAGGCCATCCACAATTGGCACAAGTGGCTATCCAGCAAGCCAACCAACTCGCAGAAAACCTCATAAGACTTTCGCACCACGACACGGACCTCAAGTCCTTCCACTACAACGACCTGGGCTCGATGGCCACCGTTGGCCGCAACAAGGCTGTCGCTGACCTGGGCAAGGTACGCACGCAGGGCTTCATGGCTTGGGTGCTGTGGCTCATCGTTCACCTCCGCTCTATCTTAGGTGTGCGCAACAAGCTGATGGTAATGCTCAGTTGGGCATGGCAATATTTCAGTTACAACGTCTCGATCCGTACGATCGTCTATGCCACCAAGCCAAAGATGATCCGCGAACGCATCAAGCGTGAACAGACGACGCACCTGGGGGAGGATCTAAAGCCTCACCACCAACCCCTCTCCCAAGGAGAGGGGAGTGATTACTCTGACGAAACCCTATAGACACCTTTTGCTTATCGAAGCAACTGGTTGCAGACTCTTTAATAAAGAGAGAAGAAGATACATACAAAAAGAGGAAGGGAACAGACAGCTTTTGCTGTCTGTTCCCTTCCTCTTTTTGTATATCTGTCTGTAGTCCAGTATTCCCGCCACATTTCTCTCACACTTTCCCTACATCCCTATATTCCCTCGCACATGAATTGTTTATCCAACATATCACTCCCCTCTCCTTGGGAGAGTGGCTAGGGGTGAGGCTTGAGAGGGGTGAGGGGGTGAGGCAGCTTTTCTACTTCTTCACAAACGTCATCAGCTCCTTGCCAAGTGCATCAGCTTCTTCGGCTGTGTGTGCCTCACTGTAGACGCGGATGATCGGCTCTGTATTGCTCTTGCGCAGGTGCACCCACTTATCGGGGAAGTCGAGCTTCACGCCGTCGATGTCGGTCACCTGTACGTCGGGCTGAGAAGCGAAGTGCTCCTTCACCTTATTTAATATAGCGTCGATGTCTGTATCAGGCTGCAAGTCCACGCGGTTCTTTGCCATGAAATAGTTCGGGAACGTAGCGCGCAGCTGACTGGCTTTCATGCCCTTCTGTGCCATGCTGCTGAGGAAGAGACCAATGCCCACGAGAGCATCACGACCATAGTGGCTCTCGGGGTAGATGACTCCGCCATTGCCCTCACCACCGATGACAGCTCCTACCTCCTTCATCTTCGTTGTGACATTCACCTCGCCAACGGCTGCTGCGTAGTATTTGCAGCCATGACGCTCCGTGACATCACGCAGGGCACGTGTAGAACTCAGGTTGCTCACGGTAGAACCCTTGACATGGTCGAGGATGTAGTCAGCCACTGTCACCAGTGTGTATTCCTCTCCATACATCTTACCGTCCTCCTGGATGAAGGCCAGACGGTCTACATCAGGGTCAACGACGATGCCGAGGTCATAACCGCCATTGGCAACCTCACTCATGATGCCACCGAGGTTGCGCTCCAAAGGCTCCGGGTTGTGGGCGAAATCACCGTTGGCCTCGCCGTTGAGGAACTTATATTCCACGCCGAGCGCATCGAGGAGATGCGGCAGGATGATACCGCCGACAGAGTTGATCGAGTCAACGCACACCTTGAAGTGAGCCTTCTTGATAGCATCCACGTCCACGAGGTCGAGAGCCAGCACGCTGTCGATATGACGCTGGTCAAAGCTGTCGTCGTGGGCATAGTGTCCGAGATGGTCTACATCTGCGTATTCAAAGTCCTCTTTGGCTGCAATATCCAGTACGGCATTGCCGTCAGCTTTGGTCAGGAACTCGCCCTCGTTGTTGAGCAACTTCAGCGCATTCCAGTGACGGGGATTGTGGCTGGCTGTAATGATGATGCCGCCGTCGGCGCCACTCATGCGCACGGCGAGCTCGGTGGTCGGCGTTGTTGCCAAGCCAATGTCAAGCACATCATAACCCATGCCCATCAGCGTACCGCAGACAACACTGCGGACCATCGGGCCGGAGATGCGGGCGTCACGCCCAACGACAATCTTGTTGGCAGAAGACTTTGCGCTGCGACGGATGAACGTAGCGTAAGCGGAAGTGAACTTCACAATGTCCAGGGGATTCAGCGTATCGCCTGTGCGGCCGCCAATCGTACCGCGAATGCCGGAAATAGATTTAATCAGAGTCATATATTGATAATCATCTATGATAGTTTACTGTCGGTTATCGCCCACGCTGGTAGGTGATATCGTAAAGGCAGGGATAGACACTGGCCACGGCATAGGTCTGTCCCATGTCGTGGGGCACGATGAGCCGCACCTTAGCAATCTCGTCATCAGCGTTGACATAGCGACCTAAGTTGATGAACGTCAGCGGAACAAGCCAGCCCTGAGGAACGGTTGTTGAACCATTGCCATAGGCCCGGTACATCAAACTGCTCGTATCAAACGAACCACGGAAGGTGCCATAGTTGTTGGTCACGCTCATCTTATCGAACGTCTGAGAAACGCTCGGGAAAAGAACATTGCTCAACTGGATGCTGTCGGTCAGCAGGTTGCGCTCGGTAAAGCGGCACAGGACGGTGGCACTCTCGCCATAAGCTAAAGGTTTTCCCGAACCACGTCGAACGATCTGCATATAAACGCCGGAGGACTCAAAGAGTACCCATTCGTTCTTCTTTACGTCGGTCGTCGTGTCCTTGAGAAACTCATCTTCTGAGATCACGGTCACTGCCGAGTCAGCAATATACTTGTTGATAGCCGATCTTTCGCGCTTTTTCTGGTCAGCATAAGTTTCCTCATTGTTGCAGGAAGCGATCATCATGAAGCCTATCAGCATCAGGCACAAAAAGCCCAGTTTCCTCATTGTCTGTCTATTATTGTTGATTAATATTGCAAAGGTAGCAAAAAAAGGCTGGATAGTACTGATATAGAGGAATAAAAAACATTAAATGCCGCCATCAGCCTTTCAATTGCTCACTATAATACGAAAACGCTTCGCGTGTGATCTTCTCTGCCTCCTCGATTGAGCAGTCGAGATGCCCGCCGCTGGCATTGAAGTGTCCACCACCATTGAAGAAGCGGCGCGCCATGTCCTCCACAGAGAAGTCGTCGACAGAGCGAAGGCTGACCCAAATCTTGTTGTCGATGCGGTCGTCCTCACGCAGCGAGACGCTGACCTTCATGCCCTTGATGCGCAGTGGCTCGTTGACAAGTCCCTCTGCATCACCACGCTTGTAGTGGAAGTCGAGCATGTTTTGACGTGTCAGCGTATAGTAGGACGCGTGAAGGTCCTCAAAGACATTGAGTTTCTGCGACATCAAATAGCCGCGCAGGCGGATGGCCCACGTGCTGTAGTTGTTGAACACGTTGCGATAGATCTTGTCTTTGTCGATGCCTTTCGTGAGCAGCTGACAGATGATGTAGAAGATCTCCGGGCGTGAGGACGCGAAGGTGAAGCCACCTGTGTCGGTCATCATGCCGCAATAGTCGCAAATGGCGAAGGTCTTGCTGAGCTTATCAAAGACGCCTAACTGCCAAGCGACACGGAAGACAACCTCCGAAGCCGAGCAGAACACTTCGGAGCTGACCTTCACATCGGCCTGCATCTGTGGGCCGAGATGATGATCGAAGAGTACACGCGGTGCCTGGCAGGCGGTAAGGATCTCTGCCATAGTGTCGACACGGCTGTTATCATTAAAGTCGATGCAAAAGAGCAGATCAGCCTCATTGAGAGCCTGCGTGACTTTCTCGGGATGCTTGTCGTAGCGGATGATGGTATGAGTGCCCGGCAGCCACTGCAAAAAATCGGGATAAGCATTGGGCATGATAACGATAGGCTCCTTACCGAAAGCCTCACGCAGGCAGCCAGCCCAGGCAAGGCATGAACCCATCGCATCGCCGTCGGGACGCGAGTGGCCTGTTATCACGATATGATCGGAAGACTGTATCTTTTCTTTCAACCAAAGAAGATCGTTCTCGGAAAGAACGTTGAGACTCATTTCTGTATTCATAGTTGCAAAGGTAGCAAATTATTAGGAAAAAGGAAATGGATATATGAAAATAAATCAGGATAGGATCACTCCTACCCTGACTATAAGAAGAAAGATAAAGGATGTCATTCTTGATGCAGCTCCTCAAAGGCTTTGTCGAAAGCCTTTGGGTGGCGGGCTGTGAAGCAGATGTTGACCAGACAGTTGGCGATGAGCTCGTCATCGGTCAGGTCCACGCCTTTCTCTCTGACGAGGTTCTTGCCGAGGCATACCTCCCACGTGGTGTTGAAGTCGCGGTCTTCTGCTCCCATATACTTCAGATCGCCCGGTCCGTTGATGATCTTGAAGCGTATCGGCTTCTTGGAAGGCACGGGGCGCATGTTCAGCAACAGGTCATAGGCCAGATGAAGCTGGTCACGGTAGCCCGATGTGCCGGGATACATATTATTAATGGTGGCCATGATCTCGTCGAAACGATAGGCCTGCAAGAGATCGTAGAGAATCATAACAGCTGCTGATAAAGATGATATTCTACCATTAGAACTTTGCCATCTTGATGGCGTCGATAGCGCACTCGTCGCCTTTGTTGCCAAGCTTGCCGCCACAGCGGTCTAAGGCCTGCTGATGATCATCAGTCGTCAGCAGTCCAAAGATCACAGGAATATTCTGTGTGGCATTGAGACGTGAGATGCCAAAGGTAACACCCTGGCAAATATAATCGAAGTGCGGCGTGTCGCCACGAATGACACTGCCCAGGATGATGATGGCATCGAAACCGTCGTTCTTGCACAGCTGCTGTGCGCCATAGACGAGCTCGAAGCTTCCGGGCACAGTCTTGACATGGATATTCTCGGGCAGTGCGCCATGCTTCTCAAGCGTAGACACACAACCGTCAAGCAGTGCGCCCGTGATATCTTTGTTCCACTCAGCGACGACGATACCGAAGCACATGTTACTGGCATCGGGTACGCTTGTCGTGTCGTAATCAGATAAATGATGTAATGCTGTAGCCATAATAATTTTAGCTAAATCCTCCTAACGTGGCGAAAGAGCCATCGCTTAGATGCTGGCTCTCTCGATGTATTTGTCGATCTCGTTGCTCTGAACAAGCTGAGAGTTGACATATTTCTTCTTGATGTCCTGATAGACTTTCAGCGCGTCTGCCTTCTTGCCCTGAGACTCCAGCAACTCGCCGGCCTGCAGACGGAAGATAGGAGACAAACTGTTGTTGGTGCCGTCCTCAGCCTTGTCGTCAGCCTTGTCAGCAGCCTCCTGGAGTTTGCTCACGGCCTTGTCGATCTGTCCGACATGAGCGTAGGCATTGCCCAGAGCCTCGATAGCGGCGGGGCTGACCATGGCGTCGCCCTTGGGAGAATAGTCCTCAAGATACTTGACGGCATCGCTCCACTTACCCAGATAAGCATAGCTCAGTCCGGCATAGAGCTTGGCAAGGTTGCCGGCATCAGTAGAACTATAGTCATCGGCTATCTTCACAAAGCCGGTATAGCCTGCGCCGTCGCCGTTGAGCGCCTTGTCGAACTGCTCGGCATTGAAGTACTCCTGACCACGGGCCAATGCCGTACTGGCTTTCTCCTCACGGGGACCGCCAATGAATGCGCTATAGCAGAAATATCCTGCGATAATGACTACCACTGCGATGATAGCACCCAGTAAAATCTTCTTGTTCTTGTCGAAAAACTCTTGTGACTTAAAGGCAGCGTCAAATGTTGCCTGACCGTTGTTGTTTGCCATTTATTTGAAATGATTTTTTGTTATTTCGTTGACGATTGTTGATACACAGCGACTGCATCTCTTGCAGATACGGCGCAATACATCGGTACAAAATTAGCAAATTTCCCTCACATACTAAAATTTATGCGACTCTTTTTTCGCTTTTTAGCTTCAAAACTCTTATCTTTGCATATGTAAGGCAAGGAAAAGCCCAAATAGAGCCCATAGGATTATGAGACTAAAGAAGATATCAATCATCAATTATAAGAACATCAAAAGCACTGCGCTGGAGCTCTCGCCGAAGGTGAACTGCTTCATCGGCAACAACGGTGAAGGCAAAACCAATATCCTTGACGCGGTCTATTTCCTCTCGTTCTGCCACAGCAACTTCACCAACATCGACTCACAGGTGATCAACCACGACACAGAGTTCTTTGTCATCGAGGGCGACTATGAGGGCGACGAGGGACAGCAGGAGAATATCTACGCGGCCATGAAGCGAGGACGGCATAAGCAGTTCAAGCGCAACCACAAAGACTACAAGAAACTCTCGACGCACATCGGGCTCATCCCGCTCATCTTTGTCACGCCATCGGACAATAGTCTGGTCAGTGGTACAAGTGAGGAGCGTCGGCGGCTCATGGACGTGGTCATCGCGCAGTATGACCATACCTATATGGACGCGCTGACACGCTACAACAAAGCCTTGCAGCAGCGCAACGCCCTGCTGAAGATGGAAACAGAGCCCGACGCCTCGCTCATGGACTTATGGGAAGAGGAGATGGCTTCGGCCGGAGAAGAAGTTTTTCACAAGCGCAGCCAGTTCGTGGAAGAGATGACACCGGTGTTTCAGCAGATCTACGACATGCTCTCGGATCACCACGAGGCGGTCTCGCTGCACTATGTCTCCCACGGACAGCGTGGTCCTTTGCTCGATGTGATTCATCGCGACCGTCTGCGAGACCGTGCCGTGGGCTATTCGCTCCACGGTATTCACCGCGACGATCTGGAGATGCTCCTTGAGGGCTATCCCATGCGACGCGAGGCAAGCCAGGGACAGACGAAGACTTACGTGCTGGCACTGAAGCTCGCTCAGTTCTCTTTCCTAAAGAAGACGGCATCAGGCACCACGCCACTGCTGCTTCTCGACGACATCTTTGACAAGCTCGACGCCCGCCGGGTGGAGCAGATCATCAAGCTCGTGGCCCATCCCGACTATGGGCAGATCTTCATCACGGACACCAACCGCGACCATCTCGACCATATTCTGCAACACGTCGGCGAGGATTATAAACTCTTTCATGTGGAGGACGGAAATGCTACACAATGTTGAGTGTTGAATGATGAATGTTGAATGAATACAATGTTGAAACCATTCATCACTCATCATTCAACATTCATCATTGGAATACCTCATCATTCAACATTCATCATTCAACATTGTATATATGTTTAAGCGCGAAGTAAAACCGATTGGCGACCTGCTGAAGGAAATGCTCAGAAAGGAAGGACTGGAGACACCACTGCTACAGCGGCGCATCGTGGATGCCTGGGATGAAGTCATGGGACACACAATCTCGAGCTATACCCACGAAAAATTCATCCGTAACCAAGTACTTCACGTGAAGATCGACAACCCGGCACTACGACAAGACCTTAGCATGATGCACACCCAGATCACCCGCCGCCTCAACGATGCCGTCGGCTCATCGGTTATCAGCGACGTAAGGGTCTACTGATGATCATCACTACCTGCAAACCTTGTAAAGACTAAAACCACATGAAGAAACCTAAGACGATTCTGATAGCCCAACTGCTTCTCATGCCTCTGATGATGCATTTGCTCATCACGGGTTGCACGCCGCGTGCCTCCTATAAATATAAAATAGGTGTGTCGCAATGTGTCGGCGGACGTTGGCGAGACAAAGTCAACAATGAGATGCTGTCCGCACAACATCTCTACGACACCGACGTGAAAGTATGTATCACCAATGCAGACAACAACACCGACCGGCAACGACAGCAGGTCGACAGCCTCATCAATGCCGGCGTGGACTTGCTCGTCATCTCTCCCAATGAATACAAGCCACTCTCGCCCTGCGTGGAAAGAGCGAAGAAGCGCGGAATCCCCGTCATTCTTTTTGAGCGGAAGACTTCATCTAACGACTACACAGCCTATATCGGCGGCGACAACGTGGAGGCTGGACGCGCCATTGGCACGTATGCCGCACGCCTTTGTCGCGACAGCATACACGTTGGCCGACGCCCGGTAGTGTTGGAGATCACCGGCAAACTGGTGATGTCGCCCGACCGCGAGCGCTACCAAGGCTTCTCCTGCGTGATGAAGAAGCACCCTGAACTGGATTTTCAACATATCAAAACCAACTGGTCTTTGGAAGACTCCTATGCAGCCACGAAGGAATGGCTGCAGGCAGGCAAGCCGCTCGATGTGGTCTTCTGCCAAAGCGACTTGGCCTCTCTCGGCGCATACAAGGCCGCCAAAGAACTCGGAAAAGAAAAAGGGATCTACTTCCTCGGCGTAGACGCACTGCCCGGAGAAGGTATTGACGCCGTACAGCAGGGGAAACTTGCCGCCAGTTATATCTACCCTACGCACGGCGAAGAGATCATTGCCTTGGCACTAAGAATACTTGAACATAAACCCTATAAGCGTACAAACATCATCAAGAGCATGGTGATCACGCCGCAAAACGTCGACGAGATTGCCATCAACGCCAACGCAATGATGCGGCAAAACGAATACCTGATTACCATTCAGAATAAATTGGAGGACTATTTCGGGCTTTATCACGTGCAGCACACTCTGCTCTTTGTGTCGCTCGTAGTGGCGCTGATTCTGTTGATTGCCGTGCTGCTCGTTTGGCGGGCCATTGTTATCACACGACGTGCCAACCGCAGGATGGAGGAGCTCGGCGATGAACAAAACCGCTTCTACACCAATGCCAGTCACCAACTGCGCACACCTCTGACGCTCATCAACGGTCCGCTGCAGCAACTCGGCGAGAGCAAGACGCTCAGCGAAGGCGACCATGAGTTGCTCGACATCGTTCAGCGCAATGCGGAACAATTGCTGCATCTCGTCACCGACGTACTGCAGTTCCAAAAGGAAACACAAAAGATGATCCAAGACCCACAGCCCGATGATGCGCACGCCATCAGCCGACGGTCGGTGCAGGACGGGCAACACGACATCGTCGTGCGTGACCAAAGCGACGAACTCGCTACGGTACTGATCGTAGACGACAACGACGACATGCGCCGCTATCTGCGCACGCTGCTCCTCGACCGTTATTATGTACTCGAAGCCAGCGACGGGCAGAGCGGTTGGAAATTGGCTCGCGAGAGTGTTCCCGACCTGGTCATCAGCGACGTGATGATGCCGGTGATGGACGGACTGACCTTTTGTGCCAAGCTGAAAGCTGATCCACTGACCAGCCATATACCTGTCATCCTGCTCACCGCACGCAGCACGGAACAGCAACAGGCCGAAGGACTCAGCCAAGGCGCAGACGCCTATCTCACCAAGCCCTTCAGTGCTGAGGTGCTCATTGCGCATATCGTCAGTCTGCTTGCTAACCGACAGAAACTCAAGGAAGCCTTTGCTGCGGAAAAGCAACAGACAAACGACAACCATGAACAAGACGAAAAGCTCAGCACGCCCGACAAGATGTTCATGGACACCCTGCGTCAGGCTATCCTTAAGAATATGAGTAACACCAAGCTGAAGATGGACGATCTCGGTGCCGACATGGGCATCAGCCGCGTGCAACTTTATCGCAAGGTGAAAGCAATGACGGGTATGTCACCCGTAGAACTGCTGAAAGAGATGCGCCTGCAACGGGCTATGAAACTGCTCAAAGCGACTGATAAAACAGTGGCAGAAGTGGCCTATGAAGTAGGCTTCGGCACGCCAGGCTATTTCTCCTCCTGTTTCAAGAAGCAATACGGCAAATACCCTACAGACGTCAAAGAGGACGCAAAAGAATGATAACAAGGACGCTATGCGGTTCGACAATTGTTTCATTCAATGAAAATATTGATACATGTCGAAAAAATTACAGCATTTGTATGAATGCGTAACACAACTTTGAGATAGTTTTCGTAATTTCGTGGCAACAATCTTAGGATGGCCTCACGAAAAGCGAGGTTGCCTCAGAGTAAGAAAACAAAAAACCTAAATTAATAAAGACATGAACAACAAGATCAACAAGCTGGCTTTGGCCAGCGTCATGCTTTGCTTCTTCGCCATGGGCTTCGTCGACCTGGTGGGCATCGCATCAAATTTCGTGAAGAAAGACTTGGGACTCAATGATGCTACCGCCAACATCTTCCCCTCCCTGGTGTTCTTCTGGTTTCTCATCTTCTCTGTGCCGACTGGCGTGCTGATGAACAGGATCGGACGCAAGAAGACAGTACTGCTCTCACTTATCGTCACCGTGGTGTCACTCTTGCTGCCTCTCTTCGGTGAGAGCTTTGGTCTGATGCTCGTCAGCTTCTCGCTTTTGGGTATCGGCAACGCACTCATGCAGACATCGCTGAACCCGCTCGTAGCCACAGTGGTTCGTGGCGGTCACCTCGCCTCCACGCTCACCTTCGGCCAGTTTGTCAAGGCCATCGCCTCGTTCATGGCTCCCTACATCGCTGCCTGGGGCGCTACACAGGCTATCCCCTCCTTCGGTCTCGGCTGGCGCGTGCTCTTCCCCGTCTATATGATTATCGGTATCGCAGCTTCGCTGTTCCTACTCTCCACACCTATCGAGGAAGAAGGTCCTGCCTTTGCAGGGGAGACTTCACCGACCGTGGGCAAGCAGTTTGCGGCCTGCTTCCGTCTGTTAGGTAAGCCCATCGTGTTGCTGAGCTTCGTCGGCATCATGTGCCACGTAGGTATCGACGTCGGTACGAACACCACAGCACCGAAGATTCTCATCGAGCGACTGGGCATGACGCTCAACGATGCCGCCTTCGCCACCTCACTCTACTTCATTTTCCGTACCCTCGGCTGCCTGACAGGCTCCTTCTTCCTGCGTGTGGTCAACAACCGATTGTTCTTTGTCATCTCCATCACAATGATGGCACTGTCGATGTGCGGTCTGTTCTTCGGAACCACCAAACTTGTACTCTATATCGCCATCGCTCTCGTAGGCTACGGCAACAGCAACGTCTTCTCACTCGTCTTCGCCCAAGCGCTGCAAAGTGTGCCCGACAAGCAGAATGAGGTCAGTGGCCTGATGATCATGGGACTCTTCGGTGGTACCATCTTCCCACTCCTCATGGGCTTTGCCTCTGATGCCATGGGGCAGGCCGGTGCTGTGCTCGTCATGGCCGTCGGAGTCGCTTATCTGTTTACCTATATCAAGAACGTCAAATAAATAATAACTATGAACAAAGTCATTGTCGGCCTCGGTGAGGCCTTATGGGATTGTCTGCCCGACGGCAGCAAACTGGGTGGTGCACCCGCCAATTTCGCTTACCATGCCAGTCAGTTTGGCAACGAGGCATATGCCATCAGCGCCATTGGCAACGATGCACTCGGTGATCAGACGCTGAAAGAGTTTGATGCCAAACATCTGAAATATGTCATGCCACGTGTCGACTACCCAACCGGTACCGTACAGGTGGAACTCGATGAAGAAGGCATACCTACCTACGACATCAAACAAAACGTAGCTTGGGACAACATCCCGTTCACCCCAGAGGTTGAACACGTAGCCAAGCACTGCGGTTGCGTGTGCTTTGGTTCCTTGGCTCAGCGCAGTAAGATATCACGCGACACGATCCATAGCTTCCTCGACACCACGCCGATGAGCTGCCTGAAGATCTTCGACATCAACCTGCGTCAGAACTTCTATACCAAGGAGATCATTCAGGACAGCCTGAAGGCTTGCGACGTCCTAAAGATCAACGATGAGGAACTCGTCACCATCGGCCGCCTCTTCGGTTATCCCGGTCTTGACATTGAGAACAAATGCTATCTCATTCTCGGTAAGTACAACCTGAAAATGCTCGTGCTCACCTGCGGCACCAATGGCAGCTATGTCTTTGCTCCCGGCGTGAAGAGTTTCCAGCCAACACCCAAGGTGGAAGTGGATGATACGGTAGGTGCCGGCGACAGCTTCACGGGTTCTTTTGCCTCTGCCATCCTTGCCGGAATGCCTATTAAGGAAGCCCACAAGCTTGCCGTGGAGGTCAGTGCTTTCGTCTGCACACAACCCGGTGCTATGCCTAAGTTGCCCGAAAGCCTGATTAACAAAGTGAAGTAGTTCACATCAAGAGTATATCTTCCTCCTGAAAAGGAGGCTAACGAACTACCCCAATACACCTTATTATATATAGGGCGTATTGGGGTTCTTGCGTTTATTACATTGTTAATCCGTAATCTTACATTTTTGACCAATACGTCGAATATTGTTACATGTATCAATTGTTTCATCCTCTGAGCAGATCGTTGAATTGACTTAGGTCAACATTTCCATAACTTTGCAACCGAAATCAAATCATCCTCAACGGATTAATAACTAAAATTTCAATATCATGAAACACTTCAGAAGAGCATTGCTCGGTATGACGTTGGCAACAGTCAGTGTGTCGGCCTGGGCACAAGACGTCATCGTCAGCGGTACAGTCAAGGATGCCACAGGTGAACCCATCATCGGTGTGTCCGTCGTCCAAAAAGGTACATCCAATGGTGCCGTCACTGACCTCGACGGCCATTTCTCGCTCAAAGCACCGCAAGGCTCACCACTGGTCGTCTCCTACATAGGCTTTGCAACACAGGAGGTAAAGGCCGGCAGCAATCTGGTCATTGAGCTCAAGGAAAATGCCAAAGAACTCAATGAGGTCGTCGTCACGGGATATACAGCAGAAAAGAAGGCCGATCTCACAGGTTCGGTAGCTGTGGTGAAGATGAAGGACATCGCCGACGTGCCGACTGGCAACGTGCTGCAAAGCCTCAACGGACGTGTGGCCGGCGTGAACATCACCACTGACGGCACACCGGGCGGCAACAACACCAGCACGCTCGTGCGTGGAACAACCACCATCAACAACTCTTCACCGCTTTATGTTATCGACGGCGTGATGACGCGCGACGGTGTCGGCTCCATCCTTTCCAGCAACGACGTGGAAAGCATCCAGGTGCTGAAGGACGCTTCCTCTGCCGCCATCTACGGTGCGCAGGCCGCCAACGGTGTCATCATCATCACCACCAAGCGCGCCAAGAAGGGCGAGACAAAGGTCGACTTCAACGCTTCGCTGACCTTGCAGCAGTTCGTCAACAACTATGACCTGCTCAATGCCGACCAGTGGGGAGAGGTGTACTGGCAGGCTTACAAGAACACCTACGGCGTACACCCCAACTCGCTCATCTACGGCAACGGCGACAAACCAGTACTCAACACCACCACACCTTATTATATAGGTGCCAACGGACAGACCTACACAGCCACCAACACCGACTGGCTCGACCTGATGTACAAGACGGCACTCATGCAAGACTACTCCGTGACGCTGAGTCGTGCCACCGACAAGGGTGCCACTTCTCTGTCGGTCAATTGGATTGACCAGGACGGTATGTTGAAGAATACCGACTACCAGCGCATCAACACCCGACTGACCACTGACTATAAATTTCTGAACAACAAGCTGCGCATCGGTGAGAGCGTGGCCATCAACTACTGGGCACAACACCAGGCACAGAGCGGCATCGAGGAGCAGCTCATCGCACAACACCCGGCAGAGCCTGCTTACGACTCCATGGGCGGATACGGCGGCGGTTATATCGATGTACTTAACGACAAGCCTAACCCACTGCGTCTGCAAGAAAATCAAAAAAACAACAAACACCAGTATTGGCGCATCTTCGGCAATGCCTACTTAGAGATTGAGCCCATCAAGAACCTGGTGTTCCGCAGTAATGTCGGCGTGAACTATTACAACGAGTTCAGCAAGACCTTCGTACCCTCATGGACAGAGAGCTCACGCACTGTGGACGTCAACGAGCTGGATACCTATCACTATCACAGTATCAACTGGGTGTGGACCAACACCTTGAACTATAATATCGACTTGGGCAATCACCACATCGGTGCCCTGCTCGGCTACGAGGCCAAGAAGCTCACCTCTGAGGATCTGGGTGGCTACGGTCAAGGACTTGTTTCCGAAGCAAAGGACTACCGCTACCTCAACGCCGTGACCAGCCTGGCCAAGGTGCGCGGCATCGGCAGCAACTACTCGATGGACTCACAGTTCATGAAGCTCAACTACTCTTACGCTTCCAAGTATCTGCTGGCCTTTACCCTGCGTCGCGATGCCTCCTCACGCTTCGGCAGCAACCACAACTCGGGTGTCTTCCCTTCTGTATCTGCAGGCTGGCGCATCTCTTCCGAGAAGTTCATGGAGAAGAGCCACTCTTGGCTCGACGACCTGAAGCTGCGTGCTAGCTGGGGTATCAACGGTAACGACGAGATTGACAACGAGGCCACTTACACCAAGTACCTTGTCTCACTCTCCAATGCCAGCTACAACCTCAACGGCGACAACCAACACCTCGCTTCCGGTGCTTCAAAGACCCACACAGGTAACCCTGACCTGAAATGGGAGCAAACCGAACAAATCAACTTCGGTCTCGACGCCATGCTGCTCAACCAGCGACTCAGCGCCACACTCGACTACTTCTACAAGAAGACGACCAATATGCTCTATGAGCCCCCTTACGCTGGCGTGCTCGGCGAGGGTGGCTACTCATGGCAGAACTGCATCGACATGAACAACAGCGGCTTTGAGATGACACTCGGCTGGAGGGACCGCCTGCACAACGGCATCAGCTATAACGTAGACTTCAACGGCTCGTTCTATACCAATGAGATTAAGAAGCTGCCCGAGGCCATCTACTATACCTTCGGCGGTGGTATGCCGGGACAGAGCATCGTAGGTCATCCCTTCGGCTCATGGATGGGCTACAAGACCGACGGCGTGTTCCACACACAGGCTGAGGTTGACGAGTACAAGCAGAAATACGATGTACAGATTGGCGCTCCCGGCGTGGGCCGCATCAAGTATCTCGATGTCAACGGTGACGGAAAGATCAACACTGCCGACCAGACATGGCTCGGCTGCGACCGCCCCAAGTTCTCATTCGGCGTGAATCTCGGTGCCTCATGGAAGGGCTTTGACTTAGCTCTCTTCTTCAACGGCATGGTGCGCGACGCTTGGAACAACTCGAAGTACTACACCGACCTCTTCCAAACCTGGAACGGCAACCACTCGACCCGCCTGCTCGACGCTATGAACGCATGGACGGAATACGAGAAGACCGGAACCTACAACTGCAAGATACCCGCGCTGACCACCATTGACAGCAACAACGAAGCACGCAGCTCTGATTTCTACATCGAGAACGGCAACTTCATCAAGCTCAAGACTGCCACTCTGGGCTACACCTTGCCCCTGTCATTACTCTCGAAGCTCAGCCTGCGCTCGCTGCGTGTCTACTTCCAGATGCAAAACGTGTTCACCATCACCAATTATACCGGCGCTGACCCCGAAGGACTCGGCTACACTTATCCTCAGCCACGTACCTTCACTTTCGGTCTTAGCCTCGGTTTGTAAGCCGTCAATTCTCATAAAACCAAACAGCCATGAAAATCAAGAATATCATCATACTTTTCGCAGCAGGCATGTTGGCCGTCAGCTGCAACGAAGACAGTTTCCTCGACAACAAACCACAAGGCACGCTCACCGACGACGTCATACAAGAAGGCAAGCAGGTCAACCTGTTGACCAATGCTGCTTATTCAGCACTTATGGGACCTAACCCACAGGACTGGAGCGTATGGATCTATCCCGTCACCAACTGGAGTTACGGCAGTGTCAGGGCTGACGACGCCTATAAGGGCGGCGGCGGCACGGGTGACGTAAGCGACATCCACCGCATGGAGATAGAAGACCTCGATGCTACCAACGGCAATGTCGACAGTAAGTGGTACCATCTCTATACCAGCGTACAGCGTTGCAACAGTGCCCTGCGCATGCTCAACAGCATGACCGATGACGAACTCTCCGACCGACAGGTACAGATAGCGGAAATGAAGGGGCTCAGGGCTCACTTCTACTTCGAACTCAGCCGACTGTTCAACCATATCGTCTACTTCGACGAGAACTACACGGGCAGCATCAGTGCACTGTCCAACACAGAGTTCACCCGTGACGATATTCTCGGTAAGATTGCCGACGACCTGGAGGCCGCCGCAAAGGTGCTGCCAGAGACACAGCCTGAAGTAGGACGCATCAACAAATATATTGCCACGGCCTACGCTGCCAAAGTGAACCTCTACCGTGCCTACAAACAGGACGAGCAGACCCACAAGGTCGTCAGCATCGACAAGACACTGTTGCAGAAAGTAGTCGATGAGTGCGACGTGCTCATCAACAGTGGCAAGTATGCCCTGCTCGACAACTTCCAGGACTTGGACAAGGTGTCAACAGGCGACAACAGCAAGGAAGCCGTCTTCCAAGTGCAGTACTCCATGGACGACGGAAGTAACTCGGCCGGACGCGTCAACTGGTCCAACCTGCTCAACGCTCCGCAAGGTCCCTATTCCGGTGACGGCTTCTTCCTGCCCAGCCAGGATCTGATCGACGCTTACCAGACCGATGACAATGGACTACCAGAGTTCGACACCTATTATAATAGTCACTTCGACGAATGGAGTGTCTCAGAAGGAAAGACCATCAACACGACGCACAATGTCGATCCGCGCGTGGACTTCATTGTAGGACGCCCGGGCGTGACATGGAAGACCTATAAGACATCGCCCTGCCTGAACACATGGGTGAGAGACCAGGGCACCTACGGTCAGCACTGTACCAAGCGCTTCTTTGTCTCGCCCGAGAGCGACGAGATGTTCAAGGGATGGCCTTGGGGTGCCAGCGCGCTGAACTGGAACATCATCCGCTATGCCGACATCCTGCTGTGGAAGGCAGAGGCTCTCATCGAGATGAACCAAAACCTTGAAGAGGCACGCCAGCTTATCAATCAGGTACGCCGTCGTGCCGCTAACAAAGCTTACTGGGTGAAGGACTTCAACGACTCGAAAAAGTATGCCGCCAACTACAAAATCGCAGAGTACCCTGCTGAAGGTTGGACACAGGACTATGCACGCCAAGCTTTGAGATTTGAGACACGACTGGAAACCGCCATGGAGGGCGAGCGCCTCTTCGATCTCGTGAGATGGGGCATCGCCGCTGAGACGATGAACGCCTACTACAACCGTGAGAAGTCGCTGCGCAGCTATTACAACAATGCACATTTCACGGCCAGCAAGAACGAATACCTGCCCATCTCCGTCACGCAGTACAACCTCTCCAACGGTGCTTATACGCAGAATCCTGGATACGCAAGCTTCAAATAACACCACGCCATGAAAAAGATCATCACCTCTTTATTATTGCTGGCTTTATCCATCGCCCCAATGTCAGCCCAACGCCCTTCGGCGCTCGCACCGCAGTTTCTCTCCGGCTCCCACGCCATGCTGCGTGTAACTCTCGAGAAGAAATATCTGCTCCTGCCCGTGGAGGAGAAGGAGAGCGAAACAAAGATCAAGGTCATCAAGGACGGACACTCCATGCAGTCCATCAACGTGCGGCTCGCCACAGGTAAGCCCGACTACTATGTACCTTTGGACATCAGCCGGTTTGGCAAGGACGGCAGTGTGCTCCTCGACCTGAACTTCAACGGCAACTACCGTACGATAGGCAACATTGAGGACTACAGCTGCTGGCAGCTGATGAAGGAGAGCAACACCTTCGACACCACTAACCGCGAGGCTTATCGCCCCGTCTATCATCACACGCCCCTGTGGGGATGGATGAACGACCCCAACGGTATGTTCTACAAAGACGGCGTGTGGCACCTCTACTATCAGTTCAACCCCTACGGTTCTATTTGGGGAAACATGACATGGGGCCACGCCACCAGCCGCGACTTAGTTCATTGGCAATATGAGGGCACGCCTGTCGAACCGGATGCCTTAGGAACTATCTTCAGCGGTTCGGCCGTCGTAGACTGCAGCAACACGGCAGGATTCGGCAAAAACGCCATCGTGGCGATGTACACTACTGCCGCTGAAAACCAGACGCAGAGTCTGGCCTATAGCAACAACGGCGGTAAGACCTTCACCAAATACAGCGGCAACCCGACCCTCACTGCCAAAGAGCCCGACTTCCGCGACCCGAAGATGATCTGGAACGAAGCCACGAAAGAGTGGAACCTCATCGTGGCAACGGGACAGAAGATGAACTTCTACTCTTCCAAAGAACTGAAGAACTGGAAGTTCGAGAGCAGTTTCGGTGAAGGTTACGGCTGTCACAAAGGCGTATGGGAGTGTCCCGACTTGCTGAAGATGGACAATGGCAAGTGGGTGCTCGTATGCAACATCAACCCCGGAGGCCCCTATGGTGGTTCGGCTACACAGTACTTTGTCGGCCAATGGGACGGTCATCAGTTCACCTGCGAGAGCAAGCCTGAGGTGACAAAGTGGATGGACTATGGCAAGGACCACTACGCCACCGTCACGTTCAGCGGCGCACCCAACGGCCGTCATGTCGCCCTGGCATGGATGAGCAACTGGCAGTATGCCGCTGTCGTTCCCACGCTGCAATATCGTTCAGCCAACTCCATCCCCCGCGACCTCAGCCTGTTCACCGACGGTGACGAGAACTACGTCAGCGTGAAGCCGTCGCCCGAGGTAGTCAAAGCCTTTAACAAACCGGCAGCAGGACTGTGCGAGGCCTGCATGGTGGAGGTGAACCGTCTGCGTTCCGGTGCCGTCATCACGCTGTCCAATGACAAAGGAGAGCAAGTGGTCATGCGCTACAACGCACAGAACCACACGTTCTCTGTTGACCGCACAAAGAGTGGCAAGACCGATTTCAGTGAGGCCTTTGCCTGCACGACGACAGCCCCCACCCACGGCAAAGTCAACCGTGTACTGATCTTCGTCGACAAGAGCAGCGTGGAAGTCTTTGACGGTGACGGCAAGTTCGTTCTCACCAACCTTGTCTTCCCCACCAGACCCTATGACAAATTGAGCGTGAAAGGCGGTAAGGCGAAGATCTGGAAGATGAAATAAAGATTTTAAGCCATTTGATTTTCAACGTAGCAAAGAACCCTTTGCTACGCTGAAAACGTTCCTACTCTGCCTATCGAATGATCTATTTCCTGTTTTCGTCACTTTTTCGAACTATATCTGTGGCTGATTGATCATCAGTGTTGGTGCCCTTTGACTTGTGTTATTTTTTGTTGTATAAAGTGACAAAAAACCGGCCCTGAGAATCGATTCTTTTTGACGAAGACCTATCTTGGCTCCGTTTTTTGCGAAAATACGAGCATTTTTATAAGTATAAGGAAATCAAGGTGTTACAAACCAATTGCTTTTGCAATGTTATGAGAACGCCTTTCTCTGGCTAAATTTTCTAGAGAATTTGTTGTCATCACGCTTATTTCTAACGATGAAATGGGCGTGATGAGCGTATGAAATCAGCGTGATGACAAGGTCAAATCGGCGTGATGACAACATCAAACTGCCTTTTTGTGCTTCAGACGGGGCAAAAATGGCACTGAGAAACCATCAAGTCCTCTTCTCCTTTCTCTAGAATGAAAGTTGTGACGAACCTACTTTTGTCAAGAGAAATCAAAGGTTGCTGGTATGTATGCGCTGAGCTGCAATTTCCAACCGTCTTTGTGCCACTTCCTTGTCGAGTGGATTCTCGTCAGCAGGTTGTCCGTCGTTGATACACACAACTTGGGAAAAGCCAGCGTCGAGTAATGCTTCTCGGTCTTCTATGCGCCCACTGGCAAGAACGACAGGTACTCCTGCCTTCTGCGCATGATGTAACACCACACTCGGCAACTTGCCCATGAGTGTCTGGGCATCGGACGCGCCCTCGCCCGTGATGACAAGATCCGCATGTTGCAGTAAGTCGTCGAGATGATTGCTTTGCAATACCAGTTCTGCGCCACTCTCCATCTGAGCATCCATGAACTGCATGAAGGCATAGCCCAATCCACCGGCAGCACCGGCACTGGGTCTTTGGCTCATGTCGTAGCCCTGATGTTTGGCAGCCATCGCAGCGAAAGTTGTCGCACGTCGCTCGAGAAGTTCCACTTGCCGTTCATCGGCTCCCTTCTGTGGCGCAAAGACATGGGCCGCACCATGCGGACCAGTGAGCGGATTGTCGACATCGGAAGCAAGCGTCACACGGACCGACTTCAGCACAGAGGTATCGAAGAGGTCGTACCACATCTGATGCAACTGCTGTTGGGCATGATGGCGCAGACAACGAAGCATGCCCAGTCCGCAGTCGCTCGTCGCTGAACCACCCAGTCCCACGATAAACTCGCGGCAGCCCTGCTCCCACGCATGCACCATCAGCTCGCCGACGCCGTAGCTCGTCGCCACGAGCGGATTGCGCAGTTCCGGCTCAATCTTGTCGAGTCCCACGGCCTGCGCCACCTCGATGATGCCCCTGCCATCCTTGATGCCATAGTCAGCGTCAGTCCACCGCATCATCGCGTCGTGGACATGGCAGTGCTCCACCCTATCGGGACGCATTGCCCTCAGGAAGCCCTCGCCACCATCGCTGGCCTCGATCTGATTTATCTCCACATCGTCATGCTGGGCTCTCAATCCTTTGGCGCACGCCTCGTTTGCCTCCTGGCTGCTCATGCAACCCTTGAAACTGTCAAATATCAATAATATCATATTCAACCAACAACTAAAGAATATCTGAGCCCAAGTGCATTACTAATTAAGAGAAAGGTTGACAGCTGCATATCACTATTACCACGCTCTATATTACTGATAAACTCACGCTTCTTGCCAATCTTATCAGCCAATTGTTGCTGAGTCATCTTCTGTTGCTTACGCTGCTCTTTCAATATTTCAGCATAATAGAAAGATTTAGCACGAGCTTCAAAAGCTTCACGTGAAGGAGAACCTTTGGGGCCATACTCTTTATCTAATCTTGCTGATGAGGTCTGAAGCTTATTTAACTTGTTTTCGTCTAACTTTATCATATCTATTCCTCCATATATTTTCTTAATATCTTATTAGCAATTTCTACTTCTTGCTTATACTGCTTCTTACTTTTCTTCAAGAAAGAATTAAGGAAGATGACTCTACTGGATTCTATAAAACTTATGGCATCTATGGCGAACATAACAGTACGATACTCGTTACTGCCTATTGAAACACGTGCCTCATAAAAATCTGTCCCCTCTATGTTCTTCACAAACTTAGTACTGACAACCTTTATAGTCGCTATTATCTGTTCTACATAATCGTACTTTACTCTAACCCTCATGGGAAGAGCATCTAAGTATTCTTTATACTCATCCGAATAGTAGATTTCCCTTATCTTCTTATCCATACTACAAAAGTAAGTGTTTTATTCCAAACAGACAAATAAAAGGGAATGAATTTATTACTTTTTATTGAATACGGCAAGCTACGCAATAAACGAAAAGCATTTGAAGAACATTTAGGGCTCGTCTTTCTGTAATATTTCCGCCCTTTCTACGTTAATAATACCATGATACGAAGACTTTTCATCTTGATGATACTCACGCTGCTGGGTCTGGACGGCATGGCACAGAGCTTCACACTGCGCGGCCGCGTCATCGACGAGGAGGGCAATCCCGTGGAGTTCGCCAGCGTGTCGTGCCTGCAACAAGGCAAAGCCACCGTGACCTCAGCTCAGGGTAACTACAGCCTTACGCTTCACTCCGCTGACTCGGTGGTAGTGAAGTTCTCTATGCTTGGCTACCGCACAAAGACACGCGTGCTGAGAAAGCCCAAGGGACCACAGACCTTACAGGTGACACTCTATGGCATGGCCAACACGCTCGGACAAGTAGATGTCACGGGACAAAAGATACAATCGGGACAGGGGCAGGAGCTCAGTACGAAGGACATGAAAGGCTCGCCGTCAACGACAGGCAACGCCGTGGAAGAACTCGTGCAGAGCCAGGCCGGCGTATCGACCCACTCCGAACTGTCGTCGCAATACAATGTGCGTGGCGGTGCCTTTGACGAGAACTCTGTCTATATAAATAATGTGGAGGTCTACCGCCCTTATCTTGTGCGTAGCGGACAGCAGGAAGGACTCTCCGTCATCAATCCCGACATGGTGGAGCGCATCAACTTTTCTACCGGCGGCTTCGAGGCAAAGTACGGCGACAAGATGTCTTCGGCTCTCGACATCACGTATCGTCGGCCCAAGCATGCCGAGGCTTCGGCTACCGTTTCCTTGCTCGGTGCCAGTGCCTATGTGGGACTGGGCGGTAAGAACTTCTCGTGGACCAACGGACTGCGCTATAAGACTACGAAATATCTCCTCGGCTCGATGGAGACCAACGGCGAGTACAAGCCCAACTTCCTCGACTACCAGACCTATCTCCATTGGCGGCCCAACAAGTTATGGAGTTTCGACATCATCGGCAACATCTCGGACAACCATTATACTTTCCAGCCCGAAAGCCGCGAGACCACCTTCGGCACGCTCGAAGACGTGAAGTCGTTCAAAGTCTATTTCGACGGGCAGGAGAAGGACCGCTTCCGGACTTATTTCGGCACGGTGGGCATCACACGCCACTGGGGCGACTCCACCTCGGTGTCGCTGCTTGGCTCTGCCTTTTCAACCAGTGAGCGTGAGCAGTACGACATACAAGGACAATACTGGCTCACGCAGACCGAGACCTCAGAGGACCTCGGCGTGGGCACCTACTTCCAGCATGCCCGTAACTACCTCAAAGCACGCGTGGGCAGCGTGAAACTCATGGTCAACCATAAGACCGCGGCACACAACATCGAGGGAGGCATCACCTTTAAGAAAGAACATATCGAGGAGAACTCGCGCGAGTATGAGATGCGCGACTCGGCAGGATACAGCATCCCCCACACGGGCAAGGATCTGTATATGATCTATTCGCTCAGAGCTAAAAACAAGCTCGACGCCAACCGCACCGAGGTTTATCTGCAAGACACCTGGCGCTATCACCGCAACGACTCCAGCACGCTCTACACGCTGAACTACGGCGTACGCTTCTCTCATTGGAACTTTAACCAAGAGTCGACGCTATCGCCGCGCGTCTCACTCGGCATCACGCCTTCGTGGAACCGCGACCTGACCTTCCGTCTGGCCACGGGACTCTATTACCAAGCTCCGTTCTTCAAAGAGTTACGCGATACGTCGACCGTAAACGGCATGACCGTCGCTTCGCTCAACAATAAAGTGAAAAGTCAGCGTGCCATCCACGTCATCGGTGGCATGGACTACCGCTTCAAAGTCAACAACCGTCCTTACCGCTTCTCGGCTGAGGCTTATTACAAGTTCCTCCATAACCTCATCCCTTACTCGGTAAGCAACGTGCAGGTGGTCTACTATGGTGACCACACTGCCACAGGTCATGCCGCCGGCGTAGACCTGAAGCTCTACGGTGAGTTTGTTCCCGGCACTGACTCGTGGATCACACTCTCGTTCATGAATACGAAGATGAACGTCGACGGGCGCTCATTGCCGCTGCCTACCGACCAGCGCTTTGCCGCTCATCTCTTCTTCACCGACTATTTCCCGGGCACCACGCGTTGGAAGATGAGCCTGCGACTGACCTATGCCGACGGTCTGCCTTTCTCCACGCCACACCGTGAGCTCACCTCTGCCTCTTTCCGTGCGCCGGCCTACAAGCGAGCCGACATCGGCATGAGCTATCGCCTCTACGACAACAGTGACCATCACAGCGACCATTGGCTGAAGAATGTGTGGCTCGGCCTCGACTGCCTCAACCTCCTCGGCATCAACAACGTCAACTCCTACTACTGGGTCACCGATGTCGTCGGCCAGCAATATGCCGTACCCAACTACCTCACCGGGCGCCGCTTGAACGCCAAGGTGACGGTGGAGTTCTAAGTCTCACACCGTCCGCCTTGTTGTTATCTTACAATCTTCTTTCCACCGACGACACAGACGCCATGATAATGACTGCCCAACTGTGAGAGGTTGTCGGACAAACGCACACCTGAAAGACTGTAGACGGGCTGCGTCTCAGTCTTGTCTGCATGAACATTCTGTATAGCTGTGGTGAAGGTACCGTCGAAGGTAAAGGTGACCACCGAACGTTTGGGAATGGTGATGACTTTGGTGCTGTCAGGTTGAGTACGCAACGAAGGATCAAGGTCAAGCGTATGCGTGCTATCCGTGATATACTTGCGGATGGATGTTGCCGACGTGTTGAAGCGCACCGTCTTTGCCTCCGCAGCATTGTTGACAAACACCGCCACAACACGTTTTCCGTCAGGAGAAAGGAAAGCCGTAGCCATGAGACCGTCGATGTCGTCCACGGGCGTTCACGTCATGGCAATACGCTGATAGCCCGGCCGGATGAAGAGGCTATAGTTGCCAAGTACCCACAGATTGGGATTGGCAGCCACTGTGCCGCCCTTGGTCAGCGAGCCATAGCTCTCGTAGCCCGTGTCGCCGGAAGCATTGAGCCGGAGCAGCTCAAAACGGTTTTTCTGACTGTACTGCACCTGCGACATCGCGGTCCAGTACGACCACGACGACATATTGCCTTGGGTAAGACCGATATGGATGAGCTTACCCATGAACAAAGCGATATCCATCTCGCCCGCTTTCTCATAGGAGGCTGGGAAGCCCGTGTCGGTGCCCGGCTCGCGGTCGAGCATACTCCACTCGGTTTGCATAACTTTCAGTCCATACTTTTTGGCTTTCTCATCAACCTTCTTTCTCACATCGACCAAGGTAGCATCACTGCCAAATGTCCAGTAGTCGTGTCCTGCTACGGCCTTCTCCACATGGTTAAGTCCACCAACATATGTTTCTTTGTTTGCAGGATTCCAGAAAGCATCGATCTGATCAGAGGCTCTGCCACCATAGTCTGTACAATGCTGGTAGACACGGTCCCAAGAACTGGCCTCGGGCATGACAATAGACGTGCCCGTCAAATGCTGATTCTCAATCGCTTTATCCAATTCACGTACGAGACGACTTATCTCAGCATTCTGCCAAGGAGAGCCCTCCTGACCATCGCGCCAGTCAAAAGCCGGCTCGTTAACAGGGTCGACATAGGTGATAGGGTAGCCCTGGTCAGTGAAATGCTTGGCTGTTGTGGCTATATAGTTTGCGTAGTCGTCGTAGCAGTCTTCTTTCAGGTTGGCTCCCGTCGCTCCGTCTTTGTTGTTGGCCAGTCCGTTGCCCGTATAATAAATAGGTGCAGAGTTGGCGAAAAGAAGGAAATGATCAACGCCATAGTTCTTAGCCTGCTCCATGAACCACCGTTGTCCTGAGCAACGATTCCAATCATAGCTGCCGTCTGCTTTGAGGTAGCAGTCTGCCCGTCGAGTGACATTCGCGATATTCGATCCGTCGCCTTGCTCACTGCTGCCAGCGCCTAAGTTCACGCGCCACACCGAGAGCCCTATGCCACGGGGATTTCCCTTGGCATCGGTCTCACGGGAGAAGAGCAAGCGCGCCGCCCGCTCCTTCTCGGCCTTGGAAAAATCGCTACCCACATATTCCGCAGTCCAGCAGTCGGAAGCGCCAAAGTCCATCATGGTCTGATAGCGTAACGATGGGTTGAAGCCCACGACAGAAACTGACTGGGCAAAAGCTGAAGAGCCGAGCGACAATGCCGCAGTTGACAGCAATAGTATTTTCTTGTATCGTCTCATGGATATAAACGATTGATGATTCACGTCTGAAGATTGTTTGTCTAAGGGTTAATATGACTTTCCCTGCAAAGATACAATATTTTTTCGAAGTTTAAGTGGAATCCATGAAAAAGAATAGCTACAAGGAAATGACATCTACACTGAACGGAACCCACCGTTGGCTGAATACTTTTCATCGCATGGGCAGTTACCGCGTATCTTTGCTAACAGGAACGCAAACATTAGGAATATGAAAAGAGTATTATTCATCGGAATCCTTGCTGCCATTTCCTCGTTGGCTATGGCGCAGGAAAGCAACCAAGCTGCACAGCAGCAACAGAATGGGCGACCATGGGGGAGACTACCCATGAGAGCACACTTCACGGTTGACAGTCTCAACAACTACATGGACAGTCACCTGAATCTGACCGAAGAGCAAGCCAAGAAAGTGAAGAAGTTGAACAGTAAGTATGCTGAGGTCATCGAGGGTATGCGGCCACGCAACGACGACAAAGAAGGCCAGCGCCCAGCTCAGGGTGGCTCTCTTGGCGGAATACGAGGCGGTCGTCCGTCCAGTCCACCACCTTCCATGGGAGATATGCAGGGTGGACATGGAGGAATGGGAGGACCCGGTAACGGCATGGATGGCCCCGGCGGTGGTTCCATGCCTTCTTCGGGAAGCAACAGCGATCCGTTCAAGGAGATGGAGAGAAAGCAGGATAAGTACGACAAGCAGTTGAGAAAGATTCTCAACGACAGTCAGTACGCAGCTTACGAGAATCCGTTTACCAACCCTCACTTGGTGTACAGAGCTGGTTGGTTTCAAGTTCTGCAGACGGGATAGGCAGGTAATAATACTTATTGGTGTTATCCACCTTACCCGTCTCCAGCTGCTTGTATCTTACCGCGTTGCAGGTCTTGATACGCTCATCGAGCAATCCCCAGCGACGAAGATCGTAGAAGCGTTCTCCATCAACAAAGAATTCAATGGCGCGCTGATGCTCCAAATCACGGAAGATATCAGCCTCAGTCATGCTGCCACTATAGTCGTTAAGATTGGCGCGCTCACGAATCATGTTGATATACGAAACTGCTTTCTGCAAATCCTTGTGCGCTGTGCTAAAGAGATAGCATTCTGCCAAATTTAGAATCACACCATCGTAACGCAATACACGCTCATTGATCGTCGATTTACATGATGCATCCTCATTGACATCTTTGTCCCAGTTCTCATAGCGAAGAATCCAATAGGTACCCCATTGGCTCTGTGGAAATTTCTGGCGGAACGGCTCTTTGTAGTACATACATCCATCATAATCCCAAGCCACAGACACACGCGCCCGGTAGTCATAGTTGCCATTCTTGTCCTTCTCCTGCGTCATGATGTCCATGATTTGCTTTGTTGGCTGAGCCTCAAACCATCCGCCTACGACTGAAGCTGCGTATTCCATGGCTCTGGATGTAGTCTGACTGGTGTTGTTGGTCTCACCGTTACTCCACACATTCGTTCCACCGACGTCCTCCATCGGTGCCTCAAAGATGCTCTCGCTGTTGAATTCATGAGCCTCATCAATATTCCAACGGAAATCCTGACAGAGTGAATAACTGTACGGAGCTTTGGTCAGTGGCTCCAGCACACCGATAGCTTTGTCATACTCCTTTTCATAGAGATAGATTTTCCCCATAAGCGCATAGGCAGCACCTTTGGATGGTTTGCCAAGAGCAACCGCCTTGACCGGTAGACAGGATGCCGCTATTTCCAAGTCTGAGATCGCCTGGTCCCATATCTCTTTCTGTGAAGACTTTGCCAACGGGAAGTCTGCAGAGCTTTCAGAAGCCTTCAGACGCAAGGGAGCATCCTTGAACTCCTTGCCCAAGTTGAAAAGATACAGTGCTCGGAGAAACGAGGCTTCGCCACGGGCCTCTTTCACAAAATCATCACTGAGCAACCCCTGGCCCGCATCATCTATGTGCTGCAGCACGCTGTTGCATCTGAAGATGCCACTATAGAACTGATAGAATATGGATTGGGCTACAGCATTGCCGTTGGAGTTGGTAAAGTAGCAAGCCGAGAAGATATCACTGATGTCGTTTCGGAACTCCACCTCATCAGCTCTGGCTATGCGCATCATCACACCACGAGTACCATAGTAACCACCATTAATACCCTCTTTGAGCGGGGAATAGCAAGCCACAAGAGCCTTGTTGAAATCTGACTGGCTCCTCCAGAACGTGCTTTCTGTTTGTGCGTTGGGGTTGACCTGGTCAAGCTGGTCACTACAGGAGGTACTGACCATGACGGTGCCCAATATTGCACTAAGTATATAGACATGAAGTCTTTTCATAGCTGTTGAATAATAAAAGGTTTAGAATGTGAGATTGATTCCGGCCATATAGGTACGGTTGTTGGGATAGATGAACTCATCAAATCCACGCTGATAGACGCTGCTGGCATTGACATCCGGGCTGTAGCCGCTATAAGGAGTAATCGTGAACAGATTGTCTAACTCGATATATGCGCGAGCAGTCTTGAAGAAGCCAAGGAAGTTCTTGGGAAGATTATAGCCCAGTTGCACGGAGCGGAGGCGCAAGTAGGTACCGCTTTCCAAGAAGCGTGTGCTCTCTGTGCGGGCATTGCGGTTAGGATCATTCCATACAAGACGCGGTATTGAGGCATTGTGGTTCTGCTCGGTCCAGTGATCCAATACGGTTGCCAAGTAGTTGCTGCCGTATGTCACGTTCTCAAGTTCCTGGCGTGTGGCGTTGTAGATCTTATTGCCCACGACACCCTGGAGGGTGAAACTCAGGTCAAAACTCTTATAGCTGACGCTTCCATTGAAGGCGTAAGTGAAGTCTGGGAACGGACTACCGCAATAGACACGGTCATCGTCATTGATGGTGCCATCACCATTAACATCCTTGAAACGTATGTCGCCAGGCCCAGCACTGGGCTGAATGAGCTTTCCATCCTTGTTGTAAGCCTGAACCTCCTCTTTACTGTTGAAATATCCGTCAGTAGGAATCAGCCAGAATCCTGCGATAGGATAGCCTGCTATGGTCTTCGTTGTCCAAGTGCCACCATGTACCGTTCCACCAGTGATAAACTGACTGTCTGTACCCATGTTGATTACCTTGTTCTTATTGAAGGACCCATTGAAGCTTGCGCTATAATTCCAGTCATTTCCTATTTGGTCGTTCCATCCGATGTTGAATTCAAAACCTCTGTTACGTATCTTTCCTGCATTTCTCACAGGGTTGGAGGCTGAACCGGTCGAGAGAGGTATTGGCACTTGAAGGAGGATATCCTTGGTGTTCTTCACATAGTAGTCCAAAGTGAGGCTCAGTCTGCTGCTTAAAGCCATGAAGTCAATACCCACATTGGTCATAGATGTCGATTCCCACTTAATGTCAGGATTGGCGAAGTTCTTGGGGAATGCACCTGTATAAACACCATTGCCTACATTGGGATAATTGATTCCGGAACTGACAACTGCGGAATACATGTAATTAGAAATCTCCTGGTTACCGAGTTCACCATAGCCGAGACGCAGTTTCAATTGATCAATCCAGTTCACATTCTTCTTCACAAAGTTCTCCTCTCCTATGTTCCAGCCTGCTGACACTGAGGGAAAGTTTCCCCAATGGTGACCAGGTCCGAACTTCGAGGAGCCATCTCTACGGATGGTAGCCTGAATCAGATAACGGTTATCATAAGAATAGAAGACACGACCGAGGATAGATGTCAGCGTAGAGTGCCGACTATTGCCACTTGATGTCAGTCCACTTGTGGCAGCGTCAAGCTCTCTTAATCCTTCGGGAAGGTTCTGGCCGGAGCCAAGTAAGTAGCGATAACGGTTGTCTTGGAAAGAGAAACCTGCCAACGCTGACACTTTGTGCTTACCAAAGGTACGGTCGAAGGTCAGCAGATTTTCCAACAAGAGGTTGCGCGTACGTGTCTGCGACTCTGAGTTGGTGGTAATGGTATTTTTGTCACCACCAAAGTCAAAGAGACCTGTAAAAGTATTGTAACGATAGAACTGGAAGTCAGGAGTGAAACTTAACTTGTACTTCAATCCTTTGATAGGTTCTACACTCACATAGACATTGGCGTATATCTTCGTGTTGTTCTCGCGGTTTCGTATCAGATTGTTGTCTGCCATGCCCAACGGGTTGCGCAAATTGAGGACATCCCCCTCCGTAGCACCGTATCCTCCTACTTTCGTATTATCATATCGTGAAAGGGTTGGCACCGAAAGAAGGCTCTGGCCAATCATTCCACCTCTGATGTCGCTAAGCATAGGCTTGTTCTCGTCATAGGACAAGATAACATTGGTACCCAGATTGAAAATACCCTTTTCAAAATCAAGCTTACTCTGCATGGTATAACGCTTGAAATTGGTGTTCTTCATCGTACCATCCTGATTGGTATAACCAAAGCTATTGTAGTACTTAGAGTATTTACCACCACCGGAAACCGAGAGATTGTAGTTCTGCATGAGAGCCGGGGAAAGCATAATGTCCTGCCAGTCGTTGTCTTCTCGCTGTTCAAGGTTCTGAGCCATAACGAGCGGTGCCAAACCTGCAGCAGCACGGCTCTCGGTAGTTACCTGCGCCCATTGCGATGCATTGAGGAGATCGAGATATTTTGATGGGGCATTCACGCCAATGCTTGCCGTGGCATTAATGTTAGGAACACCATCCGTGTTAGAGCCACTCTTTGTGGTAACGATAACGACACCGTTAGCAGCTCTGGAACCGTAGATAGCCGATGAGGAAGCATCCTTCAACACATCAATGCTTTCTATATCGGAAGGATTGATCTGATCGATGCTTGACATGTACATGCCGTCTACTATATAAAGAGGTGTGGCATTGTTGAGCGTACCAATACCACGTACCATGACACGCGTGCCACTGCCTGGATAACCGCCCTGAGAAACGATATCGACACCGGCAATCTTTCCTTGCAGAGCCTGCCCGATAGTAGCATTACTCTGTGTGTTGAGTTTGCTTGCATCTACATTTGCCACAGAACCCGTCAAGTCCGCCTTTCTTTGTGTACCATAACCGATAACAACAAGTTCATTGAGCGTCTTGTTGTCCTCTTTCAGCTTTATGGTACCCATAGACGCCCCCTGCGCCGTCATCTGTTGACTGACATAGCCAATAAAGGAAATCTCTACTGTCGCTCCCTGAGGGACATTCCGAAGCACATAGTTTCCATCAAAGTCAGTAATCGTTCCATTACTTGTGCCTTTGATGATGACAGTAGCGCCAATCACCGGCTGTCCGTCTTGATCGAACACGGTACCCTTGACTACAGGAATAGACTTAGATGTTTGGCCTATCTCCGGATTACTGGGAGCTGCACTCGGTCGTGCATAGGCTCCGACTGTACTGCATAGCGATAGCGCCAGACAAGATACATAGATAAGGTTGCTTCTCATCATTTAGTTAGTTTTTGGTTTATAAGTTTAGATATTAAGATACGGATGTAGGTCCGATTTCAAATGCAAAAGTAAGATAATAAGTGTACCCAAGAAATGGACAAGACCTACTATTTTGATGGACAATATTACGAAATGAGAGTTTCTCATTCGCATTTTGTGTCTATTTTAGTTTTGGTTTCAGCTCGTCCGGTGAGTCCTTGGTGTACATGTTCACGGGCGGAGCCGTCTTTGTAAAGAGGTCGGTGATGACCGTGACGGGAAGCGTCAGGGCTGGCTGGAAGCGGTCACTCTCCATATAGTCGATGAGAGCCTTGCGCATCTGTCGGGCCACCAGACGGCGGTCGAGGTGGCTACTGATGTCCATCGTGGTCATCAGCAATTTGCCGTTGAGCACGTTAGCCTCTATCATCATGCCGAGCTTGTGACTCACATGCCACGTGTCGATAGGTTGTATGGGCGACTGATAGTCACGAGGCAGTGCTGCGAGGTTCATCACCTGAGCGTTGTTGACCAGCTCCCACCAGTTGAGATTGCTCCAGTCGTCGGTGGGGAACTCACGGAACAGCGGGTGCAGCGAGTCTATGGTCAAGCCCGTGGTATGCGGCGGACGCATCTTAAACCAACTTGTATTCCAGAAGACGGGCAGGTAGGTCTGCTTCACATCGTTGCCGTAGCGTACCTTGCCGGCCGCCGTGATGAGCACCTTGCCGCCATGGCGGAGCAGGGTGAGCGCACGGTTGTCCAATGAGTCGGTAATGTAGAGATTCTTATCGTGAGGCTCTAAATCCTGAGACTGAAGAGGCGGATAGACCCAATAGTCGTATTGATTCGTGATGGTCCGGCCGTTGGCTTGCAGCCTCAGCGTGAGCGTGTATTTGCCGGGCTGGGCAACATTGATGAAAAGCGGTATGCGAGCTACATGCAGGCTCTTGCCACTGGGGATGTCGAGCTTACCCACAATCTTATTTCCCACAGAAGGCGAGATAGCATAAGACAACTGACCACTCAGGCTCTCCTTGCCATAGACCGCATTATAGACATCGACAGGTACTTCACATGTCTCGCCTGAGGCAAAGACAAACTTGGGGAACTCTGCCATGACAACGAGGTCGTTGCACGACTGCCGCCACTCGGTGCTGTCGACATAGCCCTTTTCTCGCCAGAAGACGTTCAACGGACCGACCAGCGCCGTACCCTGACCACTATAGTCGTTGAGGCCGAGGAGCATGAAGCCTGCGTAATCTTTTGTACGCAAGTTGCGCTCCATCTCAAAGCGATAGCACAGCGATTGCAGTTTGCCGCTGGCGTGGAGAAACTTTCCTGCCATCGTCGCCATGCCATTGTCACGCAACAGATCGGCAAATATGTCGAAGTTGTAAGCCTTGTAGACGCCCGTGTACTGGCTGCGTTCCCTCAGGTCGGGGAAAGCGCACCACTGTCCCTGCTCGTGGGCAATGATGGGCGAGTGGTTGGGTACGCTGTCCTTGTAGTTGCGTGGGAAGCGCAAGTCCTTGTCCAAGTTGTCCATGCTCTGTGGAGCCGCATGATTCCAGTCGAGTCCGCGCCCACCGCCTTTCACGTGATATTCCGATCCGTTGTCCCATGCCCATCCGCCGCCTACGTTGAAGCTGCAATAGACGCGTCGGGGATCGGTTTGTTTCCAGTACTCCACCCAGCGGTTGCCCCAACTGACCCAATCACCTGCAGGTTCGTTGCCGGCCGACATCATCAGGAACGAAGGATGGTTGCCATAGTGCCGTACCATACGTTGTGTCTCGTTCATAAGATAGTGGTCGATGGCCATGCCACGGTTCATCTTCACACCATGATTAGGCCAGCTCGGTCCCTCGGGAGCCAGATAAAAGCCTACCTCATCGGCCGCTGTAAATGCAGCCTCGGGCGGACAGTAGCTGTGGAAACGCATGGCATTGAGACCATACTGCTTGCACTTGACGAAGATGCGCTTCCAACTCGCCACGTCGGTGGGTGGAAAACCCGTAAGCGGAAAGTCGCAGTTCTCTACTGTGCCGCGAATCCAAATAGGATGGCCGTTGAGATAGAACAGTGTGCCTTGGATGGTGATTTCACGCATGCCGAAAGTAGTGCGACAGGTATCATCGCGCGAGCATACGGCCAACTGATAGACATAGGGTGAAGCCTCGGACCACTGCCGTGCATTCTTCACTGCCAGCAGATAGGTAGAGTCGTTTTGCCGCTTGGCATTAACCATTTTTCCGTTTAACAGAAACGTCAACTTCTCTCTTGGCCCACTGACGACAACTGTGGCCGACTCATTATTTATATGTGGGTACACCTGTACGTTGCCGACCGGGTGCCGACCGCGACATTGCAGTTCCATGCGGCCAACGAGACCATTCCAATTGCCTTGCGTCTGGTCGGTGACACTGTGCGAGTCTTGTCCCACGCATACGTTCTCAATGCCATTATACACTTTGACGGTCACCGTATTCTCTTTGCCTGGGACAATAGCCGATGTCACATCATACACATGTGGCGTATTAAGACTCATCTGATGCCCCACTGCTTTCCCGTTGACCGTTACCGTGGTCTCAATATGCGGCCTTTCGAGGAAGAGCGTCACCACACGGCCTTTCCACGCTTTCGGTACGAAGATGCCACGGGTATAGACTACCTCACCCACGTAGTGCTTGTTGGGAGTGAGGAAGAATGGGAACTTCATGTGACCCTTCCGGCGGTACGGAGTCATGTAGGGATTGTAGTAGAACGAGGAGTCGTAGAGCGAGCCTGTCCAACGTGTGTCCACCGAAAGCTCGTCACCGAGATTGTTTGTCAGCAAGGAGCCCGGCAGCCTGACTGCGTGCTGTAATAGGTTGCCGCGCAGCCGTGCCTGCCAGTTGCCGCTAAGGTCGATGACATTTCCTGCTCCTGCCGACAGGGCTGAAAGCAGGAAGAGAATCAGGATACCAAGATGTTTCATCGGCTGAGAATCTTTATGCTGTTAATGCCTTCTCCCGGTGTGGTGTCAGCTTCTTGCGGGAAGTATACGGGCTCATCTTTCTGCATGGGCAGGATACGAAGCTCAAGCTTTTGTGTACCTTTAGGCAGTCTCCACAGACCATACTGGAAGTGCCGTCCATTGTAGAAGTTGTCGTCGATCAACTTACCATTGGCATACAGCCGTGCGCAGTCGCCGTGATAGTCGATGTCGAGAAGCGCATCGGAGGGAAGACTGTCGGGCAGATTGATCGTGTAGACTGCAGCCTGATTGAAGTCCGAGTCTGTCGGTTCCTCAGCCGCCTTGTTCACGCCAATGGTAATCGTCCGCAGCGGTCCTGCCTCACGTATTCTTTCATAGGGCACCTTATCCATAACCGTATGCGAGAAGGGCTTCACCGTCTCGCCCATCTGTTCTGACTCTTCTGTCGTCAGCAGGTAATAATGTTTATAGATGGGCTTGCTCATCCCACGCGGCTTGGCGTTTCTGATGACCTTTCCATCCTCAAAGGCAATCTCCACGGGAATCCCTTTCACCTGCATAAGATAAACCTTTCCATTCTCCTCACCAACGAGTTGTGCTGTGGCATAGCGGAGACCGGCAACGCCAACGGGGAAGATGCCAATAGCGTCGGCAGGGATGGTCATCGGGCGTGAGGGGAACGTTACGTCGCCGACATGGAACTGCACGCCCTTCTTTGCCGTGAGATGCTGCAGGCGCTCATAGTTGTTGAAGAAGACAAAGGCGGAATGCCCGTTGCTGCGATAGCTCCACCGCAGATAAGAGTCGTCGCCCTTGCGTACCTGCGCCGTATTGGGGAAGTGGGCCTCCATCGGTGCCAGCGTCTCCTGGAAGTCGTGCATGAAACGATGAAGGGGGCGCAGGCGGAAGAAGACGGGATTAGCCTGTCCAAACTCGCCAAGGGGAGCCTGGAAATCATAGGTCTTCACCGGCAGGTCGTTGTAGTTGGTAGCCACTGTGCGCTGGGTCTCATGGAGATAAGAGCACTTGCCCTCTGGGTTGGTACCACCATGATACATGTAGTAGCCCAACAGATTGCTGCCGCTGCCAAGCTTTACTACGGCCATGGCATAGGCATCGTTGGGATACATGAAGACGCGACGGTGATACGAGGTCATCATGCCGCCACCAAGCTCACAAGTGAAATAAGGATAGGTATTCTCGTCTTTGCGAGTAGTAGACTGGTTGCCATATCGGATTTGTTCCGTGGCAATGTTCTGGTTATCGCGGTTGGGTTTGAAGAAGAAAGCCTGATAGTAGTTACCCGCCGTCGGCGCAATGCTCCGCTCCCAAAAGCCATCGGCATAGTCGCCGTAAAGGGGCAACATCTCACCAAAGGGCACGGGTGTGGCGAGATCAGGCCAACCGGTGCGTGTGTAGAAGGGCAGCTCAAAGCCGATCCGCTGTGCGATCCTTTTCAGTGCCATGAGGTAGGAGCCTTTGCCATGGTATTCGTTGTCGAACTGGCAGGCAATGACCGGTCCGCCATCCTTCCATTGCAGGCCTTGCACTTGGGTGAAGATTTGCCGATAGAGTTTCTCGGCAAGTGCCAGAAAACGCGGATCCTCACTGCGGCTCTTGATGCCCTTGGTGAAGAACCAGTCGGGAATGCCGCCATTGCGCACCTCGCCGTGACAGAAGGGGCCGATACGGAGTACAACCAGCATCTGCTCTTGCTTGCAGATTTCCAGGAAATGTCGAAGGTTGCGTCTGCCGCTCCAGTCCCACTGATCCTCCATTTCCTCTATATGATTCCAAAAGACATAGGTAGCAATCATAGTCACGCCACCGGCCTTCATGTTCTTTACGGCACTCTCCCACTCATCTTCTGGCAGACGTGAGAAGTGTATCTCGCCCATAACCGGCGCTACGCGACGCCCGTCCATCATGAGGCTTTTAGAGTCCCACGTGATCTTGGGTTGGGCCCAAGCCTGTGGATGCAAAGTCAGAAACACGGCAAGAACCGTGAATGTCTTGATAAACTTGTTCATATGGCAAACTTGTTTGATAACGCCTTATTGATAGATGCTCATGGCATCTGTGGTTACCTCTTTATCCGATTTGCTGAAGAGCGCATTCATGGCATCAATTGACAGACTGCTTTGAGGCTGGAAATCGCTTGAGCGCATATATTTCAGGAAGCTGTAGACCAATTGCCGGGCTTCGGGATATTGCGTCTTGGACAACAAATCCATGGAAGTCAGCAACAGACGCCCACGGCCTACTTTGCATTCAAAAGCAAAAGACAGTCTGCGGTTGTTGGCAAAGTTGTCGACACATTTGACGATCATGTCAGAAGGAAACATCTTCAAGGAGTCTACCACCATGACCTTGGCATGTTTCACCAATTGCCACCACTGCCAATCCGTATTCGCCTCTGTAGGGAATGCTGCGAAGGCAGGACTACGCGGATTGCAGAGGATGCCCATCGTACCCGCCTGCTTGGGGAAGTGCACCGGACTCCAGAACACCGGAACAAACTTACCTTCCAGACCATTGATCTGCTCCGATCGGGGCGAAAGCAGCACGTCGCGGCCTTGCTGCAAAGCCTTGATTGCCGCGGAGACATTGTCCGTTACGACAACACGAGAGGATGACGTCGCATTGTCTAATTCGCTCGGATAGACCCAGATGTGCCAGCTGTTGTGCCATGCCGTGCCTTCGATGGAAGCAGAGAGTGTGAGACATGTAGCCTCTGAAACAGCAGAAAGAGGCACGGAAATGGAGTCTACATTGATGAGGCCATGATCGGCGGACGAAATCATAAACGCCCCCTTCTGGTTTCCCAACGACCATACCATCTTCTTTCCTTGCAGAGAAGAGGCGCCATAGTTTGCAACCATCAGTTGTGCCGTAAAGATCTCGTCATTGGTGTAGACGGCTTTGCCAAAGCTTGCCAACGGAGTGACGGGAGCACAAGCCTGCCGAAACTCTTCTGGTTTGCAGGCTCCTTTATTATCCCAGAAAGCGTCGACGAGGCCTACCAGTGCTGTGCTCTGACCGGGGAAGTCTTGCAGACCCAGCAACTGGAATCCACTCTGTCCGGGAGTTTTCAGTGCGCGTTCCACTTCCTCCTTATATAATATATAGGCCAGTCTGCCCGAAGCCCGGGTCCAACTTTCGGCTTCATCGAGCAGTCCTTTGTGCTGCAAATCCGAGCGGATCGCTTTCAAGTTCAAAGGATCGAGCACGCCTGTGTACTTGCTGATTTCTTTCAGATTGGGATAGACAGCATATTGCCCGATCTCATGTGAGAAGAAAGGAACGCTGATCTTACCCAATGCGGCCTGATAGTTCTTGTTGAATGCAGGCGGCTCACTGTCGAATACGCCTTGTCCACGTACCCATCCCTTGTCTGTCCATTGTGTGACGAAGTACTGATCTTCCGGCTCTGGTCGCTGCCCATGGCCTTTCTCAAAGGTGAAGGAAGTGGTCGTGTAGAGCCGGCTGGGGTCACGTTTCTTCATGTAAGACACGAGACCATTGAGAAATTTGAAGTCCGGCTGCAGTTCGTTACCGCAACTGATAAAGCACAACGAGGGATGATGGCCATAATTGTCGATGATCCTGTCGTACTCTTCCCGCAAAAAACGACATGTAGCCGAATCCTTTCCTATTTTCAACGACCAGACGGGCAACTCCACCTGCAGGTAGAAGCCCAAAGAGTCTGCCACACGAAAAGCGGCGTCCGGTGGGCAATAGCTGTGGAAACGCAAGTGGTTGAGTCCCCACTGGCGGGCCGTGACAAAGACTTTCTCCCAACCAGCATTGTCGGTAGGGGGCGTTCCTGTAAGTGGGAAGATGCAACATTCAAGGGTTCCCCGCAGGAATGTTCTTCTCCCATTGACCCATAGATGTCCGTCCTCTGTGCTGAGCTTGCGGACGCCAAACCGCTGTGTCGTCAAGCTGTGGCCAAGTTTTGTCGTCAACGTGTGCAGGTTGGGATTGAATTCATCCCACCGACTCAACGTGTCCGGCAACAAAGGATGCCAGCATCCCTCTGCGTCGAGACTCGCATTCACGCGTCTGCCGTCTACCCAGTATTTTGGTTTGGAGGCTTTGTTCGCAGGCAAAGATACGGCCAAGGTCATTTGTCCCAACACGCCGTTCCACCGTGTCTGTGTCTCTTCAGTATAGGCATGCGCCATCAACATGTATGAGATGTCGTATTGCTGGCGATTGTCTACGGTCAGCTGCAACGTATGCTGTCCGGCTTTCAGACCTTTGGGCAGATGAAACACATGTGGCGCGACGAGACTCTCCTGCTTCTGTCCAATGTCCTGCCCGTCGATGGCAACGCGACTCGCCCAAAGCACGCGCTCCAGTGTCAACGTCAATGGGCGTCCAGCCATTGTCTTCGGGATGTCTATTGTTCGGGCATACGTCGCCTTACCTACAAAGGAAACCTTACGCGTCAGATGACGCAACTGCTCCCGTCCCATCTGCAAAGGCAATGAAGACGGTGTGCCGATGCCTGCCATGTCGAGCGTACCGGGCAAAGCAACAGGTTTGTTGACGCTGACACCCGAAGTGTCTGTAAGCATCCACTGACCACTAAGATCAATCTTGTCTTGTGCAGAGACATGACAAGCGGACAGACATAGGATGATAGCTATAATAATTTTATGTAGCATAAGGCTTATCTATATTAGATACTATTTGATAACCGTATTGAACTGATAGATACCCAAGTGGTTGGGATCGAGCTTGGCTGCCTCTTCGAGATAGCGCTGACCATGCTCTTTGTCGCCTAAGCCGTAGTAGCCGAGTGCCAGCATATATTTGCAGTGCACGACATTGGCCTGGTCGAGATCGCCTTCCCAAATCTGCAGGTCGGGCAACGACACGGCGAAGTAGTCCATCACAATGTGGTCGAAGAGATGGTTCTTGCCATAGTTGAGCAACTTGTAGAAGCGACCGTGAGCCTCGCCCGTTCTGCCAAGTTTCAGCATTGCCAGTCCCTGATAGAAGATCTTGTCGGGCTTGGCATCGTTGTAGTACATGGCTGCCGCAGGCTCTGTTGGTCCGAGCGTAGCTTTCTCCCAGTACTCCTTGGCTTTCTCGTTTTCACCCTTAGCATTGTAAGCACAGCCGAGGAAATAGTAGAAGTCGTTCTCCTGGGCACCGTAGAGCTTGCCCTCACCGAGATGATGGGGATAGACGAGACACTCATTGAGGAGTTGAATGGCTGTGTCGTAGTCTTTACGGTCCAACGCCTGCTTGGCGAGCTCCACGCGTGCGAGCTGGTATTGTCCGCTGACCTTGCCTTCGCCACCTTCCCATGGATGGAACTGATGGGCATCGAGTTTTTCCTTAGCCTGCTCGTAGTGACCGGTGAGATTGAGCAAGGTGATTTCCTCCAGCAGCAGATCGTCGCGCTGGGCGATGAGCTCGGGGTACTGCTCAAGATGCTTCAGTCGCATGTTGTGGTCATAGCCGAGTCGCTTATAGAGCTGGTCGAGTTCCATGAGTATGCGGCCATCCTTGGTATTGAGGCTGAAGGCCTGCTCCATATCGGCCACGGCCTGCTCAGGATTGTTCTCCTTGTTGAACTCTTCCAATGCGAGGTTGCGCCAAACAGTGGGGAATGTCGGGTCGAGCTCAGCAGAGCGGTTCCAGTGGAGACAGGCCACATCGTACTGCCGTGCGCCATAGTAGAGCGTACCGAGATAATAGTGAGCTTTTGCGTCCTCAGCGTTATAGTCGATGGCAGCCTCCAGGGCGAGGATCGCCTCAAGACGGTTGGGGAAGCAGTAGTCGCTGCAAGCCTTGGCACCAAGGTCGAAGCCTTCCTTCTTTCCGGTGAGTCCCATATAATAATAGGTCATCGCTGTTGTGGCACCATTGTCTACGGCAAGTTGCCAGACGCCAGCGGCCGTTTCGTTCTGTCCGCAACGCCAATAGTCGAGTCCGAGCTCGTCGTAGTTGTTGAACTGTCTGTGCATCAAGTTGACGAGATCGTCGAGCACTGTCTTGTCACCAGTGAGCAGATATTCCTCATAGCGGCAGCCATAGTTGAAGAGATCGATTTGCTTGCTCTCCCGGCAGACACGCAGTGCCTCGTCCTTGTGTCCGGCGAGCCGGAGTACCGTGGCTTTCAATGCCAGCACCTTATGGTTGCGGCTGTTGCAAGCCAGACTACTGTTGACCTCCTCCAAGGCATCGCCGAGTCGGCCTTCCTTTGTTGAGATGCAGGCAGCCTGATAGAGAGCGGCACTCCGCCAGGCATAGCTCCACACAGCTTTCCAGAACCATTCGTAAGCCTCGTGCTGCTTGCCCTGATAGAACAGCGACAAAGCGAGGTTGTAGAGCGGCTCACCGTCGTAGGGATTGGGATTGCGCTTATAGAGCACTTTCTGTGCGCGGCGCAGATAAGACTCGGCTTTGTCGAAACGACCACGGCGCAGATACCACAGTCCCATCTGATTGAGACAACGATAGTCGTTGGGATCGCGGCGCAGCGCTTCCTCATAATAGTCTGTTGGATTCCAGGTGGCATGACGATACTGCTCCAGATGCAGTCCGGTGAGATAGAGCTGGTCGTTGGTCTTGGTGTCCCCGGGCGACAAAGCAGCCTCAGCAGCATCGGGAATAGGACGGATCTCGTCGGGCTCAGCATGCCACTCCAAGTCGTTGGCTTGGAACGATAATGTGTTCAGCGCGACTCCCTTTACATCAATGCGCTGCTCCGCGAGCATCTGCTCAGGGCTCAGGTCCACCTCATTATTATAATATGTCGTACCGTCGTCATTCTTCAGAACGACATGCACGTGCTGTTTGCTGGTAGCATAGAGCTTGAACCAAACGGTACCGTTCTCGTTCTTGTCGATGTTGAAGACAAGATCCTTAGAGGCATTCTTCACGATGCCCACTTCCTGATAAGGCATGAAGTACTGTGTGAAGCGCTTTTCCTCGTAAGGCATGAGCCAAGTGAAGTCGGGCTGGTTCTCTGTGAACACGCCTGCCATAAGCTCGATATACGGACCGTCGTGGTCGGTGAGGTTGCGGTCCCAGGCACGTCCGAAGTCACCATTTCCCCATGTCCACTGTTTCTTACCCGGCGAGACATGGTGACTGGCCACGTGGAGCATACCGCCATGAGAGTCATTCTCATAGCCACCCTCAAAGTTATATTTCGAGTTGACACCCATATAGGATGTCGGCACCTTGATGTTTTTATAGTTCGAGATGTCCACGCCTGCGGAGTAGTCCATCTTGTAATAGGTGTCCGTAGCGATCGGGAACGAGCTGACAGCACGCTTGCCATGGTCAAAGACGGCGTTGATGTCCTGCGGGAAGACGCTCTGATAATAGTCGTTGACGGCCACGGCAGGGTTGGCCCACCACAGGAAGGTCTGCGGCAGCGGCGTGCCATTGTAGAGATGGCCCTTGATCTCAAGGTAAGCCTTACCGGGACGGAGCGTAAAGCCTGCGGCTCCTTTCTGATGGAACATACGCTCGTATTCGTTGACCCACACCGTTACGGAGCCGTCCACATTCTCTTCGATCGTAGCGTCAACGGGCAGATAGGTGGACGGACGATGGTGCTGAGGCCAGTTGAACTCGATGCCGCCACTGATCCAAGGCCCTGTCAGTCCCACAAGGGCAGGCTTGATGACATGATTGTAGTAGACAAAGTGACGACCTTTCACCTTGTCGTAGGCCATCTGTATGCGGCCGCCGAGTTCGGGCAGCACCATCACTTTGATATATTCATTCTCGATGTATATGGCATGCCAGGTGTGGTCCACCGGCTTGTCTCCGATCTTCTCAATGACGGGATATGGATATACCACACCACTGGAGCCCTGATAGACTCGCTTCTCAAGATACATAGGGCTCTTGTCTGGTTCGCCAATCTCGTAGGTAGGGATGACGACGTCCTCTTTCCATGCTTTTACCATAGTAATGTATAATGGATAATGTATAATGTATAATGTATAATGAATAAATGTTACTTCAGCGACGTGCCTTTGGTCTCCTTCAGTTTTGTGGCAAAGACGATGAAGCCGACTGCACATACGGCGGCATAGATCCAAAACGTGCCGTAGCTGCCCAACGAGCGGTTGAGGAAGGGGAAGGTATAGGTGAGCGTTGAGGAACCAATCCACAGCGCGAAGGTGCAGGTCGACACGCCCACTGAACGAACCTTGTCGGGGAAGATCTCAGAGATCAGCACCCAGGTACAAGGGCCAAGCGTCATGGCGTAACAGCCAATGGCCAGCACCACGAGCACGATCATGCCTATGCCGGTGACATGCAGGTAGTAGCAGGTGCCAAGAATGGCGTAGATCAGGCACAGTCCGCCTGCGCCGAGCAACATGAGCGGCTTGCGGCCTAACTTGTCTACGGTGTGAAGGGCAACAAAGGTGAACACGAGGTTGGCAATGCCGGTGACGACGATGTTAAAGAGTACGTCGCCAATCTCATAACCAGCCTGTTGGAAGATCTCCTGGGCATAGTTGAAGATGACATTCGTGCCGCACCACTGCTGGAAGACGGCGATGAAAACGCCGAGAAGTAGGGCTGCTGCGTAGCGACGGGAAAACAGTGCCGAGAGGCTGCCTTCTTTCTGTTCGACGGTTGCGTCAGCCTTATGTTCCCGCATCTGCAACCATCTTGGACTCTCTGGGATGAACAGGCTGAGAACAAAGAAGATGGATGAAGGAATCATCGGCACCCAGAACATCCAGCGCCAAGCCATCTGTCCGTTCCACGACTGTGCGATGGCGGCCTCGGTCATTCCGGCTGACATCGGTTGGGCAATGAGCCAGTTGATAATCTGGGCGGCAAGGATGCCGATGACAATCATCATCTGATTGAGCGACACCATGCGGCCGCGGATGGAAGCCGGTGCGACTTCGGCGATATACATCGGAGAGAGTCCTGATGCCAGTCCGATGCCGACACCACCAAAGAAACGGGCGATGAGAAACGTGTGGAAGCTATGTACAGCACCCGTGGCCAAAGCCGACAACAGAAACACGATGGAGGACACGATCAGCAACTTCTTCCGCCCCATCCTGTCGGCCAGCCAGCCGACGGTCAGCGCGCCAAACATGCAGCCGATCAAAGCCACCGTCATGGCAAGACCTTGGTCGCTCGGTGATGAGCCAATTCCGAAATAAGCCTCATAGAACGGTTTCGCTCCGCCGATGACCACCCAGTCATAACCGAAGAGCAGACCTCCGAAGGCTCCTACCATACATATAAAGTATGTGTACGCATTCTTACTCATAAATGGACTGTTTAGATTGTACTCTAATTGATGTTTTGTTTCACGCTGCAAAGTTACGACAAAGATCTTAGGAAGAAAATAGATTATCACAAGGAAAAGATGGATAATATTACGATGTCTGAAAAATATTTGTTATCTTTGCAAAAACCAATGTCACTATACCTACATGCTAAGAATCAAAAGCGGTTTTTCCGGTGAGCGTTCCATCGTCTTACCCAACATGATCAGACATACATGTGAGGCCGACGAGTTTCTCCGCCAACTCTACATCACCGACATCGGCTATTACCCCCACGCGATGTACCACTATCGTGAGCGGCCTGAGGGTGTGGCACAATATATCCTCATCTACTGCGTGAAAGGCAGCGGGTGGTATGAGGTTGAGGGAAAGCGTTACACTATTCGCAGCAACCAGTTTGTCATCATCCCAAAGGGCAAGCCGCACGTCTATGCGTCGAACAACCAAGATCCATGGACGATTTATTGGTTGCATTTCACTGGTCAGACGGCACACTGCTTCGGCGAAGACCACCTTGAGCCTAAAGAGATCACACCCGGAACTAACTCCCGTATCAACCTGCGGAACGACTTCTTTGAGGACATCTTCCTGACGCTCAGCGACAACTACAGTCTTGAAAATCTGCGCTATGCCTCTTCACTGCTCTACACCTTCCTGGCCTCGCTCTGCTATCTGAAACAGTTCAGACACTACAACGCTCAGCAAGAACGCATTGACACCACGGACATCGTCACCATGGCGGTAAGGTATATGAACGAGAATATTGAGAAGCAGCTGACACTCCAACAACTGTGCGACTACATCGGCTACTCGGTCTCGCAGTTCTCCCTCATCTTCCGCAAGAGCATCGGACAGTCACCGCTCAACTATTTCAACCGGCTCAAGGTGAACCGCGCCTGTCAGCTCTTGGAGACCACAGATCTCAAAATCAATCAGATCTGCACGATGGCAGGCATCGACGACAGCTATTATTTCTCGCGACTGTTTACCAAGATCGTTGGCGTGTCACCGAAGAAATACCGGCAAACAGTAGCTGTGAAGAGCTCAGGTTTTTCAAGTGAATAGGTCATATAGTCTGATCATCACATCAATCACTCAGAATTATTCCGACAAAAGTACCTCCGCGTGAACTTGCAATCTAGAGAATGAAAAAGTCAGAAAACCGACGGCTGATCATCAGAAAGGCACTTTGTACCTGAGAAAAAGGCGAGATCATCGCCTCATCTAAGCGTGTTCATCGAGTCAACACGCTTAGATGACACATACAAACAAGCGAGATGAGGAGAAATTCTCTAGAGAATTTCATGAGAAAACGGTACTTTGACAACCAGCATCAACGTTTTTTGTACTCCTAGAAAGCTAACAATCCTATAAAGCTCTAACTGTCAGACATTTACAAAAACGTGCCCAAAATTCGCAAAATTACGGGCCAAGGTACACCTTCGTGCAGAAAATCGCCTAATTTTGGCCCGTTTTTTGTCAGTTTTCTAAACAAGAAGTACCTGACAACACCGCCCGTTTCTTGCACTTTTATAAGTTCAGGCTATTCTCGTCCTTAAGGAAGTCAAGGATATTAAGGAAGAAAATACCGTCCTCATTCTGATAGGTTGGAGCCAACCCTCCGGTGATGACTATCTTGCGGAAGCTGTCGCTGATATTGCGCAGCGATGCTACTTCCTGATCCTCCTTCTCCTGTGTTGGCAGAGCGAAAGCCGACTGGATATACCAACGTCTATATCCCTGGTTGCAGACAAAGTCGACTTCCATCTGTCTCCTTACACTATTGCCATTCTCGTTCCTTTCTGTTCTGGTGACAGAACCTACATCCACCGAAAGTCCTCTGAGACGAAGTTCATTATATATCAGGTTTTCCATCAGATGCGTCTCTTCCGTCTGACGGAACTGCAAGCGGGCATTGCGCAATCCAAGGTCGACAAAATAGTATTTGGCAGGCGATTCGATATACCGCTTTCCCTTGATGTCGTAGCGCATGGATTTTTCTATAAGAAAAGCATCCTCCAGATAAGAGAGATAGGTCTGAATTGTGGACGAACTGATATTGCTGTGCTTCACCGTATGAAAAGTATTAGCCAGTTTCGTGGGATTGGTGAGTCCCCCAATAGAAGATGCCATGATGTTAATCAGATCATCGAGCTCCGCGTCATTCATGATACGGTAACGGTCACGGATATCCACAAGATAGGTGTTCTTGAAAACATTGGCCAGGTAGCTCACTTTGGTCTGGACGTCCTGCGTCGTCACCACCTGTGGCAATCCGCCATAAAGCATATACTCCCTGAGAGCTTCCGACTCTGACGGCCCCTGATAGGCCGAGATGAATTCACGGAAACTCAATGGAGATATACGTATCTCATGTCCCCTGCCTCGAAACTCAGTAATAATATCCTTGGAGAGAAACCTTGCATTACTGCCCGAAACATATACATCGGCATTGTCGATATGCAGGAAGCTGTTGAGCACATCCTCAAATTCACTCACAAGCTGCACCTCATCCAGCAAGATGTAATACATCTTCTTGTCTACGATAAGGTTACGCACATATTGGAGCAAAGCATCAGGATCACGCAGCTGTTTGTTCATTCGGTCATCCAAAGCCACCTTAATGATATGGTTGTCATCAACACCCTGCTGGTGAAGATAGTCGCAAAACAGCTTGAAAAGCAGGTACGACTTACCGCAACGCCTTACTCCTGTTACCACCTTTACCATACCGTCATGCTGGCTGGCAATGAGTCTTTTGAGATGAATATCCCTTTTGATTTCCATATTCTGCATGATATTTTTGCAGCATGCTGCAATTTTACCATGCAAAGATAATAAAAAACAGCGTATCTCTGTTCTGTTTTACATGATATTTTTGCAGTATGCTGCAATTTTACCATACAAAGACTATAAAACACAGCATATTTCATTAGAATTCATGAACGTTCAACTCTATTATTATTTAGAACATTGAATCATCATAAATTAACCACAAATTATTCACAAATTAATAAATTTATGAGAAATTCGTGGTTAATTCATGGATATTCATGTAAAAGGAAAACAAGCTAAAGCTCCGCTTCTTTATCTTCCCTTCACTACCTCGATATAGTCGATGTCGGGCATCCAGCCCTTGGCATTGGAGAGGCGGATCTCGTTGTAGCCCTTCTTGAGATGGATGGTGACGGGAGCTGTGAGCTTCACTGTGGAAGCACTGCCGGAGTTGACGGTGAGCGTCTCCACGAGTTTACCGTTGACTTCCACATCCATGCTGCGGTTCTCGCCACAGAGATAAGCGATGGTGAGACAGTAGTCGCCGCCACGCTGGCTGTAGACTTTGCGGAAGCGGAGGTCGTTCTTTGCGCTGCTGCCGATCCACGAAGCCTTGAAATGTCCGCTCAGTCCGTGGGCAGTCTGGTAGATACCCGTCTTGAGTGCCTGGTTGTTGTAGATCTCCTGATAGTCGCTGATGTAGGCTGTCTCTGCCTCGTAGCGGATTTGCTCCCGTCGCTTCTGACCTTGCAGCTTATAGATGCGACAGCCATGGGCTGGTACGTCGACGGTATAGGAAGCGCTGAAACGGCCAAGGTCTTTCTGCTCAAACAGGTCGCGTATACTCACCCGTCCGCCTAAGCAGAGATCGCGGAAATCCACGTTGACCTGATGCTCAGCATCCGACGGGTTGCAGACCACGAGCACGCGGTGGGTACCCTGCGCACGGTCTACATCACGCACGAGCACGTAGCAACTGTTGACATACTTGACTACATAGGCTTGCTCACCGACGGGATCCTGGTTGATGGCGATGAGATCACGGTTGGTCAAGAGCTTCAGCGTGTGGTCCTTGATGCGTGTCATGTCGCAGCCGATGAGCAACGGCGAGTTCATCGCACACCACATACCGAAGTGGGTCTTGTCCTCCTCTGCCGTCATGCTGCGTCCCACCTCAAGCATATCCATATCGTTGTAGTGCCCACGATGGCTGTAAGCGGCCAGCGGAAGGTTCTCGCCGATGATACGCCGCACCGAACTCCAGGCATCAGCGATGTCGGTGGTCGTACGCCATGAAGTAGCCACGTCGCTCACCCACGTGCCGGGATAGTTCCACCGGCACACGTTGAACCGTACCTCACGTCCGGTATTCCTGATGGCCTTGCTGATGGCCGTATAGCGTTTCTGCTCGTTGAGACCGAGGCGCTCACTGTTCTGTCCGGCGTCGCCACCGCAGTAGTCGACCTTGATGAAGTCGAAATGCAGGTCTTTGAAGAAGTAGTCGCAGTCCTGCTGGTCGTGCTCATAGAGTCCCGTGCCGTCTTCCTGCTTCTCCCCGCCGTAGTATCCGGCGCAGGTATTGTGTCCGGCATCGGAGTAGATGCCCGCCTTCAGTCCGAGCCCGTGGATATAGTCCACCACGGGTTTCAGTCCGCCGGGGAAACGGTCCTGGTTAATGATGAGTTGTCCCGTGGTCTTGTCACGACCGCCCTGAAAGCCGTCGTCGATATTGACGTAGGTATATCCCGCAGCCTTCAAGCCTTTGTCGGCCATGGCCTTGGCCTGGCTTTCGATGAGTTGCGCATTGATTTTGGAAGCGAAGGTGTTCCACGAGCTCCATCCCATGGTGGGGCCGTCGTGCAGGGTCTGTGCCATGGAGGTAGCGGCAAAGGCTGCCATGGCGGAGAGTAACAGTATTTTCTTCATAAGTTCTACTTTTGTTGCATGGAGATAGATCTCCACACTGTAATCAGTAATAGTAATAGGTGTATATCTAAAGATTAGTGCCTATGTAGCTGTAAACATGATGTTTGACATCGTCATCGCAAAATTAAGCATTTATCTCCACATGACAAAGAAAACACGCGACGTTTTTCACAATCAGACGTTTATCTATGGTCGTTGCAACAAAAGTCTGTCAAAAGGAGAGAAACTTCACTTTTCCCCCACTTGTACGGTGAGAATGTCACGGGAAAACAGTACCTTTGCATAAAAAAGAAAAGAAGCATGATCAATACCAGTGCCTTCCAAGGCAAGAAAGCGGCCTACTACACGCTGGGCTGCAAGCTCAACTTCTCCGAAACCTCCACCTTTGGCAAGCTGCTCAGCGAGATGGGCGTCACAACCGCCCATAAGGGTGAGCACGCCGACATCTGCCTGGTCAACACCTGCTCGGTGACGGAGGTGGCCGACCACAAATGCCGTCAGGCCATCCACCGTATGGTGCGCGAGAACCCAGGCGCCTTTGTTGTGGTCACGGGATGCTATGCCCAGCTGGAGCCCGAGACGGTGAGCGCCATCGACGGCGTGGACCTCGTACTCGGCTCCAACGAGAAAGCCGACCTCATACAATATCTCTCTGACGCGTGGACACAACCGCGTGAAGGGCATCTCCACGCCTTCCACCACGAGAAAACGAAGGACATCAAGACCTTCCAGCCGTCGTGCTCGCGCGGCAACCGCACCCGTTACTTCCTGAAAGTACAGGACGGATGCGACTATTTCTGCACTTACTGCACCATTCCCTACGCCCGTGGCTTCTCTCGCAACCCCACCATCGCCTCGCTCGTGGAGCAGGCCGAACAGGCGGCACACGAGGGCGGCAAGGAGATCGTGCTCACCGGTGTGAACATCGGAGAGTTTGGCAAGACCACCGGCGAGACGTTCCTCGACCTGGTCAAAGCCCTCGACGGCGTGGAGGGCATCCAGCGCTATCGCATCAGCTCGCTGGAACCAGACCTCATCGACGACGAGCTCATCGAGTACTGTGCCCACTCGCGCGCCTTCATGCCGCATTTCCACATCCCCTTGCAGAGCGGCAATGACGAGGTGCTCAAACTCATGCACCGCCGCTACACGCGTGATGTCTTCGCCCATAAGATCCGCCTCATCAAGGAACTCATGCCCGATGCGTTCATCGGTGTCGACGTGATGGTAGGCTGCCGTGGCGAGCGGCCGGAGTACTTCGAGGACTGCTACGACTTCCTCGACAGTCTGCCCGTGACCCAGCTCCACGTCTTCCCCTACTCCGAGCGACCGGGCACGTCGGCACTCGCCATCCCCTACGTGGTCAGCGACAAGGATAAGAAGGAGCGCTCAAGACGACTCTTGGAACTCTCCGACAAGAAGACGCACGACTTCTATGCCCACTATATCGGACAGACACGACACGTGCTCTTCGAGAAAGCACCCGCCGGACACGCCATGCACGGTTTCACCGACAACTACATCCGCGTCACGCTCCCGGCCAGCGAAGCGCGCGAGGAGTACGACAATGAGATTCTCAACGTGACACTCGGTGACTTCAGAAAGAATGGAAAAGAAGATACGCTGTTGGCAAAGCCCAACATAGAGAAATAAAAACAGGAAAAACGATGAAGACAGCTATCGTCATATTGAACTGGAACGGACGGAAGATGATGGAACGCTTCCTGCCCACCGTGCTGAAATACTCACGCGACGACGCTGAGGTATGGGTGGCTGACAATGCCTCCACCGACGGCTCAATGGAGATGCTCGCGCAGAAATTCCCGGAAGTAAAGACGCTTGTGCTCGACCGCAACTATGGCTTTGCCGACGGCTACAACCGTGCGCTGCGACAGATAGAGGCCGACTACTATGTGCTGCTCAACTCCGACGTGGAGGTGACGCACCACTGGCTCACGCCCCTGCAAGAGTATATGGACACCCACGACGACGTAGCGGCCTGTCAGCCTAAGTTGCTCAGTGAAGCCGACAAGGACAGCTTTGAGTATGCCGGCGCCTCCGGCGGTTTCCTCGACCGCTTCGGCTATCCGCTGTGCCGTGGCCGGGTCTTCGACACCGTGGAGCGTGACAATGGACAGTATGACTATAAGATGGATGTGCTGTGGGCTACGGGGGCCTGTCTGATGATCCGTGCCAAAGACTATTGGGAGGCAGGAGCACTCGACGCCCGCTTCTTTGCCCACAACGAGGAGATAGACCTCTGCTGGCGACTGCGACTGCATGGACGGCGCGTGGTATGCATTCCAGAAAGCGAAGTATACCATGTTGGCGGTGGCACACTGCCGCAGGGCAACCCGATGAAGACCTTCCTCAACTTCCGCAACAACCTGACGATGCTCTATAAAAACCTGCCCGACGAAGAGCTCCGCCCCGTGATGCACATGCGCTGGTTGCTCGACCACATCGCCGCACTGGAAACGCTGATCGTCAACCGCAACTGGCATGACTTCATCGCTATCCTGCGGGCGCGGCGTGCTTTCTATAAATGGCGACACGACTTCGACGCTGACCGCGATGCCATCAAGAAGAGCAGGAAACTCAAAACGGTACCTGAGCAGCTTCCTTTTAGTGTTGTATGGCAATACTATGTCAAAGGGAAGAAGACATTCAACGCCTTGACGAGCTCTCCTCATCAAACAGACGATTGAAAGCCTCGCGTAGGCGAACCTTGTCAGCGATGATGTCGCGTACCTGTTTGAGTTTTTCCTCATTGGGCGAGTTGGGAATCCAAAGACGGATATAGCCCCGGGCGCTGTACTTCTCCTCCATATGGCGGTCGAAACGCTGCCACTGCCACTCACGGTCCTTGTCGGGATCACGCTCCAAACCGAACTCCACGGCACGACGAAATACCACCTCTGGATCGAGGTCACGGTCAGCCTCAGCGACGATCTTGCCGTAGATGCTCCGCGGTTCGTGTGAGGCTGAGGCGCGATGATCCTCTACTGCTTCCTTCATGATGGTGATCTGCTCGGGCGAGAACCATTTCCTCAGCCGGGCATCCGCCGCAAGAATTTTGCCGCCTGTGATATGGTGGATGGCACGCGGACCGCTCATGCCAAGGTCATGGTAGGCTGCCACGGTATACACCATATTAATATCCGCCCCCGTGCGGCGCGCCAGCTCCAGCGAATTGGCGATGACACGCTGCACATGACTCAGGTCATGGGAGCGGCCAAAGGCTGTGTAGCGAGGCAGAATGCTCGTTTCGATAAAAGACATCAAGTCGAGATTTACTTCCATAGGATATGATTCATTTATCTTTCTCTTTCTTCTGTAAAGATAGCAAGAAGATTTGAGATAACAAAATAAAACGGAAAATAAAAGCTAAACAGACTCGGAATGAATATGGATAACAAAGAAGAACTCTTTCCCGTCGTCGATGAAGACGGCCGCGTGCTCGGCAAAATCTCACGCGGCAAAGCCCACGACGGCAGTAAGGTGCTCCATCCGGTAGTGCACCTGCATGTGTTCAACAGCCGTGGCGACCTCTACCTGCAGCAGCGTCCGCACTGGAAAGATATCCAGCCCGACAAATGGGATACGGCATGCGGCGGTCATGTCGACTACGGCGAGACTGTCGAACAGGCACTGTACCGCGAGGTGAGTGAGGAGCTTGGCATCACCGAATACACACCATGCTTCATCAAGCACTATGTCTTTGAGAGTCAGCGTGAGAAGGAACTGGTATGGGTCTTCACCACAGTCTACGACGGTAAGGTATGTCCCAGCAAAGACGAACTCGCCGGTGGCCGTTTCTGGAGTCCTGCAGAGATCAAGGACAACATCGGGAAAGGTGTGTTCACACCGAACTTCGAAAACGAGTATCAAAAGATTATATTGCCGGGAATATAATATAGCATATCCCTTTCAGGGACTCTTTACCCTATTTGACGGTAATTAACTCCCGTTCTGTCTACAGCGCTGCTGATGCCACGAAGCAACCTTTGAACCGATCCTCCACGCCTTGTGGTATCTCACGGAAGATGCCGTAGAGAGCACTGCCGCTGCCACTCATCTGAGCATAAAGCGCACCCATGTCGTAGAGACTCTGCTTGATATGTGCCAACTCGGGATGCGCCTTGAAGACCGGACCTTCGAAGTCGTTGGTCAGTTCGTCACGCCAGGTGGAGATCGGCTGACGTACGATGTCGCGGCACGACTTGCGGGGCATGTGGCAAACGATCTCCGCATAGGCATCACGTGTGGACACTGCCACGTCGGGTTTCACCACCACGATCGAATAGCCGTGGAGATTGCCCTTGGGACCGTCAGCAGGCTCAAGGATCTCACCACGCCCGGTGGCATAAGAAGGTTCGGCGGTGATGAAGAAAGCACAGTCGGAACCCAACTTAGCCGCATATCGCTCCATCTCGGCAATGCCGATGTTCAGCCGGAAACGCTCGTCGAGCAGGCGAATCATGAAGGCACCATCAGAACTGCCGCCTCCCAGTCCCGCCTGCGAGGGGATGCGCTTGAAGAGATGGGCGTGGATCGGCGGCAACTCAAAGTCAGCGGCAAGGAGGTCGTAGGCCTTCACCACAAGGTTGCTGCGCTCATCACAGTCTACGGCATTGCCCGTGACCTTTAGATCGCAAGGATGATCCGAAGGAAAAGCAGGATCCATGTGTTTGATCTCCAAGGCGTCGGTGAGCGGGATGGGATAAAACACCGTCTGTATGTCGTGATAGCCATCTGGGCGCTCAGCGACAATATTCAATCCAAGATTGATCTTGGCACAAGGAAAGGTCAGCATAGTATGATGTGTTTAAAGTTATCTTTGGTAAAGGCCACGGACAGTTAATTGTTTTGGAACTGCTTGATGCGCTGCTCTTCCGAGAGCTTACAGATCAGCAAGGTGTCGTCGTGCTCAGCGACGATATATCCGTCAAGACCTTGCAGGATCACCTTCTTCTCCTGGGTAGTGTGCACGACACAGTTGCGGCACTCAAAGGTGTGGATGTTCTTGCCGATGAGTCCGTTGCCGTACATATCACGTGGGCTTTGTAGCAGCAGTGAGCCCCATGTGCCGAGGTCGCTCCAGCCGAAGTCTGCCGGGAAGACAAAGATCTCCTCGGCATTCTCCATCACGGCATAGTCGATGGAGATGTTGTCGCAGTCGGGATATACCTTATTAATCATCTCCTGCTCCTGTGGCGTACCCATGACATTCTGTATGCGCTCAAAGATATTGTTAATACGCGGTGCATATACACGCAGGGCATTGACGATGGTCTCCACGCTCCAGACAAAGATACCGGCATTCCAGAAAAAGTTATGCTCACTGATATAATGCTTAGCAGTCTCCAGATCAGGCTTCTCCTTGAACTGGTCCACACGGTAGATCTCGCGGTTGCGCGGCGAGTTGGAGGTGAGGTCAGCCTGAATATAGCCGTAGCCCGTCTCCGGACGTGTCGGCTTCATGCCCAAGGTGAGCACAGCGTCGGTCTCACCAGCGAACTTCAAGCAGGAGGTGATGACACGACGGAACTCGTCGACGTTGGTGACAATATGGTCTGATGGCGAGACGACGACATTGGCCTTCGGGTCTGTCATCTTGATGCGCCAGCTGACGTAGGCGATGCAGGGCGCCGTGTTTCTGCGGCACGGTTCTTGCAGGATATGATCAACGGGCACATCGGGCAGCTGCTCGTGTACCAAGCCGGCGTAACGCTCGTTGGTGACGACCCATACGTTCTCCATCGGGCATACCCCCCGGAAGCGGTCTAATGTCATCTGTATCAGCGTGTGACCCACTCCTAACACATCGATGAACTGCTTGGGGCGCTCCTCGGTACTCATCGGCCAGAAACGGCTGCCGATGCCGCCTGCCATGATGACAAGATGATTATTTTGTTGAGCCATATATTGAAATGGTTTGTCTATGCGTTATATATATAATAAGGTATCACTAAAAGAAAAAGATTGATCCATGACACAACACATCATTGTACTGTGCGTCGTCGCCTTGTGCGTCGCCTATGTCACTTACCGCATCGTCTATGCCTTCCGCCATGCCCATGGCCGCTGCTACGGCTGCCAGCTGAAGGAAGTCTGCAACAAATACGGAAATGGCAAAAGAACTATTTCACCACGGCAAAGTAGATCAGGTCATGGTCGGTCAGGTTCTCCATGTAGTGACTATGTCCCTCGGGGCAATAGTGGCACTGACCGGCACGGCACTCTTCCACCTGATCATCGTAGTGGAAAGTAGCGATACCGCTGATGACGAAGACAATCTCACAGTTGCCTTCATGGACATGCGATCCCGAGGATGCGCCCGGGCGAAGCGTGGAATACATGATCTTTGCCTTACCATCGTCGTAGTTGCGTGTGTCGAGTCTTCCTTTTCCACCTTTGAAGCCATCGATATGTGCTTCGGGTATCTTGTCGAAATCGATAATCATAATGCTTTTCTGTTTTTAAATCTATATCTAGTCACAAAGTTAACAAAAAAAGCATAACTATGAAACTTTTCCTTTAGAAAAAGACTTTTTTGTGCAAAAAAACGTTGTGTAACAGCCCCGCTGCTCTTGTTATTCATTATCTTCAACCCAAATATTGCCTTAATTTGCCAATTTTGCGCTGAAAATAGAAAATTGTAGTGACTTTGCAACAGTATTATGGAAATTTTTGTTTAATTTTGCAGAGAATTCGTTAAGCAGGGGCTTTAGCCCTCAGGTATTAATTATTCATTATTAAAGGTATGCAAAGAAGATTGCATTTTATGCTCGTCATGCTTCTGTTGATGATTTCATCAACCATGATGGCACAGATCACCACTTCTGGCCTCAACGGTAAAGTGGTGGCAGGTGGTGAAAACGTCATCGGTGCTACGATCACCGCCATCCACGAGCCTTCTGGTACTCGTTACAATGCAGTTACTAACGAAAGCGGACGCTTTACCATCCAGGGTATGCGTGTCGGCGGTCCTTACAAGGTTACCGTCAACTACATCGGCTACAAGGATGAGGTCATCGACAACATCCAGCTGTCACTGGGACAGCCTCGTACGCTGAACATCGACATGAAGGAGGATGCTCAGCAGATTGGTGAGGTCACCGTACTTGGCAAGAGTGGACGCAACAGTGGTGGTGCTGCCGCTAACTTCAACCAGCAGCGCATTGAAAACACGCCGACCATCAGCCGTAACCTCTACGATGTGGCTAAGCTGTCTCCACTGGTCTCCAATTCGCGTTTAGGCGGTGTGTCTATCTCTGGTATCAACAATCGCTACAACTCTTTCCAGATCGACGGTACGGTGAGCAACGATGTCTTCGGACTCGCTGGCAGCGGTACCAATGGCGGTCAGACCAATGCCAATCCTATCTCCATGGACGCTATCCAGGAGTTGCAGGTGAGCGTTGCTCCGTTTGATGTCCGCCAGAGCGGTTTCACCGGTGGTGCCATTAACGCCATTACCAAGAGCGGTACCAACCAGTTCCACGGCAGTGCTTACATGTACTACACCAATCAAGACATGTACAGCAAGTACAACCGTCTGCAGAATTATGCTGAGGACAAGCTTTCGCAGCGCTCCACCAAAACCTATGGTGCGACCTTCGGTGGACCGATCATCAAAGACAAGCTCTTCTTCTTTGCCAGTGCAGAATATAAGAAGACAGAGGCTCCTGCCACGATCTATCCCGGATATATCAACAAGTATGTCACTGAGGCTACACTGAAGCAGATTGCTGACAAGTTCAACGATTTGACAGGTTTTCAGGAATCTTATGGAAAAGGTGAGCAGGGCACAAAGTCCTTCGGTTTGCTGGCTCGTTTGGACTGGAACATCGACGTGAACAACCATTTGGCTTTCCGCTACCAGCACAACGACTCCTACGACGACAAAGACGGACTGAGCAACAACACCTATACTTTCAACAACTCCAGCTACCGCATGAACAACAAGACGAACTCTTTCGTCGCTGAGTTGAACTCTCACATCAGCCCTGTTCTCTACAACGAGGCTCGAGTTTCTGCAAGCTTCATCCGTGACAGCCGCAATGTGCCCTACCAAGGTCCATGCGTTCAGATCGGCAGCGTTGCCGGTGGTGACGGTACCTCTATGAATACTGTCAATATCGGTACTGAATTCAGCAGTGCTGCCAACTACCTTAACCAGGACATATGGACAGCAGAGGACAACCTCTCTTGGTACAAAGGCGACCACACTATCACCTTCGGTACACATAATGAGTTCTATAAGATGAAGAACCTCTTCATCCAAGGAGCAAACGGTGCTTGGTACTATAGCGACCTCGATAACTTCCTTGCTGATACTCCTTACAAGTTCACTTATAAGTATACCGACCCTGAACTGACAGGTGGCGACACCAAGTGGGCACCGAATATGAAGTTCGGGCTCTTCGGCCTGTATGCACAGGACAAGTGGGACATCACTCCTCTGCTCAATGTAACTTATGGCGTGCGCTTTGACCTTAACGCTACATTGAACTCTCCTACCTCTAATGAAGCTTTCAACACCTTCGCTGCTGAGCACAATCTCGGTGTCGAGGTTGGCAAGATGCCGAGTGCTAAGCTTCTCGTCTCTCCCCGTGCAGGTTTCAACTGGTACACGGATGCCAGCCATCGCACATTGCTCCGTGGCGGTGTAGGTATCTTCTCCGGCCGTGCTCCATACGTTTGGCTCTCCAACGCCTTCGTCAACAACGGAATCGAGGCTAAGGGTACCACTATCAATACAAAGGACAATACAGCTCCTTCTCTTGGTCAGTATGCCAAGGATCCCATGGCAGCAGCTAAGACCTCTAAGGCAGGTCTGTCTCCAGACATCGTGACGGTGGCTAAGAATTTCCGCTTCCCACAGGTATTCCGTGCCAACCTCGCTCTGGAGCAGATGCTCCCTGGCGACGTGAAAATGACTCTCGAGGGCCTGTACTCTAAGAATCTCAACAACGTGTTCTTTGAGAACCTGTCCTATGAGGACAAGGGCGACAAGGTCTATGCCGTTCCCGGTGTAGAGGCTTCTGCCGTCACTTCTTACAGCAAAATTGAGAAGAACCTGCCTTACTACAGCGTCGTCAACCTGAAGAATACCAATAAGGGTTATTCTTATAACGTGTCTGTAAAGGCTGAGAAATCCTTCGACTTCGGTCTCGACCTGATGGCAAGCTACATCTTTGGCCACTCTTACAGTGTCAACGATGGTACTTCTTCTGTTGCTTACTCTAACTGGAAGTACAACTACAGCCGCAACACCAACGACAAGAACGAGATGAGCTGGTCAAAGTTCGACATTCCTCATCAAGTTCGCATCCAGGTGTCTTACAACTCTCCTAAGTACTGGAACGGTTGGATGAACACTGAGGTAGCCATTAACTACAACGGTTTCAGTGGCGGCCGCTACTCGCTGACGATGAATGAGAAGGCCGACTATAACAACGATGGTTTCCGCGGTAACAACCTGCTTTATATTCCAACGAAGGATGAGTTGGCAAAAATGAACTTCGCAAGCACTAAGAACATGACTGCTGAGCAGAGCCGTCAGGCATTCGAAGAGTGGATTGAGAATGACGACTATGCTAAGAACCATCGCGGTGAATATGCTAAGCGCAACTCTAACCTCACACCTTGGGAGAACGAGGTTGACCTGCACATCGCTCAGAACATCTACAACATCAAGGGTATTGGCAAGTTCCAGATCACCTTCGACGTGATGAACTTCGCCAACATGCTCAACAAGCACTGGGGCGCTCACTACAGCAATGCTTACAACCTCAGCCCGCTGACGCTGACAAAGATTGAAAACGGTGCCGGTGTCTACCAGTTCAACACCAATAGCAAGCCCGTGGCAAGCGATACTGGCAGCCGTTGGCACGCACAGGTGGGCTTCCGCCTCGAGTTCTAATGATGTAGACATATAGTCTTTCATATATATAATGGGGCTGTGTCAAAAGTCAGATTTTGGCCCAGCCTATCATAAATTAGGCAGCTA
>ERZ1023830.17-NODE-17-length-79786-cov-55.711367_pt1 | contig 79786 bp, 122 predicted proteins | sample MGYA00380381_ERZ1023830 | MGnify/ENA primary metagenome ERZ1023830 (study PRJEB33179, sample SAMN07449067) | human gut metagenome | biome: Human-gut; feature: Human associated habitat; material: Faeces | host: Homo sapiens | place: India:Kasaragod | collected... | reverse complement strand
AGTAAGTTCGAGCGACTTCAACAAGGCGGTTAGATATTCGGAGTTGTTTGGTGACGAGCAAGAAGAGCTAAGAAAAATTGTTGATTCAGCTGCAAGATGGTGCCGGGCATACGGATATGAACATTTGAATGTATATGCAAACGAAGAGGTTGAAAGTTATACTGGAAAGGCAATCGCAAAGACAACAGACAATATCATACAGCGTGTTGATGTTGAAATAAAGAAACCACGCAAACTGACTGTTTCAGAGTTGGAAGCTTACTTAGGATATCCAATTGAAATTGTAAGCTGAGGTAAATGCTCATGAAAACAAACCCACAATCCGAATCCATCCGTATCCGATTTTCCGAAAAACAGAAAAAAAGGCTCCTGGAAGAGAAGAACCGATCAGACAGGAGCGTATCGGATATCGTAAGACAGGCAGTTGATGAATATTTTGGGAGGAAAAGACGTGCTTAAATTTTTCTCAAAAAATAAAAAAGGTGTTTCTGAATCCCAAGGCTTTAGTTCAGAAGAAATAGCGCATGGCGTTTTCAGAGTTGAAAAGAAAACAAATTATTTTCATAAAAAAGCAATTTGTAAAGACGGAAAGTTATACAACACCGAAACAGCAATAAAAGTTATCGAACTTGATAAAGAAAAAGTGAATTGGTTTGGTTCATACCGGATGAGAACGTATTTTATAACGGATAAAGGAAACTGGTTTTCTTGCTACACGCTTGTTGAAGCCGGAATACGTGAGCATATGAAACAAGTAGGCGACATTGGTGTAAAAGTCGAGGAAACAGATGTTTCCTATTTAGATTTGAAATTGGAAAGCATTCAAGAAGTTAAGGAAAAATTAGGTTTTGCCGATATCGACCTTTACAAGAAATATTTCGGGGAGGTGGAAGAAGGATGAGTGTCGTAAAAATCACAAACCCCAACCCCTATGATTGGCGTGGAACAAAATGTTTTATTGATGGGAATAAAGTTCCGAGAGTGAAATCAATAGATTTTCATGTAGCCGTAGACGAAATTCCGGTATTTGAATTTGAAATGGCGGCTGTTCCAGACATTGAAATGAAGTGCTTGGCACAAATTAGTGTTACTTCTCAATCAATTACTGATGCAATTTTGGTTTTAAGGCACGAATTACTACAGCATGGAGAAATTTACAATGGTTTCAAATCAAGCCTAAAATCGGCTTTAGAATCCTATAATTACTGTGGAATGCCATTTGAGCCAGAGGAAGAGATTGCAGAAAAAATTCTGAACTTCTTAATTGGGGAGGAAAAAGAAAATGAATGCACTTAATGTAATCGGAGTCGCATCAAATCTTTCGTTCTTCGTAATTGTTATTGCTGGAATTTTGGCAACGCTCGAAGATACGAAAATTAATTCACTACAAATGCTTTTCTACATACTGTTAGAAATGGTGTTTGGACTGAACATATTCTTAATTTGCACGAGGTGACAAATGTATTTACCGATTCCAATTGGAATTATCCCGATTGAGTTAATCGAAAGGGTTAAATTCATAAAAGCGCCGCTTCGACTTAATCCATGTAGGCTCGGGAAAGCCTATGAAAGCGATAAGTCGAGGCATCCAGAGTAGCGAAAGCTCTTATTTTATCAGCCTCAAACGAGAATACTCGTGACTTTAGTCGTGAGATGAATCGTTTGGCATGGAGAATATATAAATATATGAAAGTGAGGTGAAGAAAGTGGAGAAGGCTTACAAATATAGAATATATCCAAACAAGAAACAAAGAGAGATAATCGCCAAGACTTTTGGATGTTGCAGGTTTGTATACAATACATATCTTGCAAAACGGATTGAAATATATGAGAAAAATAAAGAATCATTCTCATATATACAATGTGCTAACGATATGAAAAAATTTAAATCTGAATTGAAATGGTTGAAAGAAGTTGATTCCACAGCTCTTCAATCCTCTCTTAGAGATTTAGATTCATCATATCAGAAGTTCTTCAAGGAACATGTAGGTTATCCAAAGTTCAAATCAAAGAAAACACACCGATTTTCATATAAATCAAAGTGTGTAAATGGCAACATTCAGTATTGCGGTAAATATATTAAACTTCCAAAACTCGGAATTGTAAAAACAAAGAATAAGCTCATTCCAGAAGGAAGAATTTTAAATGCTACTGTGTCACAAGAACCGAGTGGAAAGTATTATGTATCACTATGTTGTACTGACGTAGAGATAAAACCATTTGAAAAGACTGGAAATTCTATTGGCCTTGATTTGGGAATCAAAGAATTTGCTATTACATCTGATGGTGAAATGATAGAAAATCCAAAGTATCTTAGAAAGTCACTGGACAAGCTTGTTAAGTTGCAAAGAGAACTTTCTCGAAAATCAAGAGGTGGTTCAAATCGTAATAAAGCAAGAATCAAAGTAGCAAGACAGCATGAAAAAATTGCAAATCAGAGAAAAGATTTCTTGCAGAAATTATCTATTGAATTGGTTAGGAATAGCGATGTGATCTGCATTGAAGATTTACAAGTAAAGAATATGGTTAAGAATCATAAACTTGCTCAATCTATTTCAGATGTATCTTGGAGTGAATTTGTAAGACAATTACAATATAAGGCTCAATGGTATGGTAGACAGGCCGTAAAAGTAGATAAATTCTTTGCGAGTTCTCAGACGTGTAATGTGTGCGGATATGTAAATAAGGAAACAAAGAATCTCAGTATTAGAGAATGGGATTGTCCCGAATGTCATACGCATCACGATAGAGACATTAATGCTGCAATTAATATTCTAAATGAAGGAATGAGAATATTAGAAGTAGCTTAGAAACTATAAAACAAGAACGGTAGGAACTATCGGGTTAGCTTGGTTAATATTCTTACAGTAGTAGGAAGTTCCCAAGAATCTCGTCACTAAAGTGACGAGAGGTTCAAATACTTGTTTAGCTTAATATCACGACTTCCCCGGTCTTAATGGTGCGCCGGGGTTGATGGGCTATTGCCAAGCGGAAAGGCACAGCACTTTGACTGCTGTATTCGCTGGTTCGAATCCAGCTAGCCCAGTTTGCGGTTTTGTTAATTCCGCAAGTGTTCTTTTTGAAACACTTTTTACTCCGGTCTTCTAGCCCAACGGGGCTGATTAAAGGGGCTTCAAATGTCCCGGAAGACCTTCTGAAATCTAAAAGCGTTTCAGAAAACCTTTGTTGTGGCTGGTGGTTAAGAACTGCAACAGTGCCAGAAATAAATCTATGGCGGGCTTATTTCTGGTATCTCAGGAAGCTTAGTTCAGCGGTGAGAGCAACGGCCTCATAAGCCGTAAGTCCTGGGTTCGAATCCCAGAGTTTCCATTTCTTCTAAATGCCATTCATCCGTAATATGGGTGGAAAAAACTTCCAGTTGAGCGTGTGGATTAGGTAAATTTAGGTACGATACGGCGCAGCCTAAATGGATCTGATTTCCCGGCTGGTATATCTCTGAGTTAAAAACATTAACGCAGCGCACGTTAATAAAAGGAGTTTTCAAGAGATACCGTCCAAAGACGCATAAAAATATCCAGTGAATCTACGGCACTAAAACTTGTAGATAGTGGAAAGCATAACACGATAAACCTATTGCTAACCCGGTTCTTCCGGGTTCCGGCAGGATAGAGAAGCGGAATCTCACATGGCTCATATCCATGGAAACGGCGGTTCGAATCCGCCTCCTGCTATTCCATCTACCAAGCGTAGATAGGAAATCTGACTTTAGCATAGCTATTGTTGGCTTTTAGACGAGGTAGCTCAATTGGACAGAGCAATGAGAATATTAGTCATGTTTGTGACTATAACAGCAATTTACTCCATTACAAGGCATAGGTTGGTGGTTCGAATCCATCCCTCGTCACTGCCCCGGTTATCGGTTACGGAAAACCGATTAGAACATGTTTGTGTTCTTCACTGCAAATAATTTTATAGGTTCAAATCCTGTCGGGGCAATTATGTGATGCTTACAGCAATTATTTTGGACATAACTGTTAATTATGAAACCCAAAAGCATCATGAAAATTTATGGGACGCTTACAGCAACTCACTTAAATAAAATCTAATTCGTATATTTTATATTTTTCGTGTCCTGAAAGGAGAAGAAACATGGATTTTGCAAATGCAATGAAACAAGAAAACAAATTTACAAGAACCGAAAACGGAGCAGTTGCGCTGAATACTACAAGTGATGCAAGACTTGACTTGTTCGGAACTATTGGTGCATTGAGAGAAGCTGATGAAAATAGAATCACCACTTTATTCTCAGAAGCATTTGCACAGGATAAACTCTTTGCCACAAAGATTGCTTTTTATGCAAGAGATATTCGTTGTGGGCTTGGAGAGAGAAAAACTTTCCGAACCATTATCCGTTACATGGCTGAACATAATCCAGAAGCACTCAGACCGAATCTTGATTTGATTGGAGTATTCGGGAGATACGATGATCTGTATGAACTGATTGGAACACCACTGGAAGACGATATGTGGAAAACCATGAAGATTCAGTTCGAGGAAGATTTGAAGAATCTTAATGAGGGAAAAGCAATTTCATTACTTGCTAAATGGATTAAGACTGCTGATGCAAGTAGCACAGAGACTAGAAAATTAGGAATTCTGACTGCACAGAAGTTGGGTTATCCAGTCTACAACTTCAAAAGGATTGTTCGTAGCATGAGAAAACAGATCGGTGTTGTTGAAAGCCTTATGTCTGCCGGTAAATGGAATGAGATTAAATATCCAGAAGTTCCGAGCCGTGCAATGATGATTTACCGCAGAGCTTTTGCAAAACATGATCCAGATGGATTTAATGATTTTATTAATAAGGCTGATAAAGGAGAAGTTAAGATCAATGCTTCAACCTTGTATCCATACGATATTGTAGAGAAAATCCTTTACGGACGAGAGAACAATAAAGTTTTAGAAGCACAGTGGAAGGCACTCCCAAATTACATTGAACAGGGAACAAATGCTTTGATTATGGCTGATGTATCCGGTTCAATGTATGGAAGACCAATGGCAACATCAATCGGATTGGCAATATACTTTGCCGAAAGAAATGTTGGGGCATACCACAATTTGTTTATGACATTTTCCAGCAATCCAGAAACAGTTGTTTTAAAGGGTGAAACCCTTTCACAAAAAATCAATAATGCTAAAAGGGCAGATTGGGGCGGTAGTACAAACCTTAAAGCTGCATTTGAAAAGGTGCTTGATATCGCAGAAAAAAATAATATTTCACAGGAAGAAATGCCAAAAGCTATTGTCGTAATTTCTGATATGGAAATTGATTATTGTGGAAATCGAGATTGGTCGTTTTATGATAAAATGGCAAACAAGTTCCATAAAGCCGGATACGTTATCCCAAACGTTATCTTCTGGAATGTAGCCAGCAGACATGATGTATTCCATGCAGATTCCAAGAGAAAAGGCGTGCAACTTGCTAGCGGTCAATCTGTAACAGTTTTCAAACAAATCTTACAGAATCTTGGATACAATCCGATTGAAGCTATGGAAAACACAATCAATTCAGAAAGATACGCTTGTATTACTGTCGAATGAAATAAAAGTGAAACCCATCCCAGTTCTTTTGAAAAGAACTGTCCGTGACAGGCGGTAAAAGAAACATAGCTCAGTGGTAGAGCAAAGATATTGAATATCATGTGACACAGGTTCGATTCCTGTTGTTTCTATCTGGCAAATTGCCATTGCCAGAAGTTGCATTTTCCCCCTTAAAGTTCCAGTGTTTCTCGTTGGGAGATTTATGCCGTTCAAGTCGGCACACTGGATTTTTCTAAATCGAGGTAATTTATGAACGAAAAAAGTTGTAAGAATTGCAGAAGACATGATGACTTCACATGGGTTTGCTTCAATGGTGATAGCAAATATTGCGCAGACTTTACGGAGCCAGTGTGTTTTTGTGAGTTTTGGGAGGAAAAGAAGATGGAAAAACAAGGAGGCATAGTACCGATGAGCGAACTTTCTGAACTTATAAATAGAGGTGGTTTAATAGATGATTTTAAGATAGAAAAATCCAAAGATGAACTACCTACACAACCAATAAAGTTAGCTGATTGGCTGATTGACAGAGGATTGAAAGATGGAATTCGTCTGTATGGGAAAAATGATCTTAGAAAAATTGCAAATTACTTATTGAATTACTGTGGTGATGAAAATGATTGAGGTATGCGGTAAAGAAATCAAAGACGAATGCTCACACTGCGGGAATATCCTTGAATGCGAATTGTTTCGTCAGGGGCATGGCATAAAACAGGAACGTGAAAACATAGCTAAAATGATTGCCTGTCAGATGAAGCACAGGGAGAAGAGGGAATTTGAATGCTAGATTTACTTGATAAACGCAATTGTCCTGTTTGCGGTGGAATATTGAAATGCGAAAATTCCGATTACGCAAAACCTTTTAGAGAAAAAGAAATCTTTTTAAATGTGACATGGCAATGCACCAATTGTGGCGCTGAATATACTGCAAAACTTGAATTAACTCCAAACGGATATGAGGTGCAAGACCGTGAAGCACATATTGATGTAGAGGATAATTTTTCAGCCGAAAAATTTATGCTTGGAAGAAACAATTTTCGAAGACAGAGGTGGTAAATATGAAATTTGAGGATATGAAGAACTGGAGTATAGATCAGATGAAAGAAGAGATTGTTCGCTTGTCTGATGAATGTGAAAAGAAACAACATGAAATTTTAGACAAAAATAATAAAATCAATGAGCTTCAGGCTGAACTGGATAAAATGTGCGGTTACAACGATGACTTAAAAAGGCAGGTGCGTGAAAATTCAGATACGCCATTTTATGATGAATCTGTAGAAATCGCAAAATGTCGCAGACAGCATCAGTCCGATTGCATCACAATCAATCAGCTTTATACAACAATAGATGTTATAGTTGACCGATATGCTAATTTAAGGAAAAACAAAGGAATGTGCTGATATGGGCGAGAAAGACGAGTTAAGGCGTTTATTTATAGGAGATGAGGAAATATCCATATCGGGAATACCAGAGTTTCCGGGAGATTTGATTAATTATTCGCTACAATCTGTCGGAAAAGAGTTTGAATTTAGGACGGAATTTGAATTGCCGAAGAAAATTTTTTATTCATTGTTTTTCTCGAACCGGATAAACCAAAATAATTTCCGCAAAATACATGGAATCCCAAAAAAGCGTAAGATTGCAGGGCGAAAAGGAGTAAGAAAATATAGATGAGCATTAAATCGGCATTAGAATCCGAAGGGATAGATTTTTCTGAATATATGAACCCACCCGAAACGTGGAATGGACAGGCATTGATACGGAATATTAACGGAATGAAATACGCCTGTTGTCCTTTTTGCCAGAAGAAAGCGCTTTTGATTAGCCCAAACACGAAGATTCAGCACTTGAAGTTGAAATGCAAGGGTAGTAATTGCAAGAAAGAATTTGAGGTGAATGTATGATATGGAACGAAGAAATATCCTTTGATGGATTCCAAAATAAGATTGATGAGTGGTACAAGGATAAAGACTTTGAACTGTGCGACCCACCTGTCAGTGCTCAGTTTGCTTTAGACTTGATCTTCAAGACATTAGTAGATGATAGAGAAGATTATCCATATCTCACAACTATGTCAGAAAACGTAGAACAGACAAATAGCATTATGCTTGATTTAATTCTTCGTAAATACAGTCGCAAATACAGAAAATACTTGAAATCAAAAAGAAAGATGGTGAGCAAATGAACAAAATCAGAAAAATATGTTGGATAATTGCGAATTTCATAATATCCAAATGGGTAGCAGATTATTTGATAGCCACAATTCAAATGATAATTGAAAATAATTGGGGACTTTCAGCAATACCATTATTAACAATGGCAGTATTCGCAGAGTGGAAAGTAATTGAAAATATTTTTACGGAATTAAAAAGATGATTTTATCAAGTGAGGATATGTATGACAAAACAAGAAGCCGTAGTAATTGAAACCTATACAGGAATTTGTATGCTTACAGGGGATGACCGAAAACTTGCATATGAATATGCGGAAAAGCTTTTAGGTCATCCGATATATACACATGAATTCCCGAAGTATGCCGACGAGTAAAAAAAACTTAGCAAGCCAGATTTTATTGAAATTTGTAGAAAGTTAGGTGATTGAATGAATCCAGTATTTATATTTCTAGTGATATGTGGAGCGGCAGTAGTATGGTTCCTGCTTTACAAATTATTTCAACCACTAGGTAAATTATTGAACCACATTGGCAGAAATGCTATTGATGAGTTAAATAAAGACGAAAGTCAAAAAGAGGAGGATAATAAATGAAAAAAGGACTTTTAGGTGGAATCGGATTAGCTGTTGCAATCATTGCAGGGCTTATATGTGTTGCAAAGTGCAGCGTGAGAGTTCCGGCCGGCTACATTGCGGTAGAGTACAAAATGAACGGAGGAATCTCTAAGAATGTACTTACACAGGGATGGCATTTAATTTCACCAACAGTAAAAACTTCACTGTATTCCGTTGGAATCGAGCAGTCTTATCTTACATCTGAGGATAAGGGTGATTCTCCAAAAGATGAAAGTTTCAAGACCCCAACGGCAGATGGAAAATCACTTCAAGTTGACCTTGAATTTTCTTATAAATTCGATCAGAGCAGAGTAACTGATGTATTTACTCAGTTCAAAGGTCAATCCGGGGAATCTGTGAAAAATACTTTTATTAAGCCTAAGATGAAAGCATGGACGCAGGAAGTAACTGCGAAGTATCCAGTAACAGATGTTTTCGGTGATAAACGCCAGGAACTGAATGAAGCACTTGACGAATATCTTAAACAGAAGTTTGAGCCATACGGAATTATTATTGATACAGTAAACTTTACTTCTATTTCCACCGATGATGAAACACAGGCTGCAATTCAGAAGAAAGTGAACGCTCAACAGGAGCTTGAACTTGCTAACATTGAAGCTAAAACAGCAAAAGTACAAGCTGATAAAGATAAAGAAGTTGCACTGATTGCTGCCGAACAGGAAAAGGAGAAAGCATCTATCCAAGCGGAACAGGCAAAGATTGATGCAGAAGGAAAAGCAGAAGCAATTAAGATTAAAGCAGAAGCTGAAGCAGAAGCAAATAGAAAAATCGCAGAATCTCTTACTCCCGAACTGATTGAAAAACAGAAGATTGATAAATGGAATGGTGAAGTACCAAAGATTCAAGGAGGTAACACTTCTACAATCGTAGATACAAGAGATATGACAGCTGATGAGAATGCTGAATAATAAGTAAAACAGTCAAGAGAGCCACATGAGAGCCAGACTAAATTCTAAAAAGAAAGGAGGTCTGGCTCTATTTTTATGGGAAAAATTACAGAAGGCTCGCTTGAATGGTATCGGACAGTCCTAAATCAGATTATCAGTAGTGACATGACAATCTATCAAAATCAAAAAGATTGCCTTGATTTGCTCTTAAATATGAATATTGACCTTCCTTTCAACGAGAATCAAGAAGCACGGAAAATGGCTATGAAAGTAAGTCAATACTCACATAACATAGCAGAGAAGTGTGCTGCATTAACTGGAAGTGGTAATTTTGACGATATCTATTGGCAGTATTTGCTACTGGAAGCACCACATTTATTTGAAAGTTACTTGCTTTATATGGAGAAAAATAGACCGGACAGCAAGAAATTTTATATTCCACGAAAAAAAACACTACATGTGGTAGCCAAAGACCTACAAGATTTGGAAGAAAGAAAGATAGAGTTTTACGGCTTATCACTCCCAAGCCGTGTTGGAAAATCTACTATGTGTATTTTCTTTATGTCATGGATAATGGGAAAAAGACCGAATAGTCATAGCGCCATGGGCGGTCATTCTGGAAAACTGGCAAAAGGATTTTACGGAGAACTTCTTAACCTCATTAATACACAGGAATACAACTACAGTGAAATTTTTCCGCAATCGAAACTTCAAAAACAGAGTGCTGATGATTTTGAAATAAACCTGGACAAGCCAGACCGATTTGCAACAATGACTTGCCGTGGTATTGAAGGTACTTGGACAGGTGCCGTTGATATTTCTTCCGATGGGTATTTGTACGTGGATGACCTTGTAAGAGATAGACAACATTCATTAAGTCCTACCCGATTAGAAAATACATATCAAGAATATTTGAACAAGATGGTTGACCGTAAGATTGATGGTGCAAGAGAACTTATGGTTGGAACCAGATGGAATTTATATGATCCTCTTGGAAAGATTGAGAAGCTAAATCGGGATAATCCAATGTATCGGTTTAGAAAAATTCCAGCTTTGAACGATGATGGTGAATCCAATTTCGATTATGAGTATGGCGTTGGATTTTCAACAAAATATTATGTTGATATGAAAGCTAGGCTAGACGCTAACGAATGGGAAGCTAAATATCAGCAAAAGCCCTTCTTACGTGAAGGAATTGTGTTTGCAGCTGACGAATTGAGATATTATAACGGCGTTCTTCCAGAAGGTGGATTTGTTAAAAATGTTTCTGCTTGCGATGTTGCGTGGGGTGGTGGCGATAGCTTATCAATGCCAGTGGGTGCAGAATACGAAAATGGAGATGTATATATTTATGATTGGATTTTTAGCACAGCACCAAAAGAAGGAACATTGCCATTAGTTGTTGGAAGAATCATGGGAAATAATATTCAATCCATCAATTTTGAAGCAAATAATGGTGGAGATATGTATGCCTATTATGTAAATGAACGCTTGAAAGAACATAAATACGCTTGCAGCACGACAAGTACAAAAGCACCTTCAAAACAAGCAAAAAAAGAAAAAATAAATCAATATTCCGGGGATGTTAAGCAAAATTTTATATTTTTGGCTCCGAAATATCAAGATAAACAGTATCAAAAGGCTATGGATGAATTAACTACATTCGTCTATATTGGCGATAATGAACATGATGACGCTGCCGATGGAGTTACGCAGCTTGCAATAACGCTTGCCGGCAAAAGATTTGCAGAAGTAAAAGCAACCAAAAATTTTATGTGGGGAAGGAGATAGAGTATGATGACTACAGCTCAATATTTACGACAAATTGAAAATTATGATAACAGAATCAAAAACAAGCTTATCGAAGAAGAACAGCTCAGTTCTCTTTCCACAAGTGTATCTGCAATTCCTGTTGGAGAAAAGGTACAAACTTCTGTGAAACGTGATCCGATGGGAGATATGATTGCGAAGATATTTGATCTGCGAGAAGAGATTTCAGAAATGATATCTGAATTTTTACAAAAAAGACAAGAAATAGTCCGAACCATAGAACAGGTTGAAGATCCATTACTATATGACATATTATTTAAGCACTATGTTGAGTACAAATCTTTGGTTCGCATTGCAGATGAGATGGGTTATTCAGAGATTCACATTAAAAAAAAGCATTTAAAAGCCATAGCAGAAATAAAAAAGATAAAAGGTTTCGAAAGATGATACCGAAGTATACTGAAAGATACTTTTAATATGTGTAGAATATAAAGTAGAGCATTGGATTAAAACATCCAGTGCTTTTTATTTTGTAGAAAGGATGGTTCGGCTTTGAGAAATACAATGAATTTTGTAGATTTATGCCGAGGTGAGTTCGGTCGAAAAGTAGCCTACACAGGTGTTGACCGAATCACTCCACAAAATGTAGTAAAAGTAGTTTCAGATACAATTGGCATACATAATAGAAACCGAACATTGATTGATTACTTGTATCGGTACATGAAAGGCGATCAGCCGATATTATATCGAAACAAAATAGTCCGTCCAGAAGTTAATAATAGAGTGGTTGAAAATCACGCATTTGAAACTGTAAAATTTAAAGCTGGACAGATTTGTGGAGAACCAATCCAATATGTATGCAAAAAGAAAAATGCAGACAAAAAAATAAATGAGCAAGTTGATTTGTTGAATGATTATCTGGATGAAGCCAATGCAGATGCAAGAAACATCCAGAGGGCAATATACCAAAGTGCAACAGGAACTTCCTATAAGGCTATTCTGAAAGAAGAGGACTGGACAAAAAACGGAGATTTACCACCGTTTAGAATTTTCATTCCGTATCCAGGTGATTGTTACATTGTATACTCACAGAGAAATGGGAAACCAATGCTTTCCGTGCAGATTTTAAAAGATGAAGATGAACAGCAATATTATTTATGTTATTCAAAGAACCAGTTTTTTGAAATCAAGAATGGGAAAGTAACTAACTACGGCATCAATGGTTTTGGCGGTATTCCAATTGTTGAATGCCCGAATAATCATGACAGGCTTTCAGATGTTGAAATTGCAATCACATTATTTGATGCAATTAACAAATACCAGTCTGACAGATTAAATGGCGTGGAACAGTTTGTGCAATCCTTTATGAAGTTTAAAAACTGCGAGGTAGACAAAAACGAGTTTTTGGAAATGGTAAAACTTGGTGCTATCTCTGTTAAAGATACCGGAAATGGCTGTCAGTCGGATGTTGAACTGATGACCGCTGAATTGAATCAATCAGAGAGCCAGGTTGCAAAGGATGATATCTACAATAACATGCTGATTGTGGAAGCAATGCCAAACCGACAAAGCAATAGCGGAGGGGATACAGGAAATGCCGTATACCTTCGTAATGGATGGGATTTCGCAGAAAGAGATGCAAAATTGGTAGAAGCATTTACTAAGGAAGCTGAAAAGGAATCTGCCAGAATTATTCTGAATATTATCCGTGGTACATCAAATGATGTTAATATCTCAACCCGAGATTTTGATGTAAAGATAACCAGAAACCCAACAGACAATATGCTTGTAAAAGCACAGGCACTTGATTATCTGTTTAAAAATAAAATTCATCCGCTTATTGCACTGATTACTTGCGGTTTATTTAGTGATCCGCAGAAAGTCTACGAAATGAGTTTACCGTATCTGGGAACTATTTACCCGGAACTGGCAGACCCGGAAGCGGAAATGCAGAAAGCACAGCAATTACTTGACGGAAAGTTTCAAAATCCGTCCAAAACAGAACCAATGGCAAATTCTCCATCTAACGAAGAATGAACCAAATTTCGATTATTTAAGGAGTTTTAGAGAAATCTAAGGCTTCTTTTTTAATACCCAAAATCAAATAAATTGCAACAGCCCGTGAGCGTAAATCGGGTACAGACCATGTGCGGAGCGAACCGTGTTGAAAAAGCGTATTGGACTGGAAGAAAGGAGATTTCAATGACAAGAGAACAGGCAAAACAGGCACTTATCGGTATGGGAGTTGCAGAACCTTCCGAGGAACAGGTTTCTAAGCTTCTTGATTCTATTTCTGCTGAAACTAAGAAAGAAAAAGACAAAAATGTTTCTCTGAAGGAAAAAGCTGAAAAAGCAGATTCCCTGGAAAAAGAGTTGGAAGAGTTGAAAAAGCAGAACATGACCGAAGCAGAACGGCTAGAAGCTGAACGCAAGAAAGAAAAGGAAGCAGTGGATAAGGAGTTAGCTGATTTGAAAGCTGCGCTTGCAGAATCCAACAAAAAAGCCCTTACCAGTGAAATTACTTCTATGTTCGCAAATGCAGGACTTTCAACCGAAACATACGCGAGTGCTATTAAAGCATACGCATCTGCACCGTATGAGAAACCAGAAGATGCAATGAAAGAAGTCGAAACTTTTGTTAAGGGAGTTTCCGAAGCAAATAAAATAGCACTTGATACCGCAAAAGCAGCTTGGGAGAAGGAAACATTGGAAAACACTCCGAATCCGGGCGGCGGTAGTGGTAGCAAACAGGAAAAAACTAGTAAAGCGTCTGAGTACGCTAAACAGTATTCAGCACGTATGAACCCAGAAGTAAAACCGGCTGATGATAATGCACCAGCTAATTTCTAAGAAAAGGAGATTTTAAAACATGGCTTTCATGAAAATTAAGCAGTACGAATCTACCCCGAATATTCTTGAATCTGAGGTAGGACTTGTACTCAAAACTTACACAGCAGATCAGACAAATGCAGTTGCAGTTAATGACAGAAAAATTATTAAGGCAGGTTCCGTATACCCAACAAACGCAACCGGCGCAAAAGGTCTTGTGTTTGAAGATGTGGATATGACAGACGATGAGAAGCGTCCAATTTCCGTTATTGTTGCCGGACGTGTCCTAGAAGACCGACTTCCCGCAACTGTTGACACAACTGCAAAAACTGAATTACAGGCACTTGGAATTGTGTTTGTAGAAGAAACCGAAGTTGTATTTTAAGGAGGATAATAAGCAATGGCATACAATGTATTAGAAGCAATCAGCGAGGAAGAAAGACTTAATTTCTCCCAGAATTTCTCTGTTAAAAGACCTGGAATCCTTGATACCATTTTCCCGGATGTAAAAACAGATTACTGGAAGGCTGAATACTACAGACTTATGAGCGGACAGCGGCTTCCGGAAATCGCATTTGTACACGCCCTTGACACCGAAGCGGAAATCGGTTCCAGACCTGGTTTTGAAAAGGTGTTGACCGAGAAACTTCTCATTAAAAGGAAGCTCAATCAGTCCGAGAGCTTACAACAGGCTATCGAGAACGGTGTACCAGATAATGAGGAACTTACAGACTTTGTATTCGATGACGCGACAAACCTTTTTGAGGCCGTCCTTGCCAGAACCAAAGTTATGAAAGGACAGGCACTGTCTACTGGAAAACTTGTTATCAAAGAAAACAAAGTGGACATGACTATTGATTTTGGAGTTCCGTCTGAATTAAAAATTACCATTACAGACTGGTCTAAACCAGATTCTGATATTATGGGTGATATTCAGAAAATGGTTCAGCTTGCAGAAGATGGCGGCTATGTTGTCAATAAGGCAATTACCTCTCTTAAAATGATTAACAACATGAGAAACAACACCGGAATGCAGACCGCAGTTCTTGGCGCAGCAAACAAACGTCTTCTGACGAAACAGGAGCTTGCGAACCTTCTCATGCAGGAGTACGGAATTACAATTGATCGCTGTGACGAAAAATTCCGTTACAGAAGCAAAGGCATTGTTAAAACAGGTAGATATTTCAAAGAAGATGTATTTACCCTGTATGAATCTAACCAGGATGGCTCTTTTGGTACTGGACTTTGGGGCGCAACACCAGAGGAAAAAGAGTACCGTCAGTTCATTCAGCAGCAAAACCGTTCCTTTATTACCATGTCCATGTGGGCTACGCCAGATCCAGTTGCAGTATGGACGAAAGCTTCTGGAATGTTCATCCCGGTTGTACCGAAAGCAAACGGCGGTATCGTGATCGGTACCAAAGCGGGGGAATAACCGGGCATAGTCTCGATGAAAACAGCCAGTCACCATCTGTAGCAAGTGCTTACAATGAATCAATACATAAGTATACAGAAAGCGAGTTGTCTAATATGACTGTATCTCAGTTAAGACAACTCGCAAGTGATAACGGCTATGCCCTGACAGCAACTAATAAGGCTGGAATAATATCAGAGATTTTATCTCAGCAAAGGTAGGTGATTAAATGGACGAACAGCTTATAGAGGACTTGACAAATTATCTTGAAGATGATGAAGAAACTGCGAGGATGATTCCTCTTTCAGCAAAGAGGGCTATTCGTTCATTTAAGAAGAAAAGGAATTATCCTTCATCTTACAGTGATGAGAAAATAAATTCCGATATGGAGAAATGCTATGACTGCATATTTGATTTGGCTCTTTTTTTTCTGGTGAAACAGGGAGCTGAATTTCAAGGATCACATTCCGAATCTTCTGTAAACAGAAATTGGACTTCTGAAACTGAAATCTATGTAAATCATGGTGTTTTTCCATTTATCGGATTCTAAGATGGTGTGTGCGTGATACGTCAATCCTCCCACGTATCGCAGGGGTGCTTCAAATTAGGTGGGTAGAAGCAATATCTTAAAAATGGGAGTGATGGAAAGGAATAGCGATGGGATGTGAACACGAGTGCGTCAACGAACACCGCTTAAAAGAATTGGAAAGTGCCGTCCATGAGATGAAAGAAAAGCATTCCAAAAGGGATGGAGTTTTTTTTGAACGTATCAATGCGCTGGAACAGAAAATTGCTTTATACAACAATGACCTGGGACACATTAAGGATACAGTTGACGAAATGAACGACAATTTAAAATCACTCATGGAAAAGCCAGGAAAATTACAGGACAAAATAATTGCTTATGTCATAACTGGCATAATTGGTATTGTTTTAGGCTTTGCCCTAAAAGGCATTTTCCCGGTGTAAATATTGATTCCACTAACAGGGAGGACAGTGGAATGGATGATTATAAAGACTTTTCAGAAGATGAAAGAATCTTCTATTTGCGTGAAGCTGGATTTGATTCCAGAGAAAAGGAGTTATTCCGATTGCGTGTCTATGAAGAAAAAACGCTTGCAGAAGCTTCAGAAATCATGGGGTACAGCACGAGAACCGTAGACCGCATAAACAGAAAATTAAAAAAGAAAATTATGAAAGTTGCCCCGATGTATTGTCGGGGCTTTTCTTTGTATTAATAGAAAATGGCGTATTTATGGCGTTATCATGGCGTGTTAATTAACCTCTTATTATTGTAAAATATAGTTATAAAAACAAGGGAGGTTTGAGATATGCAGTATGGTAATCCGTATTTTGCACAACCATTTCAACAAATACAACCGTATCAAGATAGATTAGCACAATTGCAGAATAGTTATCAGCAGGCAATGCCATACGGACAGGCACAGATTCAGCAACCAATACAACAAATGCCACAAGTACCACAAATCCCCATGTTGCAAGGACAGATGGTTGATGGCATTGATACTGTAAAGGCAAAAGACGTAGATATGTCTGGGAACCCTGTCTATTATCCAAAAACTGACGGTACAGAAGTTTACCGAAAACAATTACAGGCAGATGGAAGAAGTAGAATTTTCACTTATAGACTTGTAAATGAAGGAGAACAACCAGAAAGCAATAACACAAATCAAGTTGATATTGTTTCGCTGATTAACCAACTTCGTGATGATGTTCACGCAGAGATTTCTGAAATTAAAGAATTATTGCCAATACAATCTGAACCGCCCAAGACACAGAAGGGAGGTAATCAGAGATGAATTTCAACCCAAATACAATAATGAAACAAAAAATTCAGCAAATGATTTCTCAAAGGTTCGGAAGTGTTGATAACATGATGAACGATATGAGTAAATTTGCTGGAAACAATCCAACATTAAAAAATGCTCTGGATTTATACAAACATGGTGATACAGAACAGTTGCATCAAGTTCAGCAAAATATATTTAAAGAAAAGAATTTTTCTCCCGAAGGAATTTTAGAAAAATTTTTAGGGATGAAATAACTTCCCCATAATTGGGTGATTCAGAATCGCTACAATTTGGGATGACAGCCGCGGATGTCTCCTATTGTAAATAAAATTTAAGGAGACTAAAAACATGATGAATGGTTCAAATTATAGTCTTAGCGACATTGCAGCCGCTACAGGCTCTAATAACCGTGCAAATGACATGTGGGGCGGCGATGGTTTTTCCCTTATCTGGCTTGTCCTTATTTTCGCAATCTTCGGCTGGGGCGGTTTCGGCGGCTTTGGCGGCTGGGGTGGCAATGGTGGAAACGGAACAAATGGTGCAGGTTTCCAAGGATGGGCAACCAGAGCGGATATCAACGAGGGCTTTGCTCTGAATGATATTCAGAATGGTATCAGAGGTATTCAGCAGGGCATTTGTGATAGCACATATGCGCTTAACAATACCATGCAGAGCGGTTTCAACGGCGTGAATGTTGGAATGCTTCAAGGTTTCAACGGCGTTCAGCAGGCAATCAATGCTGATACTGTAGCCGGTATGCAGAATACCAACGCATTACAGTCTCAGTTAGCAAGTTGTTGCTGCGAGACCAGAGAAGCCATCCAGGGTATCAACTATAACCTGGCTACCAACACTTGTGCATTGCAGAACACAATGAACAACAACACCAGAGACCTTCTGGAAAATCAGAACAGCAACACGAGAGCGCTGTTAGATTTCTTAACTCAGGATAAGATTGCAACATTACAGGCAGAGAATTCTGATCTGAAACGTGCTGCTTCCCAGGATCGCCAGTCTGCATTGCTTACAACTGCAATGGCTTCTCAGACACAGCAGTTAATCAATGCAATCAATCCTGCTCCGATTCCTGCATTCCAGGTTCCGGCTCCATATGCATACGCAGGATGCAATACATATGGTAACGGTTGTTGCTAAGTAACTCACCCTTAGAGGTTGACTAAATTCTAAGAGGTGGGTTGCGGCTCACCTCTTATTGATTGAGAGGTAAAAAATATGGCATGTAAGAATGTTTGTAAGCTTTGCAATCACCTTGTGCTGTCTACTGCAATTGCATTCACAGGTGGAAATCTTGTGGTTACTATCCCGGAAGGAAGCTACAACAATGGAGAAAAATACTGCATTGTTTTAGCACAGTCTATTCCAAATGCAACCACAATTACTGCCCCAGTTATGATTCAGATAGGAACAGGAACAACATTGTATCCGCTAGAGAATCGTTGCTGTGCACAGGTAACAGCATGTGGCGTAAGAACCAGAACAAAATATGCAACCAGAGTTGCAACAAGTGCTACTGGTGGAGCGTTCAAAATGTTAGGAAATCCGGCATGTAGTCCGAACAATAATCTGACTGCAATCAATGGTACAGCCCCAGCAGCAGACGCACCTGTTACACAGGCTGTTAGAAAGGGGGCACTGTAATGCATAAAGTTGCAATGGAAATGGGAAAATGGGCTATGGAAAAAGCCAAAACACATGGCTTTGATAATCTCAGTGCTCAAGATTGGGACGATTTGAAAGACTGCATGGAAGCAGTAAAATGTGCGATTTGCGCTGATAAAGATTATCGCATTGTGGAAGCTATGGATGAATGCGAACAGGAAGAAAAGTATCTTGGACGCATGGGATATGACCGTTACCGCTATTCAAATGGGCGTTTCGCTCCAAAAGGTAGGGGAACCAGAAAAGGTTATAGACCATATCTGTACATGGAAGACGATGACTGGATGGACGAGTATTTAAACAATCCAGAATTTGAGCACAATATGTACCGCATGGGATATCATCCAGACCGTAGTGATATGGAAATGGGTGACATGAATCGGAAGAAATCCAGATATGGCGAATCCTATGATAGATACGATGAGAATCGTAGACACTATCATGATTCCAAAGACACGGAATCCAAAAGAAAAATGGATGATTCCATGAAGGAGTACACATCTGACATTATCCGTAATCTCACTGAAATGTGGTCAGATGCAGATGCAACGCTCAGACAGTCAATGAAAGCTGACCTGACACGTTTCGTACAGCAGATGAACTAGAGCAATAAATGAATTAAGTCCTTGTCGCAAATTAATGCGGCAGGGGCTTTTTTCGTAGAAAGGATGGTGATAAACCATGCTAAGACAATTTTACATGAATGGTGACATATGGAGAGTGCGCTTTGTTTCTCCCAATGATAATGTTTTGATTGACCGTACAGGGAAACGCACACTTGCCGTATCTGATTACTCCACAATGACAATTTCGATTGCAAACAATCTAAATGGAGAACTTTTGAACCGTGTATTCATCCATGAGCTAGGACACTGTGTGATGTTCAGCTATGGTTTACTGCCAGAGCTTCACCGCATGGTCAAGAAACGATATTGGGTGGACGCAGAGGAATTTGTATGCAATATTCTGGCAGACTACGGCCATTTCGTGATTGGAACAGCCAGAGATATTTTGGGAAACCAATTCACATATGTAGCCCCTGTTGGAGCAGAAAGGATGACTGCATGAGAGTATTAAGATTTATTGTAAATAATCAAAGAATTTATCCAGATCCCAAGTGTGATTTCTCTGGACTGGTAAAGGGCACGACTGGATATCTTAAAGCATTGTTTATCTTTTCTCCAGAGTGGAACTTATGTAAAACAGCTGCTTCATTTTGGAGAATGGAAAAAGAATACCCAGTAATACTGAAAAACAATCAATGTGAAATTCCAACGGAAGCCCTTACTTGGGATTATTTTTCTGTATCCGTCACTGGCGTAAAAGATAACGGAAAATACATTATAACTACTGGTAAAACCAAAGTATCACAGAGGGGGTAGAACATGGCAACAGCACTTGATTTACTTATGAGCGCAAAAGAAGATGTTAATTTGCTTTCTGAAGAATCCGATATATGCACGATTGATGCTAAGACAAGGACTATTTTCGTGCCCTCTACAATCGTAGTTGGTGGGGTGCAATCTGACAAGAATGCAGAACGTATTAAATTTTCATGTCCCAAAATTGTAGGAGATAATCTTGATTTATCCAAATTTTCAGTCAGAATCAACTTTGAAAACGTAAGCAGTGTGGATTTTAATGTTTCTATCAAAGACCAATACATTTGTGATGATGTAGCTGTAGATGGCGAAAATGTAACTTTTTCTTGGTTGATTGGAAGAAATGCAGCAAGGTATATGGGAACGGTACGTTTTATTGTTTGCGCTGTTAAAACGGATTCCGATTCAAATATTAGTGTTGAATGGAATACCACAATAGCGGAAGTACCAGTGCTAGAGGGTATCGAGATTGATCAACCACAGATAGGACAGGAAGAAAAAGATGTTATAAATCAGCTTTTGGAGCTTACTAAAAACACATCTGCGGAAGCTGTTCAAAATGTAAATTCCGCAAAAGAACAAGCTATTAAGGACATCCAGAGTGTATCACAGCCAGACACTACATTGACTATAGAAGGTGGGCTTGCAGAAGCAAAAGCAACGGGAGAAGCTATTGGTTCTCTAAAGAAAGATATAACTGCCTCTTCAAACGAAATGTATAAAAAAGAAGAGAGAGAAATTGCTGTCGAGCCGTCTGATTACAACTTATTAGAAAATAAAGTTGCGTATATTGATACTAATAATGAAATTATGACATATGAAAACGCAAACGTTTATGTGATGCACAAAAACGTTATTAGTGGAGAAAAATATAGAATACTGTCACAAACACATGGTAGTGTAAACACATTGTTATATGCTATATGTGATTCGAACGGTAAAGTGATAAATTCAGCAAAAATGGGTGTTTCGCCAAATACTTATCTCACAACTGAAATATCAATACCATCGAATGGTGTTGAATTATATTTGAATGAATTTCCAACACAGACATATCCCTTAGTGGTTAATAAAATAGAAACTATAAATATTTCTAAAATAAATGGAAAAGAAACTGTAAATTGTTGGGGTGATTCACTCACTCGTGGAGTGGGTGTTGGTAGTTCATATTCTAAAGCATTCCCATATGTTTTATATGGCTTACTTGATGGTAGAGAAGTGATTAATTGTGGTGTAGGCGGAGAAAATACGATTAACATAGCTTCAAGACAAGGTGGTTTACCAAATATTGTAAAGCCATTTACCATACCTTCAAATGCAAGTAAAGTAGAAGTTAAATTAACTAACATATATGGTGGCAGTACTGGCATATTGTTGCAAGGTGGTTCGGCATTAGACCCAACGACAGGTAAATATGTTATGACCGCACAAATAAATCCCTGTTCTATCAATGGAGTAGAGGGTACACTTACCTATGAAAATGGAAAATATTATTTTTCTCGTTCCGAAAATGGAGAGTCCGTAATTGTTTCTCGCCCAACTCCCTTAATTACTTATGCAATGAAATCAATGCGTGATAATATTAACATTATATGGATTGGAATAAATGGTGGGTTTACCACCTCAGCCGAATTGATTGAATGTGTAGAAGCAATGATTGACTATATGAGTCCTATCAACAAAAAATATATTGTGATTGGAATCCATCATTTAGTTAGTACAGTTGCCGAAACGTTTGAAACGATAGAAAAAAATATGGCAATGCATTTTGGTAGGCGTTATATAAATCAAAGAGAATATATGATTGAATATGGTTTATCTGATGCTGGAATTACACCAACGAACGAAGATACAGCAGCCATTTCGCAGGGTAAAATACCACCATCTTTACTATACGACGATGTACATTATAATGATAAAGGCTACAATATAATTGCTAATCTTGTTGTTGAGCGTGGAAAAGAACTTGGTTACTGGTAATTAACTAAAGGAGGCTTTAGTTAAGCAACCAAATTTAAGAAAGAGAGGAAATATGAGAGGATTAGTCCGTCAAAAACAAAAGGTATATTGGTCACGAATATACGAGAAAACACAAGGATTAGACCGTATTAAAGTTTATGAGAAACCAGTTCTATACTCTTTTTCTGTATCATCTACAGCCGGAACACCAGAAGAAATTGCAGCCGGAATAGTGCCAGATTATGACAGATACATTACAAGCTTTAATCGAAATTTCCACCCACAGGAAGCGGACATATTTTGGATAGACAGAATCCCACAAATAAGCAAGGATGGAAACCTTATTTTGAACAAAGATGGAGAACCCACAGTATTGCCAGACTACACACTAAAGAAGATTTTAGACACACAAAAAGGCAATATTGCCAGATACGGAATTTCTAAGAGAGGGAATGAAGATGGGTAAGACAATAAAGTGTACCTTATCACAGAAATCAATCCAAAAAGCTATTGATGAAATAAAAAATTATCAAAAATCTTTAAGAAACAAAAATGAAATCTTCATAAAAAAGTTATGTGAATTAGGGATTCCAGTTATTGACCAAAATATTTTGGCAGCACAAGGCGATTCTGATAAGAACCACAATACTTACATCAAAATTAACAGTTTTGGAAACTATGCAGAAGCCCATTTAATATGCGAAGGTAAAAGCATTTTGTTCATTGAATTCGGCGCTGGTATTTACCACAATGGTGCAGCCGGTTCTAGTCCGCATCCAAAAGGAGAAGAATTTGGTTATACAATCGGTTCTTACGGACAAGGAAAAGGAAAAAACGATTCCTGGGTATATGTATCCGATTCTGGTGAATGGGTTCGCTCTTACGGTACAGAAGCCACAATGCCAATGTATAAGGCAAGCGTGGAAATCATTCAGAATATCCGTAAAATTGCTAAAGAAGTGTTCTCTTCTTAAAGAAGATACTATAATATACTGAATGATACTAAACAATTATGTTATCATTACAGTGTTAAATTGTAGCATAAAATGCAATGCGTTCACCATAAAGGTGGGCGCATTTTTTATTGCGAGGTGACAGATATGCCAGACACAATAGAATCTCCTGTATTGGAAGTTTTTTCAAAATGGGGAGCGGCTGTTTCTAAGATTACTGGCGCAGACAATTATTCCATGGACGGAAGTGAAACAAATGCTTCTGGTAAAAAGGCATATGCACAGCTTTATATGCTTGGAAATCCAATTACGAGAGGTGACCTTGAAGGGGATGAATGCGCAACAATGCCATCGTTTCAAGTAAATTGCTTCACATCTGGGAGCAAAGCATTAACCAGAGTGTATGAATTAGACAAGATAAGTCACAAAGCAATGGTGAGCATGGGATTCCGTCGTACATATGGACCGGAGCCTATGTTTTTTGGTGACAGCGGAATCAAAAAGCTTGTGAGCCGATACAGCCGAATATATACAGGAACTTTATTAGATTAGGAGCAGAAATGCTTCTATTTTTTTACCCAAAAATATGAAAGGAGAACATCGAAAAATGAAAGCAGACAAACTACTTTGGCTGAAAGCAGCAGGAATTAGAGCTGTAAAAACAGTTGCTCAAACAGCGGTGGCAACCATTGGTACTGCAACTGTGATTGGCAGCGTTGATTGGAAAATGGTTTTATCCGCATCTTTACTTTCCGGCTTTTTATCACTGCTTACATCTGTAGCAGGATTACCAGAACTGAAAACAGACAAAGAAGAGTAGAAAGGCGGTGATCCGCTATCTCCCGGCACAGGGTTACGTGCATAAAACTTGAATTAAAGAAAGGAGCCTATCAAAATGGCAGATTTAACAACACTTGGCGTAACTTTTCATTACGGTGTTGAAACCGCTAAAGGAACAAAGCCAACTGCATTTACCTGGTTAAAAAGATGTAGTTCCATCGGTGGAATTTCTCTTGATACAGAGCAGATTGACGTATCAGCTCTTGAAGACTTCATTACACAGTACGCATCTGGCAGACAGGACACTGGCGGTACTTGGGATGTAACATTTAACCTTAACGCTGATGTTATCACAGCGCTCAAGAAACTTATGTCCGACACAGCAACAGGAAAGACAAAAGGATTTAGAGTTTGGTTTGAAGTTGTATTTCCAGACCTCGAAGACGCATTCTTTGTTATCGCAGACCCTGGAAAAAATATTCCATTGTCTGATATTGGACAGAATGAAGCAGCAACAATTCCGCTGTCTCTCATTATTCAAGAATACAAAGGTCTTGATACAAAAGTTGTTTCCGAAGAGCTTGCACAGGCTTTAGACACCGCAAAAGCAGTAGCAGATTCCACAGGCGCAATGGCACTTAGCTAACAAAATATATCGGGAGGATTATAAAATGGTAACTTTTAATGTACATGGAAAAGAATATAAGGTTGTATTTGGATACGGACTTCTTACAAAAACAGATGTGCTGGACAAGGTACAGGGGATTACAGATGGAAAAGAGAGAAGCCTTCAGAAGATGATTTCTCTTCTCCCGGAACTGCTTCTTGCCGGACTTCAAAAGAAGCACAAGGATGAGTTTGGGTATGAAAGTGATTCTGAAAAAGAAGCTGTTCTTAATAAAGTCTGTGACCTTTTGGATGATTACGAAGATGAAGGAACTGAGGAAAATCCTAAAAGCGGATTTGATTTATATCAACTTCTTGACAAAGAATTGGAGAAAAATGGTTTTTTATCCGGTCTGCTGAATGCAGTAGCAAAAGCACAGGCAGTGGAGAAGAATGCAACGAATCTTCCACAAGATCACAAAAAGAAAAATTAACTTTTCGAGAAGCTGTTTACCAAGAGATTCTTCCTTTATACCTCTCTATTGGTGTATCTAAAGAAGAATTTATGAATTCTACACCAGCTGAATTGAAACCTTATCTCGAAGCTGAAAAGATACGGCAAAAGAGAAGAGACGCCGAGCTTTGGCAAGCAGGCATTTATGAGACATCAGCCACATTCACAGCTGTTGCAAATGCTTTAATGGGAAAAAAATGCAAGGCAGAGTATTTGAAGAAACCTTTACTGGAATCAGCAGAGGAAGAAAAACGTAAACAGGAAGGTATACTTTCCGAAGAAGAAAAGAAAAAAAAGAGAAACGCACTTTTGGCAAGCTTGCAACTCATGCAGGCGAACTTTGAGCTTAACCATGAAAAGGGCAGGCAGGATTAACACTCTTGTCTGCCCTTTATTTTTTTGTAAAAAAGGAGGGACAAATAAAATGGCTGACAATACCATTGATACCCTTGATATACAAATTAGCAGTAGTACAGAAAAAGCAGTACGTGCGCTGACTAATCTTTCTAAAAAACTTACAGATGTAAATTCCGCATTAAGCGGAGTTAATACAAACGGATTACGTAGTTGTGTAAGGGAACTTGGAAAACTAAAAGAACTTGATATAGGGAAAATGACAAGCATTGCTGTTGGAATTGGAAAATTCTCAAATTCCATAAAGACAATGGGCGGAGTAGATTATAAAGGTTCTGGACTGAATGCAGTTATCAACTCAATCAACAGGCTTAGCCAGGTTGATGTTAGTGGATTTGATTCTGGGAAACTCGGAGAAATAATCACTAAATTATCAGGCTTATCGGAAATACCGGATGTATCTACCAGTGTTAATCGTTTTGTCAATTCAATGGCTAGATTAGCCAATTCCGGTGAATATATTACAAATGTATCCGCTGAATTACCTGGGCTTGGAAGAAATCTTAAATCAATCGTAGAGAGTTTTACGAGCATTGGCGATATATCTGAACCTTTAAATAGGTTAGTTCAGTCTATTGCACAATTGGCAAGCTCTGGAAATAAAATCGGACAAACGTCAAGCCAACTTGGAACACTAGCAAAGGAAGTATTATCTTTCTTTGACGTGATGAAAACTGCACCTAAAATCAGTGAGAACACCATCCGCATGACGGAAGCACTGGCAAAGTTGGCTAATGCAGGGGGAAAGGTAAATTCCGCTACAAATTCTATATCCAGTGCGTTTTCTAAATTATCATCTGCAACATCTAGCCTTGGTAATATTGTTAGTAAAACTTCTTCTATAATTGGAACCGGGGTAAAAGGCATTATTGGATGGTTTCAACGTCTTGGGAATAGTAGTTCTGGAATTAAAACCGCTTCTTTTAATCTCGGAAATTTGCTTAAAACTGCTATCGGTTTTAAGGCTATTCGTGGTCTGGCAAATTTAGGAAAAAGTGCAATTGGTTTTGGCTCTGCTATTACAGAAATCGAAAATGTTGTAGATGTTTCCTTTGGAAGCATGGCAGATGAAGCCTACAAATTTGCTTCTACGGCCAAAGAACAATTTGGATTATCCGAATTGGCAGCAAAGCAATATTCTGGAACCATGATGGCAATGATGAAATCGTCTGGTGTTGCGCAAGATGCAGCTTCTAAAATGTCAATTTCTCTTGCCGGATTAGCCGGGGATATTGCATCATTTTACAACATTGATACTGATACTGCTTTTCAGAAAATACGCTCTGGAATATCCGGGGAAATTGAGCCTTTAAGACAATTGGGTATTAATTTATCCGTTGCAAACATGGAAGCTTATGCCCTTTCAAGGGGGATTACAACATCTTATAATGCAATGTCTCAAGCTGAAAAAGTTGCTCTTCGATACAACTATTTAATGTCAGTTACAGGAGATGTGCAAGGAGATTTCGCAAGGACATCTGGCACCTGGGCGAACCAGGTTCGTTTGCTCACTCTTAACTTCCAGTCACTTTCCGCAGTAATTGGGCAAGGATTGATTGCCGGCATTCTTCCTGCTATTCAAGCTCTTAATGCACTTATGTCAAAACTTATGCAAGCTGCGAATGTGTTCCGTAACTTCATGTATGTATTGATGGGAAAGAAACTAAAAGGCTCGCAGAGTGGAGTTAGTGATATCGTATCTAATTTAGGTGGTATAGAAACAGCTGGTGATGACGCATCTTCTGGGCTTGATGACGCTACATCATCTGCTAAGAAACTGAAAAAGGCACTTTCCGTATTGCCATTCGACCAATTGAATCAGCTTACCGATAATTCCGATAATTCTGGAACTGCATCTAAAAGTCTTGGTTCTGGACTTGGAGATTTGGCAGATAGTTTTTCTGGAATACAAGATTCACTGGATGAAGTTTTGACTGTTGATGAAACACCAATTAATAAATGGGCTTCTAAAATTAGAAAGGCATTTATCAATAAAGACTGGCAGGGGCTAGGCTTTACTATTGCAGATATGATAAATGTTGGAATGGAGAAAATATACGAAGTTATTAATTGGAATAATGTTGGCCCGAAAATAACTGAATTTGTAAATGCTTTTACAACAGCATTTAATTCCATGGTTAGCGGAATTGATTTCGACTTAATGGGAAGAATGCTTGGAGCTGGAATTAACACGGCAGTAAATACCCTAAACCTGTTGCTCGGAGAGGGAGGAATAGATTTTTCCGGAATAGGGGCAAAACTGTCTCAACTTTTAAAAGGTGCTATAAAGGAAATTGACTGGACAGGTCTTGGAAACTTAATTGGGAACAGTTTTATGGCATCTTGGAAAATGCTTTCTGGCTTTGTAAAGGATATGTCTAAAAAGGATGGTGCTGGAATTACTGGATGGGGTAAGCTTGGCACTGCTATTGGAAAAGCCTTAAATGGTGCAATAAAAAAGATAGACATGAACACAATTGCAGATGCACTTTCTGGTTTATTAAACGGAGCGTTCGAAAGCTTAAAATCATTTACAGAAACATTTAATTGGGATGATCTCGCAACCAAGATAAGAGATGGAATCGCTAAATTCATCAAAGAAACAAACTGGAAAGAAAATGGACATGCTCTTGGAGATTTTATATCTCACCTGTGTACCGCATTAAAAGATTCTCTCACTACAGACACATTCTATGAGTTCGGACAAGGAGTTGGAACATTCCTTGGTGAATTGCCATGGGGTGAAATCCTTAGTACAGCAGCTGATCTGCTATTAACTGGCCTTACCAGTGCATTAAACGGATTATTCGATGGATTAGAGGAAAAGCACCCGATAGCCGGACATATTGCAGAATGGCTTACAAAAGCATTTATTGCAGTAAAAATAGCAAATATCACAGGTATCAGTACTCTTGTTGGTTCACTTGTGGGACATATTGCGAGTAAAATAGCTGAAAAGAAAAACGCTGAAATGATTGCTGAAAAATTAGCAGATGTACTTGGAGATGGCACAAGTGGAGCAAAAGAAGCAATAAAAGATTTAGGGGATGCGGCAGGTTCTTCAAGCAGTAAATTTGGCTCTCTTGCTAAAGCACTTGGCCCTCTTGTAGGTGAAGCTGGACTTATCGTGGCAGTAGGAGTAGCTGCAGCTGGCGCAACCTCTCAATTGGCTGGTCTTGTTGAAACCATGCAAGGCGGTAATGGTGTTGGAACCACATTTGGCAATACCATGAATAACTTCATTCAAACTTTACAGAGAAGAGGTGATATTCTTTCTGGATCAGCAGAGGAAATTTGGCAGTTAAAAGAAAGCCTTGAGCAAGAAGGGATGACCGCCGAGGATAAGGCAAAAGCAACACAACAATTGATTGACAAGTTGGGAGAAATGGGGGTTACATCCGACCAGGCAGAGCAAGCATTTTCTCAATTAAACCAGAAAGGTCTTATTACGGACGACATGTTTAAAATATTGTCTGATTCTATTAAAACATTGGATGATAAAACAACAAATATGTCTGGAAGTATTGACCTTAGTAAACAGTCGATTGATGATTTGTATGACACTGTTCTTCCACAATTGCAAACACAGTTAGGACTTAGCGCAGATGAAATGGTTTCTCTTGATACAGCATTAATGGAAGCTGAAAATTCTGGTGGCACTGCACAGGATGCATTTGATAATATCATGGCGCGCGCCAAGGAACTCGGAATCAATACAGAATCTGTAGCAAAGATTTTTGCACAAGTATTCCCAGATTCCGTGAAAGAGATGGAAACTAAGACGAAAACCTCTATCAGCAGTACAAATACTTTTGTAAAAACTGGAATGGGAAGCATATCCAAAGCTACAGGAACTGCAATGTCTGGAATTCAAACAGCAACTGAGAAAGCTATGTCTGCCGCACAGACAAAAGTAAAAACTTCCACAGAAAATATTAGTTCTGATTCAAAAACAAACTGGGGAAATTCCGCAAGTGCTGTATCGACAGCTCTCGGAACCATGGACACCGATACAAAAGATGTAATGGGTAAGGTTATGACAACCATTCAAAGTTATTGGTCTTCTGTTCTAATCAATACAAACCAGATTTGGGAAAAGACTTCTGGTAAAGTTGACACGGAAACTGGGAAAATGAAATCTTATACAGAAACCAATTTGTCTGGGATTTCGGATAAAATTAAAAGGCTATTTAATGTTAATCTTACATCAATTGGTCGGGAAACTGCTCAATCATTCGCTGATGGCATGAAACAAGTACATTTACCAACTCTGACTTATTATATTTCAGAGTGGAGAAAACATGATCTTGGCGGTGGAAGAACCAGTTCTACACCAGTTTACAAGCCTAATTGGTATGCCAAAGGTGGTCTTTTCAATGGTGCACAGGTAATTGGTATCGGAGAAAACGGTTCCGAAGCTGTCCTTCCACTGGAAAATCCGCGAACCATGAAGAAGATCGCAGACAGCATTGTTTCCAGTTCGGACGGAAGCATGGGACTTACAAAAGAAGAAATGACAAAAGCAGTAGCCCAGGGAGTTGCAATGGCAATGAGCATGAACAGCGGAAATAACAATCCGCAATACATTATGAACAGCATTATTCTGGACGGAAGCGAGATTGCGAAAGCAGTAACAAAAGCCCAGAGTGATACGGATAGCCGTTTCAATCCGTCCCCGGCATATTGATTTTTGACTGATTGTGTGGTATAATTTCTTCAATGAAGAAGTACACACGGTCTTGATTTTTGAGCCGCTAAGAAGAAATTAATATTTCTCAATTTTGAGGAATTTTTTATCTTACTTGGCGGCTCTTTTTTATTTTATCCTGCCTGCATATGCAGTTGCCAAAAGAAAGGAGACACATGGAATTAGTAACAGTTAAAAACAATCAAATTTTTACAGATAGTAAAATAATATCTGATGGAGTTGGGATAAAACATCATTCCATACAACAGTTAATTGCGAAATATGAAAATGATATATCTGAGTTTGGACAGCTCGCATTTGAAATGAGACCTGTAAAATATTCCAGAGGAACTAATTTTGAAAAAATATATTTTCTAAATGAAGAACAGGCTACTTTTATCATTACATTAATGAGAAATAATAAAACGGTTGTCGCATTCAAAAAAGAACTTGTTAGACAGTTTTATTTAATGCGTCAGTTTATTTTTGAACGACAAAGTAAAAATTGGATTCAAACCAGAGAACAAGGAAAGCTCACCAGAAAAGCCGAAACGGATGTTTTGAAAAGTCTTGTTGAATACGCAAAATTACAAGGTTCTGAACATTCCGACAAAATGTATATTACATATACAAAATTAGCAAATAAAATATGCGGAGTTTCTGGAAGAGATAACGCAACCGCACAACAGTTAAGTAACCTTACTGTTGCGGAAAATATTATTCTTCATTGTATACAGGCTGGTATTGACGAAAACAAGCATTACAAAGACATTTACAAGGACTGCAAAAAGCGTCTGGAAATGTTCAAGGATATTGCTTATTTGGAAGTAGCTTAAATTCTAGGAGGAATATCATGTCATATAAAAATTACATCTTAATCCAAAAGCATTTATTCCGCAGTGAATACATTTTTGCAGATACAGAAGAGTATCTGGCAGACCAACTTTTTAAGAATGAGAAAATTAGAGTGAATTTCGGAAAAGAATTTGGACATACAGAAGAGAAGTATCTTCTAATTTCCTGTAAAATCTGGAATAAAGACCAAGGCAAGTTTTTTAGAGCCATGGAAAAACTGAGGAATAAAATGCCACTGGTCGGGAAAACCGACTATGAGGAATTTTGCAAGGAAACATTCAAAATGTTTGATTAATTAATTTCGGTAAAACCAGTGGGCTAGGTTGGCCGCCGAAAAGCGTAATTCCATGATACGTCTGTCCACTGTTTTTATAAATCATGGGTCTGCGACAAGAAAGTAGTCGCGCATTAACGACATGGAGGTTATCTAATATGAATTCTGAAATCAGAGAAATATCCCAAGAAGAAATAAAAGCGAGAGTAGCGTTTCTTTCATCCGCAAAATGTAATCATACACCACACAAATATATTGATATTGCTGGTGGATTGATTGAGGGTACGCTATTATCAAGAATTTTATATTGGTTTTCTGAGGATAAAAATAAAAGAAGAAAAGTGCGCATTTTTAAAGACGGCCATTATTGGATTGCAAAACAGAGAAAAGATTGGCAAGAAGAAATTAGAATTACAGAACGCCAATACGATAAGGCAATTAAAGAACTGAAAAATAGAGGGTTTGTTGAACTCGCAAAATATAAGTTTAATTCCATGCCTACAGTACATATTCGCCCATTGTGGGAAAATATCAATAAGGCTGTTGCTGTTTGGGAAAGTGAACTTGAAAAAGAAATTGTTTCCGAATTTCAAAATGAAGCAAACGGGAATAACGAAAAATGTAATTCCCAAGGGAATGACGAAAAATGTAATTCGGGAATTACAGAAGGAAGCACTTCTTTAACATTACCTACTAACAATGATTATCATAATAACAATGATTACTTTCAAGAGAAAACAGAACCAGACTTTATTGATAATAAAGAAAAAAAGACTTTATCTTATACAGATAAAGATAATCAGACTTCTGCTCCTAATAATTATAATAAATTAAATATATATAATATACCTCCTAGAACCAAGGAGCAGAAAGCCAACCGCTATAATTTTAGGAACCAATCATCTCTCTTAGATTATAAAGACGAGGATGTTGAGAAATTGGTAACCGAAATATACGAAAGCATTTACGGAGCCAAAGAGAATATTTTTGAAGACCATGACATTTGCTTATCTATATTTTTGATTAAGGAGTTTTTTAAGAAATATCAAAAATACCGTGAAGAGAAACATCCGATGGTTACACAAAGCCAAGCTGAAAATATTCTGAAAATGATACGCAATCCAGATACAGATATGGCAAAAGATGATTTAGTAGACGATAAAGAGGAACCACTGTTCTATCTTGACATGATGGAGGAACATTTTAAGACAAAGTGGGGGAAAAGAAACGGAGGAGATTTTGATTATAGAATCATGTTATTCTTTAAAGACACCACACAAAATATGCTATATCAAAGAGTGAAAAAGAACAGGGAGGACATGCTATGATACTTTGGCTATCAGTAATCATTTTTGCGGTCGGCGTTGTTATTCTGATTGGAAATAGAATAGGCGAATCTTTAAGCTACGAATATGAGTATTCAAGTGTGAGTGGATTTATATTGTCTTTTGGCGTGGTAATTTCTTTCATCAGTGTAGTATGGTTCCTGGTAGCTGGATTGATTTTACTACTCACCAAAACCAATGTTACCGCCACCAGACAGGCAAATGCCGAGAAATACAAAGCATTGACTTACAAACTGGAAAGTGAAGCTTGCCGAGATCAATTCGGACTTCTAAACAAAGAAATTATTGACGAGGTACAGAGATGGAATGTAAAAGTAACTTACTACAAAGCAATGGAGGATAACTTCTGGGTTGGAATTTATTATCCAAATGTGTACGGTAATCTTGGAACGATTGATTATGAGACATATGAGGGTAATTAATTGACATGATAAAATAACCAAATACGTTTCAAAACCTCTTGCCAGATAAAATATAGGCACAAGCCAAGAAAATTGAATTTTGATAAAAGAAATTAATTAATTGTGGAGAAAGGAAACAAAGAAAATGAACAGACCATTATTTGAACCAGGGGATATTGTACAACACTTTAAGAGAGAAACCATCGAGAATCCGCATGATAATGAATACCTGTATGAGATTGTCGGTTTTGCCATGCATACAGAAACAAGGGAAGAGCTGGTGATATATAGAGCCTTGTATGGTGAAAAGAAATTATTTGCCAGACCGAAAAATATGTTTTACAGTGAAGTGGATCACAAAAAATATCCAAATATCAAGCAGAAATATAGGCTCGAGAAATATCATGGAGTGTTGTACGTGTAATGGACTTTAAGCAGACTTACTTTTCCATCTGGCAAGAAATATGGAACCTCCACAAGAAGTATGCCTTTATCTCAAAGGACGATATCCCGAAGTGGGAAAATCTCACCATGGAAGCAAACCGGATTCACGATAAATACTCTGATTCGGTTGGCGCAAAATTTGCCGAAGCTCTTTTGTTTGCCGTAACTGCAGAAATTGATAGAAAAGCGAAATAGTGCTTTCGGAATACGTCCCAAAGTGGTACAATATGGGTATCAAATATTGGGAGGTACGTATGTATGAAGAAAGCGAAAAAGTTACTATCAGTTTTGGCAGTCATGCTATTGATTGTCTGTATGGCAGTTCCAGTATCGGCAGAAAAATATTACAATACTGGCTATACTCAATATGGCGATTTTGTAGTCGGGAATGGAAGCCTACAGGAATTTAGCGGAAGAACAGTTGATGGAAACCTGTACGTTGTAAATGGTGGTTCTTATACGTTTTATGGAACCCTTACCGTAAATGGCAACATATATGTTTTTGGAGATTTCTACAACCATGGAACTATTAATGTTAGCGGAACTCTGTTTTGCTTAAATTATTACTACGGAGGAATACTTTTAAACTCTGCAACAAAAACAGAGAATGGTGTTACAACAGGATTTTCTTACGGAAATTTCTGGAATAACGGAAAAATTAATGGAAATTTAAAAGTTGATGCGCAAATAAATAATATTGAACCACCAGCGGTTCACGTTCATACACCTGGCGCAGAGCCTACTTGCACACAAGACCAAGTTTGTACGACTTGCGGAGCTGTCCTAAAGAAAGCAACAGGGCACACCCCAGGAGCATATGCGACATGTACAACGCCACAGAAATGTACTAAGTGTGGAATTATACTAAGAAACGCCAAAGGACATGTACCTGGCGCAGAAGCCACTTGCACAAAAGAACAGACCTGTACGGTTTGTGGTGCAGTATTGTCAAGCAAGACACCACATACACCAGGCCCAAAGGCAACATGCGTTGATGACCAAATTTGCGTAGAATGTGGTGCAGTGATTAAAAATGCATTAGGTCACAGCCCTGGTAAACCTGCAACATGTACTGAATCACAATATTGTACAAGGTGCGGAAAAGTTCTTGCAGAACCAACAGGTCATAATTGGTCTGAATGGAAAGAAGAGAAAGCAGCCACATATTATAGTTCATCTGAAATTGTTAGAAGATGTTCTAAATGTGGAGAAAAGGAAATGAGGTATGGTGACGCTGTTCGCCCGACCGGAAAAGCAAATTACAAAAATGTAATTCTACAAAAAGGTAAATCAACTACAGCTGTTAAAATTACTGGCATGGTGAACGGTGATTATTTAAAATCCGTTGTGCCAAAGAATAAAAAACTTGCAAAAGTTACTGCTGTAAATAGGGACGGAAGTTTTAAAATAAAAGCATTAAAGAAAACTGGAAAAACTGTCATTACGGCAACTTTAGAAAGCGGCGTTACTGTGGATATTAACTTAACTGTACAGAGTAAGGCTGTCAAAACAAAGAAACTGTCTGTGAATAAAACAACAGTCAATCTTACAAAGGGTGGAACGTTTACCATTAAGGTAAACAAGACACCATTTAATTCAAAAGACACTGTCAAGTTTTCTTCCTCTAACAAAAAAGTGGCAACAGTAAGCAGTAAAGGAAAAATTGTTGCTAAGAAGAATGGAACAGCATACATTACTGTAAAGTCTGGAAAGGTCAGCAAAAAAGTTAAAGTTGTGGTTAAGAGCAAAAAGGCTACCACAAATCCAACATCTACGGTATATGAGACTGATCGTTGCAAGGTGAAATATGTTTCTAGCAAAATCGAAGATTATTACGGAACGTATTACCTGAACGCTAAGTTTGAAATAACAAATAAAGCAACAGTATATCTTGTCCCAAGAGAAGAGGCTGAATGTCAAGTGTTTCAGAACGGAAACAAAATCTTTATAGAAAACGAAGCCAGTATTTTAGATGGAGAACCATCAAGCCAAGTGCCAGAAAAAAGCACGAAATATATCACATATTCTGTTCGGCTGGATGACACTAAAAATCCAGTAACAATTAAATTCAGTAAGAGTTTTCAATGGGGAGCGCCAACAACTACATTTACAATTCCGGTAAAGGGAATGAAAATTGTAGAGGGCGAAGATTGATAAAACGATTAGATCAATATTCATATATAATGATACCATAGTATACTGAATGATACTTTCGCCGTATGTTATAATATAAAATCATAATAAGCAAATTTTAAAGCGTTTACCTTTCGGGGTAGGCGCTTTTTTCGTGTGTAAAAATACATGAGGGTTAGCATATGGCAGAAGTATTTTTAAAAGTGGATGGGGTAGCAATGCCCTGTCCTTCTTCTTTTACATGGGGATTACAGGATATATCGGCGGCAGAATCTGGCAGAACAGACGATACGACCATGCATAAAAACAGAGTTGGACAGAAACGAAAGCTGTCTGTAGGTTGGAATGGCCCAGACTGGGACACTGCTTGCAAAATTATACAGGCAGTAAATCCAGAGTACATACAGGTCACATATCCAGACTTGCTATCTGCAAATAAGCACGAAACAAGAACATTTTATGTTGGTGACAGGGAATCACCTTTTAAGTGCTGGTGGGTTGGCAATGAGCGCATGGAAGGACTTAGTTTTGATTTTATCGAGAGGTAAGATATGCGAAATTTATCAACGGAATTTAAAGAACAACAGAATAGTGGGAATCGTAACTATCTGAAATATGCAGATTTTACCTTTACGGACGGAAGTACATTATCCATTACCGACAAAGACTTATGGTCTAACGGCTTCAAGTTTGAGGATGCAGTATCACAAAATGGTTCCTTTGATATCGGCGCATCTATCGTAAATAAGCTGACACTGCAGATCAACAACTTTTCTGGCAAGTACACAGATTACATCTGGGATGGAGCAAGGGTTGTTTGCCATATTGGACTTGAATTATCTACTGGTATTGAAAAAATCCGTATCTGTACTATGACGGTAACAGATGCTCCATATCAAAGCACTGCAATTATCAGCCTAACCTGCGAAGATTCAATGCGATTATTTGATCGTGATTATTCAGAAAGTAAGCTGTCCTATCCGGCAACAAGATTACAGATCATCCAGGATGCTTGTGAGGTATGCGGAGTAACACTGCAATCAACAAGATTTGATAACGATGATTTTGTAATCCAGAATCGACCAGACGATAGCAGTATTACTTTCCGACAGGTAATTGCATGGGTAGCACAGATGGGCTGCCAGTGGGCGAAATGTGACGAATATGGTCGCTTATGCTTTGGATGGTATGAACGTGAAGTCCCGGATAATTTTTATGATTTGGTGGAAACTCCATGGAAAGATGTAGAAGGTAACGACATATTAGATACCACTGGTGAACAAATCATTACTATCATGCAGACTGGGATTACAGCAATTCAAACAAACGGATTTACTCCATGGCTGTATGATCTTGAAATAACAGGTATAAAAGTTACAGAATACGTTGAAAATTCTTCTAAAAATGAAGCAAAAACATATCAGTCGGGGAAATCTGGCTACGTTATCGAAATAAGTGATAATAAGCTAATTCAAGAGGGAACAGGAAAAGCAATCTGCAAGATTATTTCAGACAGATGTGTTGGAATGAAATTCAGACCGTTTTCTACTGGTGCTTTAACAAATATTGCATGGGAAGCTGGTGACACCATTGCGATTTCCGATAGAAACGGAAAACAGTATAAGAGCTACCTAACTTCTGTTACTTTGAATCCAGGCGCATTTGAGCAACTTGAATGCAGTGCTAAGAGTGCATCCAGGAATAAGCAGAAACAATATAGTCTTAATCAACAAATACAGGAAGAAAATAATAAGAATTTAAGAGATGAACGTACCGCCAGGGAAAAAGCACTGGAAGAATTATCACAACGCCTTGCTGAATCTTCTGGAACATATACGACAGTAGAAACACAGCCGGACGGAAGTAACATCTATTATCTTCATAACAAGCCGCAACTATCTGATTCTGACATTGTATGGAAAATGACTGCGGAAGCATGGGCTGTTTCTACAGATGGTGGAAAACATTGGAATGGCGGTATGACGGTTGATGGTGATGTAATTGCCAGAATCCTTACTGCTACAGGTATTAATGCTGACTGGATTAATACAGGAACTATTAAAGCAATTGACAAAGACGGAAATACAACTTTCCTGGTTGATGTAACAACAGGAAGAGTTATTATCAACGCAGATTCTGTACAAATAAAGGGGAAAGATGTCAATGCAATTGCAAAGGAAAAAGCAGAAACAGAAGTAAATAATTTTATAAGCAATACATACACAACTGATATCAATAATTTACAGTCTCAAATCGACGGACAGATTGAGACTTTTTTTTATGACTATGAACCAACCTTACAGAATATCCCGGCTTCTGGATGGACTACCAACGAAGAACGAAAGAAACATGAGGGTGACTTATTTTACTGGAAATCCAAGGGATATGCGTACCGTTTTATGCAAGATGGGGCAACTTGGAAATGGCAATTGGTACAAGATACCGATATCACGTTAGCACTTGCCACCGCAGAAAAAGCACAAGACACAGCAGACCATAAGCGGCGTGCATTCGTAGTTCAGCCAAAACCGCCTTATGACATTGGAGACTTATGGACACAAGGCTCTAACGGTGATTTGATGAGATGTAAAGTTGCCAGAGCAAGCGGTTCTTATTCAGATGAGGATTGGGAAAAAGCTTCAAAGTATACAGACGATTCTACTTTCAATACTTTCTTGGATGGTGTTTTCAAAGACACGATTAGCAATCTTAAAACACAGATTGATGGGAAAATTGAAACTTGGTATCAGCCAAACGACCCTTCTCTTAAATGGACAAAAACAGAGGAATGCCCATGGTACGATATTAACGGAAACAAGATTCTGGATGAATCCGGGAATGAAATTATATTGATATGGGAATTCGAAAAAGCAGAGCATGAAGGTGACCTTTGGCACAATACCTCTGATAACACACAATGGATTTTTAAATCTGGTATTTGGCAACCACAATCCATACCAAATGAGCTGTTAGACAAGATAGATGGGAAGTCATCTGTCTATATGGTTCAGCCAAAACCGCCATATTACAAAGGTGATATGTGGGTAACCACGAACAGCGAAGGGAAGGCTTCTCTCAAAACTTCTACTGTAAATCGTGTTGACGGAGCGTTTGACGCATCCGATTGGATTGATTTCAAGTATGCAGACAAAGATGATATCAAAAATGCAATTGATAAGTATGATACCAGTCTTGGACAGGATGAAGTGTTTAATAAGCTTACAAAAGGCGGAACGGAACAGGGAATCTACATTCAAGACGGAAAAGTATATATCAATGCAAAATACATTTTAGCTGGATTGCTTGCCGGTGAGAGAATTAACGGTAGAGGGCTAAAAGTCATTGATGATAGCAAGAATGTTACCTTAGAAATCGACAGTAAAGGAAACGTCATCTTAGCTCCAAAAACTTTTTCGCTACAAGGAAAAACAGTAAAGGAAATTGCAGATTCTTCCGCCAGTACCGCAGTATCAAACCAGACACAAGCCGATATTTTCAACAAACTCACCAATGGTGGAAAAGCGCAAGGAATTTACTTAGATGAAAAAGGAAATCTCTATGTAAATGGAGAATACGTGCAAGCCAAAGGAATTAGGGTTGTTGATAGCAATGGAAAAACCACTTTTGCCATCGACAAAACTACCGGGGCAGTGACAATAGCAGCTTCCAGTTTTGCACTTGGTGATAAAAGCATTGCAAGTATTGCAAGCGAGGAAGCACAAAAGAAGATTGATGCATTGCCAAAAGATACGGACAATCTTTTAAATGGGTATCTTCTTACAAAATCAGATGTAGAAACATATTGGGATTATAGCGGAAGTATTAATTATGATGTGATAAATCCTAATAAAAGTCGTGATGGTGCAGTTGCTATTACAGCGAATGGCTCTGATTGCTATTTGAGCGCAAAGAGAAGTAATAACCAGGTTGTACGATTGCCTGGAACATATCAAGTGTCAGTCTGGCTAAAAGCAACTCAAAACATGAAAATAAAAGTGTCGCTAAATAGAGTAGCACAAGATGTAAGCGTCACTACAGAGTGGAAAAAATATGAATTTTTGCAAACCGTAACAACAGTAAACTCTGATTATCAATTATTTACAATTGGTGGATTTGGAAGTTTTACAAGTGGAACTCTTGGAATCTACCGCCCAGAAGTTACAGTGGCGGTAAGTAGTGAACATGTATTGAACTTGCTCACAGATAATGGGGCAAAGCAAGGAATATACATGTATAATAACAACCTTTATGTAAATGGACAATTTATTAAAGCACTAAGTATAGCTGCTGACGCTTTGAAAGCTGGTGCTGTTACCACTGAAAAATTAGACGCAAAAGCGGTCACGGCAGAAAAAATGTCCGTGCAGGAACTTGCAGCAGTTGGAGCAACAATTGCAGGTTTTATTATCAGTAGTGACAGAATAAAAAGAACACTGTCTGGCAATACATTAGATATATTCGCAGGAAATGAATACAATCCTCCTAGTTTACTTTCACAAAATTCAACAGGCGATTTCGTGAAATACTCTGGAAATGGGGTGCAATCGAGCACACCTGCGTCATTGACTTTAGTTCTGGGAGATACAACCTCTAAAAACGGATGGACATCTGGAGCAAAACATTATTTGGGAAGAACTCAATTTAATGAAGAGGTGAAAGTAGTTGGAAACTTCTCCGTCACAGGAACTAAATCCGTTATAGCCAAAACCGAAAACTACGGCAACCAACTATTCTATTGTTATGAAACCCCAACCCCAACTCTTGGAGATTTTGGCGGTGGAGTAATTGGGAAAGACGGAATGGCAATCATCTCAATTGATGATATATTCCAGGAATCAACAGAAACAGTAATTGAATACTATGTATTCCTTCAAAATGAGGGAGAAGGGCAGTCTTGGGTATCTGAAAAGTCAGATACCTATTTTGTTGTCAAGGGAACCCCAGGATTGCGGTTTGCATGGGAACTAAAAGCTAAACAGAAGAACAAAGAGTATATCCGTTTCAATGCCGGAAAAGAAGACCGAGAAGTGAATTTTGAGACAGTCAACCTTGAAAATGTAATGTTCGAAGAACGTGAAAAAATTATACAAGAAATGGAAGGAGAATTATTATGAGCGTGATTAAAAAGCTTACATCATTTATGAAACTGTCAACAGGAGAGGGCGATAGAATCGCCTTTACCTACTCAACAATTGATACCGAAAGTGGAAAGGTTTTGAGCCAGAACGAGAAAGGAAATTTTCTTATTTTTGACGATGGGCTTTCGGCAAATATTAAGGCGATTGAAGACTATATCAATAAAAATCAATTGAATTAAAGGAGGACAACCACATGCCAAAATGGACTGAATACACAACAAAAGATACTTTAGCGGATAATGACGAAGTAATGTTGTATGATGCAACAGGGAAAGCGAACAAGCGCGGATTAATGAGCAAGTTTTGGAATTATGTAGTGGATAAAATGTCAACGGCTGTTATCTCGAAATTGGAGACAAATAATAAGACAATCATCGGGGCGATAAATGCACTAAATAGTGATAAAGTAAATTACGGATCATATACTGGTGATTTAAACAATATTCCAGTAATCGTAAACAAACAAACTATTTATAGAGTAATTCCAAATTGTAAAAATAGTCCAACACCAGGAGAACATGGTATTTTAAGAACCATGTATATTGATAATTCCAAATATGCGATACAAGAATTTTTATCACATGCTAATACAAAATTATTTATTAGATCAAAATCAAATGATGTATGGGGTAATTGGGTAGAGAAATAAGTATTTACATAATTTTTGTCCAAGTACCATCACTGTATTGTGCAACGGCAAGCTTTTTGCTTACTGTAGCGACTCCAATAAAATTTGCAATATTGTTAGCTGTTAGAACTATACCCCAAGCCCAAGAGGGATATAAACCTCCAATATTTCCCCATGCTGGAACAATATTGCAATAGTTGCCAGCTATCAATATATCGTTGATATTATCGTTTAAAACTGATACTCTTTTTAAGACTGTCTCACTATAGAGTTTATTGGAGAAACAAGAAAAAAATAACAAAACACTACCAAACATAAAATGAATATGCTATAATCAGCATATCAAAATCGGAACAACAAAAAGGGAGCTGAGTTCCCGACTACCAATCAAAAAACTCAGCTCCAAGCACCACAAAGGGTACAGTATTATTATAGCACAGTACTCTCCCTTTGTGAACCCAAAAGGAGGGTATTTTTTATGGAAAACTTTGCAAATGAATTTGTAAGTAAGCTGGATGGGAAGATTTCAGACGAAGCACTTAGGACAGTATTACAGGAATTGCAAGTGTTTACGTCTAACTACGATATCAGCCAGAGAGAAACGCATGTGGTCCCATATCAAAACAATATCCCAGATTGCTACAGGGTTTACATGGTGGCGAAAAAGATTGAGGGCATGTCTCCAGAATCCATGAAAACATACAATTTTTATCTCACAGATTTTTTTGAACACATTAACCGACCATTCGAACAGGTTACAACAAATGATATACGGATTTATCTGTACGAAACTCAGAAACGAACAGGGATCAGCAATCGAACACTGGATGGAAAACGGCTTGTTATAAACACATTTATGGATTGGTGTTGGAAAGAGGGATATATTACAAACAATCCATGTGCAAGCATTAAACCCATTAAATTTGAGGAAAAGCCAAGAGAGCCACTTAGCAACATGGAGCTTGAAATAGTGCGTGATGCTTGTGAAAATTACAGAGATAAAGCGATGATTGAGCTTTTCTACAGTACAGGCTGCCGCTTATCTGAAATGGTGAATTTAAAAATTAGTGATATTGATTTCACTTCAAAAGAGGTTCATTTGTTCGGAAAAGGAAGCAAGCACCGAACATCTTATTTGAACGCAAAGGCGGAATATATGTTGAAAAAATACTTTGAATTGGAACGCCCAAAAGATTCAATATCGGATTCTGTATTTGTGATATTCCGAAAGCCTTATAATGAAATGCACAAAGGATCAATATATGCGAGAGTAAAGGCTATTCAAAAGCGTTCCGGAATCGAAAGAAGCCTGTTTCCGCACTTGCTTAGACACACAATGGCAACAGATGCCTTAAATAGAGGAATGAACGTTGCCGAAGTAAAAGAAATATTAGGACACGAAAAACTTGATACCACAATGATTTACGCTAAAATCAGCCATGATTCTGTGAAATTTAATCATAAGAGATATATTGTATAAAGAGTTTATGCTAAAGAGCATCCCATTTGGGGTGCTTTTTATTATGCGCTTTTTTAACCTCAATAATGAAAGGAGACCACACATGAATATTAACACCTCATTAATCAGCAATAATAACAGCTACGCCGGACAAACACCTCGGTATATTGTCATCCACAATACAGATAATATCGCCAAGACAGCAGACGCTAAGGCACACGCCACTGCACAACATAATGGCAATTTTCATGGATATTCAGCCCATGTATTCGTGGACGATAAATCAGCATATCAAGCCTTGCCGTACAATCGTGGAGCATGGCATGTTGGGGTAAATTACGGCGGTAAGCTTTTTGGAACTGTAAACAATCACAACTCTATTGGAATTGAAATGTGCATGAATGCTGGATATAACTACGAAAAGGCATTCCAGAATACTGTTAATGTGTGCAAGCAGCTTATGAAGAAATACGGAATCCCAGAAAGCCGAGTAGTGCAGCATTACGATGTGTGCGCTAAGAATTGTCCATCCGTTATTCGTAGAAAGGGTGACTGGGCGAGATTTAAGAATCTCATTTCCAGTGAAACCGTGACAGCACCAACCACAAAGCCGACTGTAAAGGTTGATAGGTATTACCGTGTCCGTAAGACCTGGAAGGATTCCAAGAGCCAGATCGGGGCGTACAAGTCACTGAAAAATGCGAAAAAGGCTTGCAAAGCCGGCTACTCTGTTTTTGACTGGAACGGAAAAGCGGTGTATTCCGTAACAGCAAAGAAAAGTGTAGACAAGGTTGCAAAAGAGGTAATCAATGGCGAATGGGGAAATGGACAAGATAGACGAGACCGACTGGAAGCTGCTGGCTACAATTACACAGAAGTGCAGAAAAAAGTCAATGAATTGCTGAAATAATAATACTCCCGGGGCTTTCCCGGAAGCTACTTAAATGTTGTATATTCTTCAAATTCGTTTCTTATTTTCGCAAAGTCTTTTCTTCTGATGGGAACAGTATTCCCAGAAAACATAAGGAACGAAGTGTTTATTTCTTTTACCTCGTCCATGTTTATTATGTAGCTCTGGTGACACCTCAAGAATCTGGAATCCAGTAATTCTTCAATATCGGATAGTTTACATCGTTCCGTATAAACTATACCGCAAGTGCAGTGGATAATGATGTATTTGTTTCGGCTCTCAATATATTCGATATTTTGAAACTCCACCCGATGAATAAAGTCTTTTCCTTTTATCATAAGAGTGCTTTTGCTGATATGTTCCAGAGCATGATTGAAAGCACTATACATTCTGCCGTTTTCAGAACCTTTTATGATATAGTGTACCGGGAGTATATCAAGAGCTTCAAAAACATACTCTTTGTGGGCTGTCCAGAAAATAATATTTCCATTATAGCCATTTAATCTCAATTCCTTTGCGACTTCAATTCCATTTTCTTCTTTCAAAACGATATCCAAAACCACAATATCATACCACTCGCCATCTGCCACATCATCAATAAGTGGCTGTCCTTTATCATACGGAGTAATCAATGCTTTTATATCACCATTTCGTTTGAGAAAATTATTAATCCGATGCATAAATATACCAATCTGGATTTCGTTATCATCACATATTGCAATTCGCATTCAAATCATCCCTTTTCATGTAAAATTCGCCACCAGAGGTGCTAATTTCGCCATTTCCTGTGTAATTGTATATTTTTTGATACAATATTATCGTACCACATAAGAAAGATAGTGTAAAGAGGCTGGATAATGGAAAGACGCAAGAAGATAACGATTATCTTAATATTGATGTTTGTGCATGTGTTTATTGGGATTCATATGTATTTCAGCCCAGAGCGTAGTATTATCTTTGGGAGGGTTAAAACTATCGCAAAAATGGTGACGGAAATCAAAAGCAATCCAAATGAGCACAAAAAATCCCTCGATTCCAGAAGCCCAGCCTATTTATTTCTATCTATATATATAACGAATGAAAAGTACCAAAATCACAATATCTATACTGAAAAAATCATAATTTGCAATAATATCGAGGAAAAGCAACTTGCCAGAAAGGATTTAAGCGGAGATGATTCCGTCCCAGTATATGGTTATGAAAACATGATATAATTTAATAAATAAGAACAAATGTTTGGAATATTGGGAGGGATTTACGTGGATTACAAGAAAAATGATGATATTAATTACAAAGAGGAAATTAAAAAACTTTTAGAAGAGGTGAAAGACCCTTACACGCTTAAACGTGTTTATAAGCTTCTTGAATATCTTTATATAAAAGAAATGACCGGGGATTAACCCCGGCCTTTCTTTAATTCTTTTCCAATTCATTTAGAATGTTTTCAATTTGTTTCCAGTGATCTTCACTGAGCTTCGCAAATTTTACCAAAACACTTTTAGCAAATTCGTTATCGCCCTTCATTACTGAATCTACAATAGCCTGCGCATCACTATTGTCAGATTCCTGTTCACCTTTTTCTTCTGTTAGCCACAGATAGTTTGTGTGATACTCCTTACAGATTAAAGTAATAGTCTGATTGGAAGGAGTATTTTCACCACTTTCAATCTTGCTTACAGCAGATCTGGAAATCTTAATTTTTTCGGCAAATTTAGTTTGGCTATCACCGTATTTTTCACGAACAAACCGAATTCTTTCCGCTAATGTCATTTTCTCACCTCCTAAAAATAATATATCATATTTTGTACATTTAGTCAACAAAAAGTTATTGACAATGTGCATTAAGTGTGGTATATTGTGTACATCAGATGAACAAATAGGAGGTGATTGAATGTCAGAGGAAAAGAAAGAACTTATCAGAAACGTAACTGAACGAATTGATAAGTTACCAGATGATAAGAAAAACTATCTTCTTGGATATATGAATGGTGTCATTGACACTACAGAAAACAGCATTGACAAGAAGGAAAGCTCATAAGGAGGTTGGAAGATGACAATTATCAAATTTAAAAATGGGGAAACAATCGAAATTCCGTGTGTGTTCCCGGATGATATTGTGAAACCAGACATTAGAGATCAACTGATACGTTTGGAATGGGATGACAATGGAAAACAATATTACTTGAAGTTTAACCCAGTAGATGTGCTCTATGTAAAAGAGATTACATAAAGCACACCAGATAATTATTTAGCTGATGGGTATTTTGTTGCAGTTGCTTTTCCAACTTTGACAGGTTCTTTGCTTAACAAGGCAAGAAATTCATCATTGTATGTGTGGTATAAATCAAGAATTTCTTTTGAACCAGAACCTTCCTTAACTGCTTTGGCAACAGCTAAGTCGTGAGCAATTTGAAAGTTATCCATTGTCAACACCTCCTTCCTAAAGGAGATTATATCACAGAAAGGAGACTAATGAACGAATTAATACCAATTAATTATGAAGGCGAACAGCCTACGGTATCAGCAAGAGAATTACATAAGGGGCTGGAAATCAAAAGCAAATATGCAGATTGGTTTAAAAACATGTCAGCGTATGGATTTACTGAAAATATTGACTATTTTACGGTTTCTAAAAATTTAGAAAACGGTGGAAGAACGATAGAACATGAGATTTCCGTAGACATGGCAAAACAGATCTGCATGATTCAGCGTTCAGAGAAAGGCAGACAGTACAGACAGTATTTCTTAGACCTCGAAAAAGCCTGGAACACACCAGAGCAAGTTTTTGCCAGAGCTTTAAAAATGGCAGACCAGACCATTGCGAAGCTGAAAGACACAAATAAGTCTCTTGCGGAGAAAATCGAAGCCGACAGACCAAAGACAATTTTTGCCGATGCAGTGTCAACCAGTCACACTTCAATCCTTATTGGAGACCTCGCAAAGTTAATTTGTCAGAACGGTGTCCAAACAGGACAGAAGAGATTATTCCAGTGGATGCGAGAAAATGGATATCTGATGAAGTCTGGTGCAAGCTACAATATGCCAATGCAGAGATACATTGAACAGGGATTGTTTGAAGTTAAGGAATCCAGTGTTCAGAATCCAGACGGAAGCGTCCGAGTAACGAGAACTACAAAAGTTACTGGAAAAGGGCAACTGTATTTTATCAACAAGTTTCTTGGGAATGAAATGGCAAGTTAAGGAGGTGGACGTAAGATGTTAGCAGATGATTACGTTTCTGAAAGGTTATCCGATTATGATTCTAAAATATATCAGTTATATCGCCACAAAAACGGACAGAAGGCAAGCGACCTTGTAGAAAAAGTGAAAAATGAAATTGCCGAATGCGGTCTGTCCGCTACTGAAGCGAAAGGCTTTTTAGAGTACATGAAGATTGTTATTGACGCTCAGTCACATCTTCCCATTCAGAAATAACGGAAGTTTTTATGGTTTCTGCTCCAGGAACATTGCCATCATCAATCTCATTTGCGGCATGAAGCATTGAAATTATTTTATGAGAATAAGGATGTTCCTTTCCGCAATTCGGGCACACAACCTTTTCTGTACTTATTCTTTCACTTATATAGTAATCGCAATGACAAGTACAGGAAACTTTTAATTTGAGAAACATTTTAACACCTCCTTTCTGAACACATTATACCATTCAGAGGGAGAGAATAAAAGAAAACAGGGAGGAAAAACAATGATTAAATTTGAAAACGGCTTAGTTAATATTTCTGGTAAAGGGATTGATATTCTTTCAGAGTATGCAGTTATCACCCATGAAATTAAAGAGATGTTCGTAAAAAATGGTGGAGAAGAGGAAGAAGTAAAAGAGCAAATTAGACATTCGTTCGAGCATGGTCTTATGAACGAGGAAGAACTTTACAAAGAAATCAAGGAAAAGTTCAAACAGGTAGATGCAATTATTCCGTTTATTTCGCTTCTGGAAGAAATGCTTAAAAAATTTGGAGCAAAAGATAAGGAGGACTAATCATGGGAGAAACTAAGAGCACAGATTATATTCCAGAGAACGCCAATGAGGAATATGCACTTCTGGTTGGAAGATTAAAGGCATTTGAAGCTTGGGCGAATAGCGTGAACGATTATGATTTCACAAAGAAAATGGCATTTAGAATGCTTGGGCTTGATGTAGAAGAAAAAACAAAAACAGATTAAGTTGCCCTGGAAGGTGCTGACACACCAACCAGGACGGTATCTAACTAAGAATGAGTTAGTTAAATACAGGATTATTATATCACAACCTCCTGTATTTGACAAACAAAAATATAACAGGAGGACTTTTTATGCAAAAAAATGGCGAAAATCAGCCACTTTCCAGCGAAATCATTGCTGATCTGGAAGAAAAGCTGATGGCAAGAAATGTAATTATCGCTATTCTGGCAGCTGCACTTGCAGTAACCACATCCAGAAGAAAGTGAGAACAAAATGAAAGAGGTGGTAAAGACAATAGGAGAAATATTTGTAGGGATAGGGATGTTTACAGTAATCTTCTCAATCACATGGATGTTTACATCATTTGATGCTATCGGGGTGTTCTTTGTATCAACAGTCTTATTCTCAATGGTGTTTCTTCCTATTATATTAGAAATGGAGGAAAAGTAAATGCAAAGATTAAATAAAGTAAGATTATCCGGAAGAGCCGGGGAAATAGTATTCAGCCACGAGCATTACGGAAGATACTATTACAAATTCATGCTGACAGTCATTCGCAAAAGTGGTGCAGTAGATATGTTCCCAATCGTTATAGAAGATTCCATTGTACGTGATAACGATTATAACGGAAAAGAAGTTGCGGTAACAGGAGCAATCAGAAGCATGGACACTTCTAAAAATCCAAATAAGCACCACAATGTTAATTATATCGCAGCTGATGAAGTAGAAATCCTGGATGAACAGGTTCCAGATGGCGATATAAACAAAGTAGAGTTTATTGCCAGAAGTTGCACGAAAGAGCCATATGCAAAACTTACATCAGTAACGCACAGAAAAGTTTCAAATCTTTTTGCAGCAATTCCAAGAGAGTATTCAGAAAGAGCGGATTTTATTCGCTGTACTTTATGGGGAAAAGGTGCTGATCTGGCGGTAGAGGTTAAAAGGAATGATTACATTAAAGTAACTGGCAGGTTAATGAGCCGTGATGTTTATGTTAATGGAGAAGAAACGGAAAGTGTATATGAGATTTCCGTAAAAGAAATGGAGAAATTGGAGGATGAAGAATAATAAGAATGAAGTTCAGATATTTGGCGTAATAATGGATATTCAGCCAGGAACGTTTTTCAAGGACGGAGAAAAATTCGTAAGATTCTATATTGGTGCAAAGCGTACCAGTGGGAACGTAGATTTGCTTCCAGTCGCAATACCAGAAAGAATGGCAGAAAACCGGAAAATTGGAGAACACATTTATATTGAGGGAAAATACACCTCATACAATAAAAAGGAAAATGGAAAATCACATTTAATATTGGAAGTTAAAGCAGAAACATTATGGGATGGAGATGGAAGCGTAGACGATGAAAATAAAATCATTCTGGAGGGTTATCTTTGCAAACCGCCTATTTACCGCAAAACACCAATAGGAAAAGAAATCTGTGATTTGATGATTGCTTGCAACGAATATGACTTACGAAGAACAGATTATATCCCATGTATAGCATGGGAGAATGAAGCCAGAGAAGCTGCTGCTTTCAAGGTTGGAGATTTCGTGAAAATAATCGGAAGAATCCAGAGCCGGATTTATCATAAAAAATTATCTGGTGATGAAGTAGAGCTTAGAACTGCATATGAGGTATCAATAGGGAGGATAATCGAGCATGAAACTGGAAGTAAAAAAGATTTCGTTGGAGAATTACAAGAAGTTTCCGAGTAAGTCTGTAGATTTGTTTCCGAGAACAGAGATTTCTGGCAGAAACAAAGAAGGAAAATCCACATTGCAGGACGCATATTTGGATGTTCTGACAGGGAAGATGGCAAATGGCACAGAACCGACTTCTATTCGTAGAAAAGAAAATGGCGTGGAAGTGCCAAAGGTTGATGTTGTAAGAGAACTTACACTTGCTATTGATGGAAAAGAAAAAGTGATCCGCAAAATCACAAAGCAGAAGTGGAGAAAACCAAGAGGACAGTCAGAAGAGGTGTTCTATGGAAATGAAACTTCTTATGAAATTGACGGATTCCCAGCTAAATCAAAGGATTATACCGAGTTCATCCAGTCAATAACAGAATCTTCAACGCTTCTGATGTGCAGTAATCCAAAACCATTTCTGGATACATTACAGAAGTCAACCGCAGAATCCAGAAAGGTACTGGAAAAAATGTCTGGTTTCGATATTGCTCAGTTTATGGAAGAGAATCCACAGTACGCTCATGTGGAAGAAATCACAAAGGGGCATTCCGTAGAGGATACATTGAAGAAGCTCCAAAAGGAACTGAATGCACAGAAGAAAAAGGTGGATGCCAAAAACACGGAGATTGCATATGAAACCAATAGAAGTGTTGAAGCAGAAGATACTTCCTCCCTAGAATCCAAAAAACAGGAACTTAATGCGGAGATTTCCAAACTGGAAGAACAGGAACAGATTATTGAAGATTCATCAAAAGGCTATGACAGTTTTTCATATGAAATCCGAGGACTGAAATCTTCCAGGGATGGACTTGTTAGCAAGGCGAATGAATGGTTAAGAGCCAGACAAAAATTCATTTCTGATACAGTTTCCGAACTTAGGTTAAAAAAATCAGAAAAGGAATCAAGTATTCGTATTATTGGAATGGAACTGGACAACCACATAAGGGAAGCACAACAGGCAAAAGCTGACTTGGATAGAGCCAGACAGGACTATCCAAGAATCAAGGAAATGGAATGGGATGATTCTGAACTGAAATCTATTGAAGCCGAAACATTCAATGATTCTGATACCATTTGCCCCACTTGCGGACAGGAACTGCCAGAAGAACAGGTTGCCGAATTGAAAGCCTCCTTTGAAGAAAAGAAGAAGGCTAGAATTGAATCACAGTTGAAAGTAAAAGAATCCTTTGAATCGGAGAAGCAGGAAAAGCTTAAATATGTCTGCGACCTTGGAAATACTTCCGCTGCAAAATTAAAGAAAACCAACGAGGAAATCAACAAATTGCAGTCGGAAATTAGCGTGGCACAGGATGAAGTTTCTGAACTCACTAAGCAGATTGAGGAAGAACAGTCCAAATTTACGGAGCTTCCAGAATCTGTAGATATGTCAAATGACGAAGAATATCTTGCGGTTACAGCGAGAATTGCAGATCTTGAAGAGAAACTGAAATCATTTGATGATGTTTCTGGAAAGAAACAGGAATTGAGAATGCAGATCAGCAATGTTATGAAACAGATTTCCAATGTGGATGCAGACATTAAGATTGCACAGGCAGCAGTCACAGAGAAAGAAAAGCGAGTAGCCGAACTAAATGAGGAACTGAAAAGCCTTGGACAGGTACAAGCTGATATTGAAAAGAACATTGATACCGTTCTTAACTTCTCAATCCAGAAGAATAAGGCACTGGCAGAGAAAATCAATCCATTTTTCCATCATTTTCAGTTCAGCTTCCTTGATTACACGATTGAGGGGAACCCAGTGGAGACTTGCAAGATGATCTGTAATGGAATCGACTACAACAGCGGATTGAATCATTCCGACAAAATTCTTTGCGAGGTTGATTTACTGAATGGGTTACAGGAAATGAACGGTCTGAATCTTCCGATTTGGATTGATGATTCTGAGAGCATTGACAAAAGCAGGATACCTATGTTAGACAGGCAGATGATTGTGCTAAGAGTGACAGATGGGAATTTGAAAGTAATCTGATAAACAGGAGGGGAAAATGCTAACAGCAACATGGGGAAAACATTTTTTCAAGGCAGATGCTACAAAATGTGCATCTGAAATCATGGAAATTTGCGATCAGATGGAATCTGCTACACCACAGCAGATTCTTGAGAAAGCAAGGGATGAAAGCACAGAATTACATAAGTGCTTTACATGGGATGATTCCATAGCGGCTGAAAAATACAGAATCCACGAAGCCAGACTGATAGTTTGTCAGTTGAAAATCGTGGAACAGGATATTGATGATAAGCCAAAGCCGACAGCAATTCGAGTGTTTTACAAGACAGATGGGAAAAGCGGATATAAGCCAACACAGCTTATTTTGAAACAGCCAGATGAATACGAAGCACTTTTAGAACGTTGCCGGAATGAACTTCTTTCAGTGAAGCAGAAATACCAGAATATTTCTGAATACGAAGAGGTTTGGGAATTGATTAATTAAATATTGATACCGCTACTGTGCTGATATGCCTACAGGAGTAGGAGTACGCCACATGATAGAACAGGACAGAACAAAACAAAACATAACACGATAGCACATATTGCACCTTATTCTTGTAGGGACATGAGTGCAGTAGCGGAGAAATTCCTACGTTGATATGCCTGTAAGATAGGCAATTATATGACAAAAAAGTATATCGCAAAATAACAGAATATAAGACACTATAGTACAAAAATAATCGTATTCGCCTACTTTTACAGGTTTATGAGCGTAGGAAACCACAGCATTTATCAGTCTGCATAAGCGGAAAAAAATTTCACGAAAGTACAACACAATAAAAAAGATAAAAGAATAGCGCATGACATTGCAGAATATTTTCCCTGTTTATGCAGAGTGACAAGTGTTGTGAACACTTACTATAGGACAAAAAAACATAGAACAGGAAATAATAGCATACTACAAAACAATACAACACAACACTTCAACGGAGGACTGTTTTATAGGCGGTATAACCGTCATAATAGAACACTACAGCATAACACAACGCAAGACAAAACACTACAGCACAAGACAATATGACTTTTATATCGTCTGCAAAGCAGCCCTCCGAAATTGAATATTGGGTAGGTGACATGAAAATGTTACCAGGACAAAAAACGATACCATAGGGCAATATAGAATAGGATACTACATGATATTATAGCATATTTCACGTTACCTACCGAGTGTTCAACTCAACCAAATGTATTTAGTTTGCAGTAGAAACTGTCATAATAGGAAACCATAAAATCTTATATGTGAGAACAAAATAATACAGTAAACAATAGCACAACACAAGACAAGCTTTCTACTGCTTGCTAAGTACATTTGGAGTTTGCACAAAGATTCAAGCGGATTAGTTTCGCAGAACAGAACACAACATGACAGTATAAAACATTACATTACAGCATAGCGTTACTAATCTGTTTGAGTGTTTGCGCAAACAAAAACTATAAATTAAATCATTTGTTTTAGGAGGAAAGCAACATGGCAAAAGCAAAGAAAGATTCATTTACAATTGAAACTTTATCAACAACAACTTTAAAAATGGAGCTGATTGGAGATACACCTCTCATTCTTCATGCAAAAAGCAGATATTACGAGATGTCAGAGTGTTGGAAACAGAACCATGACAAAGGATCTAAAATGCCAGAAATCTATAGCCAGGGGAAAAATTTATGGGAGGGATTGATTACAGGTATTCATTGGGAAAAACCAATTGAATATCATGACGAAAATATTATGTTATACACAGAGGAAGAATGGAAACATTATATGGAAACCAACCGTCCGTGTATTTTGGCACAGGCATTTAAGAAATCATTCAAAGAAAGTTTTGTAACATTCTTAAAGGAAAGCACTGGAAAGAATGGAACAGATATCACAAGAGCATTATCAGTTGATGAATTTATACACCCTATTAAATTTGCTTCAGTACATATTGAAAGTTCAATCGTCCCAACTAAAGGGGTAGGAGGCTCTTCAGTTGTTTGCAATGCAAATGTATTTGAAAACTGGTCGACAGAAATTACTATATCTTGTCCAGACGCAGTTTTCCCAGTTGAGACAATTATTCAACTCATTGAAACAACTGGAAAATACATTGGAATTGGATCTCAGAGAGCAAACGGATACGGCAGATATCACATCAACCCGGACAATGTAACAATCATTTAATTAGGTAGCTATCGGTGGTATATGAATCCGAATAAAGTCGGAAAACAACAAACCGAACTAATCGAAAGAACAGGATAGAACAATACAGTACATAAAAAACATTTATCCTGTTTCATATGTCACTGAGCATAACTCTTGGGTGCATTCACGGTGGATTGAGATTTCGCCACAGCAGGATAATACATAATAGCACAATAGAGGATAGAACAATATATTTCAATTCACTATGCATGCACCTAAGAGAAAAATATAAAAAAGAAAAAGGAGAATTGATATGGCAGAAACAACACAGGTAGCAAACCAGGAACCGCAGACATTTAGCGTAGCTCTTACTGAAAAGTTAAATTCAGTAGCAGAAGCACTCCCGAAAGATTTTAACAAGGCAAGATTCGTACAGAATGCACTTGCTCTGGTAAATGATAATCCACAGTTGCAGAAATATAGCAAATCACAGTTGATGTCTGGACTGATGAAGGGCGCTTATTTGGGCTTGGATTTTTATTCAAAAGAGTGTTACTTGGTTCCATATGGAAATCAGCTTAATTACCAAACGGACTACAGAGGGGCGAAGAAGCTGGCAAAGAAATATTCTATTCGCCCGATAAAGGATATTTATGCAAAACTGGTTCGTGAAGGTGATGATTTTGAGGAATCTATCGAAAATGGAGAACAGACATTTAGCTTCAATCCAAAAGCATTTAATGATGGAAAAATCATTGGAGCATTCGCAGTTGTTCTTTACAAAGATGGCGGCATGGCTTACGATACTATGACTTTGGCAGACCTTGAAAACACAAGAAAGTCCAGTAAGGCTTCAAATAGTCCAGCTTGGAAAAACTTCACAGGGGAAATGTACAAAAAGACTGTGTTACATAGACTGTGCAAGCACATTGAACTGGATTTCGAGAATCCAACACAGCAGAATGCTTTTTATGCTGGCGTAGAAGTAGAAACTGATCCAGAAAAATCAGTTCAGAATGAAATTGATGAAAACGCAAATCGCGAGGAATTTGTCGTTGAATCAGATGGATATTCCGAAGAACCAGTTCCGGCAGCAGAGCCAGTGGAAACAGAAATTCCGTCATTTATGAGCCAGGAGGAAATGTAGGATGGAAACATACACAATTGTGCTTATTATTTTACTTTCAATAGCACTTTTGGGATGGATAGTAACTTTTATTCGAAAAAGTGAATACAATCGAACCAATTTAATTATTCTTTTAAATGTTATTGCATATGTGGTACTCATTATAATCTGGCTTACAATGTAAAAGGAGAGTCAAAATGAAGCATAAATGTATTAAGACAGCAATATTAGTCACAGGGGTTACAGCAATCACAATGTTTAGTGGTTGTTCTTCCTGTAGCAGATCATTAAAATCACTATCCAGTGATATTGACGGCGGTCTGAACCGTACCGTAACTGTTTACGATTACAACGGCGGTAAAATTAAGTCCTGGTCTGGAAAGTTTGATGTTTCCGAATCAGAGAATGAAGTTTACTTTGATGATTCTGACGGAAAGAGAGTTATTATCCACGGCGGTATTGTCGTGAATGAGGAAAACTGATATGAGCAGCAGTGTAATTGAAACAATTAAAGAAGTTGTAAGCAATATGAACAGCGGACTTTATGATTTCACGGTAGATGGGAAATGTTCAGAATGCGGTTCGTGTTGTTCAAATTTTATACCGATATCATCCAAGGAAATCAAACAGATTAAGTGGTACATTCGCAAACACCATATCAAGGAATGCAGACATAATTTCACTGCTTCATTAATGGATTTAACCTGTCCGTTTCTGATGGACGATAAGGCAAAAGAGAAATGTTCAATCTACCCTGTTAGACCGGAGATATGCAAATCATTTGTCTGCAATGACCCACAGGGAGCCAGAAAGAACAAAGCTTTAATGCATAAAAAATATAAGCCTGTTGATATGAGAGAAACGTTTTTCGGAGGTGAGTAGGAATGAGATTAGCAAGTCAGAATGGGGAAATTGATGTTCCTTATGAAATCACATCATTAAGCAGAACTGGAAATATCATAAGAGCATATGTGCCAATGGTAGGTGAAAAAGGAACAGTCATGGCTCGTTATTCGACAGATGAAAAAGCCAAAAAAGCTATGAAAGCTTTGCATAAAGTGTATGCAGGAATGTTTTTAGCACAAAACATTGAAATGAGCGATGATGATTACGAAGAATGCATAAAAATGGCTGCAAGAGGTTTCGGAATCATTAAAACCATGGTTAACAGCCCAGATATGAAATTCGAGCCTGCAAACATTGTGTTTCAGTTCCCGGAGAATGATGAAGTATGAAAGAAATAGGAAGAAAGAAAATAAATTGGGATTCCATTGTGACTGTGGAATTATCGCTTAAAGAGCTTCAATTAATAAGGGACGCAATGGTGGCTACAGATTTAAAAGATATGAAAGAATTATGGCGCGGAGCTCCTCCATATCAGCAGGACGATAAAAATATGATTGGAGAAACTGCTTCTTCAATTTTAAATAGCTACAAATAAACAGAAAGCGAGGTGATGATAAATGCTCATGCGAGTAGTAAACACAGGGAGTAATCATGGAAACTGCTATGTTTTGAAATCCAACAGCGGAGAAATGCTTCTTCTGGACTGCGGATGCAAATACAAAGACATTCTGAAAGCTATTGATTACAGAACAAGTGATGTTTCTGGCGTGCTTCTAACGCATGAACACGGTGATCACCGTGAATCATTTAAAAATCTGATGAATTTAGGCATTCAGATTTACACCAATGATGAAACCGTGGAACATCTGCAAATCATCACTGGTGAGCTAATGAAAGGCGTTTCAGAAAAAAGACCGTTTCGTGTTGGCTCGTTTACTGTAATACCGTTCTATTTACCGCATACTACAAGGGATAAGGACACAGGGCAACTTATTCCATGTTTCAATTATGGGTACATCGTGGAACATGAAGAAATGGGAAAGCTGTTGTACATGACTGACTTTGAATACTGCAAGTACAACTTCAAGGCAATGCGATTGAATCACTTGGTTATTGAGTGCAACTATTGTGGAGAATTGGTTGACAAAACAGCCGAAAATTACACGCACAGGCTTAAAGGGCATTGTTCATTAGATACTTGCAAAAGCTTAGTAAATACGAACCATACGGCAGCATTACGGACAGTAACATTGGTGCATTTGAGTAATGAAGCAGCTGACCCGGAACAGATTTTGAGGGAGATACAAGAAACGTCTGGTGCTGATGCACTCGTCCATATCGCAACACCCGGGTTAGAAGTTAATTTGGATTTATGTCCATTTTGAAAGGAGAAATAGATGGTATCAATTGACTTAAAAGATTGGAAAGAAGTAACAAAAGGAATTTATGTAAATCCAATTTCTGCAAACGCAGCTTATGAAATCCATATTAAATACTGGGATATGAAAACAGATATTCTTTCCGCAAATGCAGAACTTTATATTGTAGGAGATTGGCACGAAAAAGACGGAAGAAACATCAGAGAAAGGGAAATACTGCTTGATTATGCATCTGTTATGGATTGTATTTGGAAAGCAGTTGAAGATGATAAGGAAAACAATTCGACTGAATAATTGAAAGGAGAAAATTAATGCCAAAAAAATTTAGAAACTATGTAATTAAAGGACAGGAGCATGTAGACCGTAAAGCAGGAAAAACAATTCCTTCAACTAGTGCATGGCGCTCAGTAAGAGATATGCTTCCAGAAGCTCCAACTGATGATACCGCATGTTTGTATTATGTAAAGCTGAAAAACTCTGAAAGAATCATCATGCTTGCATATACTGGAAATGGCGAATGGACTGACACAGAAGGAAAAGAATACAAAGGTATAGAGACATGGCTTGAATATATGCCAAAAGAACATCCGATAGTCGAAAGAAAAACTTTCTTAAATGAAGATATTTTGAAAGCTATTGTTTCTGATTATATGGAAAAAGCTGAAGGAGTTACGGTTAATACAAATAATGTATTTTTTAAAGTAGGAAGAAAATCTGTCGGCTATGGAATGAGTGAACATGAGGAATTGGTATTTATTGGATGTGATGTGATAGCTATAGGGGAGGGAAATTGAAAATGAGCGTATTCAGCGTACCAGTAACGATTGGTGTCAATGAGGAAGAAATTGCAAAGGAAATCCGTAAAAATGTTGAGGACAAGGTAGTTGAAAAAATTACCAAAGAAATCAAAGAAGTTATTTATAAAAAAGAGTTATATGGTAGTAGAGAAACCAATGAGCCGTTGTGTAGGATGATACATTCTCATATTTCCGAGATACTAGAAGAGAATAAAAACGTGATCGTACAGGAAGCGGCAAAAGCCTTGGCAGATAAGATGATTAAAACCAAGGCTGTGAAAGAAGCGATAAAAGAAACTGTCGAGAAAGTTAAGGAGGATTAACCAATGAAAATCTTCTTAAAAACACTTGACAAACTGAAAAAGTCAGAACCTTCTGAACAGGAATGTAAGTACGATAAAGGCTGGAATGATGCAATCAAGAAAGTTGAAGAACTGATTTGTTCCTACAGCTCTGCGGACATGTGGATTCCAACAGATGTGAAGTTACCACCGGAACCAGACAAAGGAGAAAACCCGGGAGATTGGAAAGAATATGCAGTTACAATTAATGGAGCTGTTCTTCCGACAAGTCTTACATATTTAGGAGACGGTAAATGGGGAAGCGTAGAAGCATATGGCTTTGCATATTACCCAGTCATTGCATGGCAACCAATGCCACCAGTTTACAAGCCAGGGAGGTAACACCATTGGAAATTACAATCGGAATTTGTGCAGAGGAAATCAAAGAAATCCTTGTTGAACACATCAAGACAAAAGGATTCAACGTAACAGAAGATGATATTTCCTTTGTTATCGGGAAAGAAGAAGTTGTAACAGGGAATGCAAAGAAAATCAAACACGCACTTATTAGATGCGACATTCAGATTGAGAGGTGATAAATTGTGAATATTGTTATTCTTTCTGGAAGATTAACCGCTGACCCAGATATCAGAATGGGAACGAATGACACCAAAATTGCAAGATATATTTTGGCTGTCGAGAGAAGAGTGAAAAAGAATACAGAAAGAAAATCAGACTTTATTGCTTGCGTATGTCTTGGAAAAAATGCAGAATTCGCAGAGAAATATCTTAAAAAAGGCACGAAAGTAAATGTGCGTGGAGAATGGCAGACTGGAAACTATACGAACAAAAATGGCGAAAAAGTCTACTCAAATGATTGCCTTGTTTCAGAACATGAATTTGCAGAAAGAAAAAGCCAGTCACCACAGACACAGGAAGCAGATACACGACCAGTACCACCGCCAGAACCTAGTTTCATGGATGTGCCGGATTTAGGCGGTATGGAAGATGAATTTCCGTTTAGTTAAGGAGATGAAATGAAAGACTTAATTATAGATTGCTTTGCCGGGGGCGGCGGCGCATCAGTAGGCATTGAAATGGCACTTGGTAGACCTGTAGACATAGCAATTAACCATGATCCAGATGCAATTCTAATGCACAAGACTAATCATCCCGGAACGCTACATCTGACAGAAGATATTTTCAAAGTAGATTTGCAGAAATATGTCGGAAATCAGCACGTAGCATTGATGTGGGCTTCTCCAGACTGTACAAGCCATTCAAAAGCAAAAGGCGGTCAGCCAAGAAAACATGGGCTTCGCATTCTTCCATGGGCAGTGTATAAACACGCTAAAGCAATTCTTCCAGATGTAATCATTATGGAAAATGTGGAAGAAATACAGCAATGGGGGCCACTTGATGATAAAGGACATCCAATAAAAGAAAAAGCCGGGGAAGATTACCGAAAATTTATTTCAGCAATGGAAAATATCGGTTATGAATTTGACAGCCAAGAACTGGTAGCTGCGGATTACGGAGCGCCAACTACAAGAAAACGTTGGTATGCGGTGTTCCGTAGGGATGGAAAGCAGATAATATGGCCAAAGCCTACTCATAATCGTTTTGGTACAGACGGTCTGAAACCATATGAGCAGTGTGGAGACTACATTGATTGGTCGGACTTAGGAAAAAGTATATTTGACCGCCAGAAACCATTGGCAGAAGCAACACAGAAACGCATTGCAAATGGAATCAAGAAATATATCGTTGATAATCCAGAGCCATACATTGTAAGGAACAAGAATGCACTGGCGTTTATCATTCAGTATCATGGAGAAACCAGAAAAGGGGATTCCAGAGGACAATTGCTGACTGAACCAATTAAGACTATTGATACTTCAAACAGATATGGTCTCGTGACAGCTTTTATCACGAAATATTACAAGACTGGAATCGGTCAAGGCTGTGATGAGCCATTGCATACAATAACCACATCGCCCGGTCACTTCGGGGTAATATCTGCTTTTCTGGTTAAATATTATGGGACGGGATGCGGACAGGTATTGAATGAACCGCTTGGAACCATTACAACAAAAGACAGGTTTGGACTGGTAAATGTCCTGGTCGATATCCATGGAGAGAAATATATCATATCAGATATTTTTCTAAGAATGTTAAAGCCAGAAGAATTAAAGGTAATGCAAGGGTTTCCGAAAGATTACATCATTGACCGAGACTACAAGTGGAGAAATTACCCGATTGCGAAACAAGTAGCAAGAATCGGAAATAGTGTGGTTCCGGTTATGGCAGAAGCACTTGTGAAAGCAAATTGTCCGTATCTGAAAATTGGAGAACGCAAAGTTGCACCGATGATTTATATGCAGAATAATGGACAGGTAGCGTTTGGATAAAAGGAGTGATAAAATGGTACAAACAGGACAGATTATTTATTTTAGCAATCAGAAAATGATGTGCTTTGATGTTGAATCCATTGAGGATATTATTGAACCACCAGAACAAATAGAAACTACATCGGTTTATGGTGGAACAAGAACATATGTGCCGGCAATGATGAATCCAACAACTCTTATTGTCACTGGAAAGGAACTTGTAAAACTTGATCCAACAACCATGAAACGCATTGCCAGATATAATCTTGAAGAAGAGAATAAATCTCTTTTAGAAGAAATCGCAGAAAGAAAAAAGGTTATTGATGATCTTGAACAGAAAGAACAGGTTTTGCGTGACAGGTTCAAAAAAGCAATATCTACTTTCAAAGAAATTATGGAACATGGTTACAGTGAAGATGATGACGAAGATGAGTATGAGAGTGAATGGGAGTGATACCGAGTGAATTATAAAAAGCTTAGGCAGGCAAAAGCTATTGAAGCAACGAATCGAAAAAGACTCATGAAGATCAATCAGAAACTTGACGATGGGAGCGGAATATATTTTTTAACCAGAACTGATGAAAATGAAATCCCATACTTTTATATAGGTCAGGCAGTACATATAATTCAGAGGATGTGCTCACATCTTACTGGGTATCAGCACATTGATTTATCAATAAAGAAGAGAGGATTTTACAGCGAAGAAAATCCTTTTGGGTGGAAAATAAATTTTATCCATTATCCAGTAGAACAGCTTGATAATATGGAACAGTATTGGATATTGGAATACACAAAAAAAGGGTACCAATGCCGATACAATAAAACATCTGGAAGCCAAGGAGAAGGAAAAGAAAAAATCAATGAATTTCGTCCGGCAAAAGGATATAGAGATGGAATCCAACAGGGGAAAATAACCCTTGCAAGAGAACTAAAACACATCATTGATACTCACTTAAACGTATCAATCAGACCAGAAAAAGCAAATAACAAAGTATCTATTAAGGCGTTGGAAAAATTCAACGACTTACTCAATGAAGAAAACTATCACTGATTCTAACACACCAGTAGTTCTACTGGCTAAATTCCAAAGATAAAAAATAAAATTATGCTAATGAATGACAATGCCGCCAATCGCAGAATGATTGAACTTTGCATGCAGAAAAACGAAATGATTGTCAATCCAATCATTGACTGGGAAGAATCAGATATATGGGATTTTATTAATTCAGAGCATATAGAAACCTGTGATTTGTACAAATGTGGATATAATCGGGTTGGTTGTATCGGTTGTCCGCTTGCGTCAAAGAAACGGAGGGAAAAAGAAATGTATGATTTTCCAAAGTACAAGCAAGCCTATATACGTGCTTTTGACAGAATGATTGAGGAACGCAAGAGGCGCGGAAAAGATGCGAAGTGGAGTTGCGGCGAAGAAGTTTATCTATGGTGGATGCAAGACAACAATGTAGTTGGTCAGATGGAATTATCTGATTTTATCGATTATTGAGAAATCATGGAGGACTGCACAATAGCGTGCCAGTTGCTTACATGGGGAAAGTGAGGATGGAAATGGGAAAATTAAATCCGATAAGTAAAGATGATTTAAAAGTCGGAGACGTGGTTGGAATTGCAAGAGAAGTGTGGAGTGGATTTGGATCAGGGTTTAGACACGTCATGGTGTATCCTACGAAGATCATTCGTATAACTCCTAAACGAACTAAAATTGAAACCGACAAGTTTGGGGAGCACGATAAAAATGAAGTGTTTTATAAATATGATTCCGATGCCATAAAAGAAAGTGAAATGGCAAAGAAATTTAAGGAAATCAAAGAAGGCGTATATGCTATTGAAGATTTTAAGTCGAAACGTGGGCTGAGAGTAATTAAAGATGAAGATTTAGATACACTGTCAGAGCACATTAATACAGTTACTGAGATTTTAAAAAGGTATGGAAAGTGAGGACGAAATGACAGAGCAGGAAAAGAAAGAACTTCTGGACGAACTGGAAAAGCGCATGGACGAGAAATACAAAGGTTGTCTTACCAGAGAAGATGTTGCAACCACATTAAAAGCGCCGAGAGAAAAGTGGTTTAAAGATGAGAATGGGAGCGGAGCAAATTCTCTGATGGCGGATGCTTTTGATTCATCTATTATCTCATGGCAGGTTTGGGAAACAATCAGAAAATTAACTTGCGTTATATGTGGTAAGCAGTACGTCAGACAACTTGCAAATGTAGAGAATGCAGATGAGATTGCAGAGAAACTTTGCCAGTTCGTTTATGACTTGAAGATAGATTTTAAGAAGCAGGAGGACGCAGAATGAGAAGTTACACAATAAATCTTCCGAGAGGACTAGAAGTAGATATTTTCAATTTACCAGATAATTTTGTAGAAGAAATCAATCGTGTATTTGGAGAATACACACAGGAGACGGTAAAAGATTATAGAGATTGCGACAGATTAGGATTTATTGACTGTTGCGTAAGACATATTAACGGAAATAAAGACAGCTACGATGTAGTAGATGAAAAAGTAGAAGATTTTATTACCGCTCAGTGGAGAGAATACGGACAGCTTGACAATAAAGACGATGTGTACAGTGCTGATTTTATGGCTGATTGTTACGCAGAAGGTGTACGAAACGCAGTATTGTGCTCTCATTTCGGAACTGACAATCATCACATTTATGACCAGATTCAGAAAGTTCTGGTGCAGGTGATTACAATTGTAATGAATTATCAAGATTAAGGAGGACGCAAAATGTTAATCAGAAGTCAGGATAAAACAGCACTGGTAAAGTTTGAAAACATTGTAATCAATCTGAAACTCCCAGATTCATTGAATATTATATGTTGGAGTTTGCAGGATGCACAGAGAAGTGGAGGATATTTTATTTTAGGAAAATATTCCACCAAAGAAAAAGCCATGAAAGTACTGGATATGATTCAAGATGCATACATGGAATACAAATCTGGTGAAATTGTTGGCAATGGGTTAGCGGGATCAGCATACACAGGAAACTATGATACAAAAGAAAGTGTGGCACATGAAATTGCTGTATTAAAAGGCTATGGAAATGAGATAAGAAAATCAATCCTGTTTCAGATGCCAGAAGATAGTGAGGTAGAAGCATGAAGTACAGAAAGAAGCCAGTTGTAATTGATGCAGTACAGTGGACTGGTACAAATCATCGAGAAATGTTCGATTTTCTGACGGACTATCAGTGTACGGACCAGTACATTCCGGCAGAAGGTAAGAATTTCTATATTGACCATCGGAAGGTTCCGGGTGGTCTGGTTATTAAAACACTCGAGGGCGAACATCTGGCGAATATTGGTGATTATATCATCCGCGGTGTCCACGGTGAATTTTATCCATGTAAACCAGATATATTCAGAGAAACTTATGAGGAGGTGGAAGAATGAGCCATATCAAAGACAGACTAAATCAGTACAAGGATAAATATTCAGACTGCTACAAATACGCTGGGGTGTATGTCAAAGTTGTTCAAGATATGATTGAGAAGCTTCAAGACGATCTGGAACAGGACGAGAAAGAAAAAGGGTGGATTCCGGTAAAATATCATCAGATATCAGAAAAAGAACGTGCGGAAGAATTCATTTCAAAAGACATACAATATATGCTTGACTGCAAAATGCCAGATGATGGACAAGAAATATTGGTTACTAACGGAGAAACAACATGGCAAGATACGTGCTTCATTGATTGTGACGGATATTATCTTGATAGCAATTATGATTGGATTGAGATTACGGCATGGCAACCGACTCCAGAGCCATACAAGGAGGGCTGAGGAATGCGGTTAATCGACACAGATAAATTAAAAAAAGATATACTGCTTCAAAATATTTTAGGAGAACCAATACAGAATATTATAGACAGATATATACATATTGTGGACGAGCAACCGACAGCTTTTGATGTGGACAAGGTTGTTGGTGAGTTGAAAAGAGATAAATTCATTGAATCGGAATGTATCTTATCTGATGTACATCAAGGATACAATGCTGGGTTGAGCAGGGCGATAGAAATCGTGAAAGGTGGTGGAGTTGAATGAGAGAAATTCTTTTTAAGGCAAAGCGGATTGATAATGGTAAATGGGCTGAGGGGTGTTTGGTAATAGACCATTCACGGTCAAGCTTATTTGAATATCGAATGCGACCAGTTGAATCAGGTGCTTTATACGCACCACCTATTAATCCAGAAACCATCTGCCAGTTCACAGGACTTTGCGACAAGAATGGAAATAAGATTTGGGAAAATGATATTATCAAATATCATTTCGGAGAAATCTATGCTCCAATCAAATATGGATATTATCAAAATTGTTTTGATTCTCAGAAAACAGAACATCTCGGATTCTATGTAGATTGGACGGGAGACAAATGCCTTAGAAAAGATTTAGGGTATTGGATTAACATGGTAGACGCTATACCAGTTGGAAACATTTTCGACAATCCAGAGTTGTTACAGGAGGAATCAGATGAGTAAATCAGTATTAGTGATGAAAACACCGGAAGATTGTGAATCATGTGTTTTACACGGTGGAATATTCCATTCTTTTTGTAAAATAAATTGTAGATGTATCGAAGACTTAAGCACAAAGCCAGATTGGTGTCCACTTATGGACTTGCCAGAGAAAGACAATGGAGATTATCCAAATAATACGTTTGATGCCGGCTTTGCAGAGGGATGGAACCAGTGTATTGATGAGATTGCAGGAGGAAATTCTGATGATTAATTTAACAGGGAAAAGCGTGTTCGTAAAGACACAGGAAGAATATTTGAGCGTTCTGAAAATAGCAAGGCTTCAGGGATTCACATGGGCGAGAGGAAACCATTTAAACCCTATCAAAATTCCATTCCCAAACATATTGAAATTTTATGACAATAAGAATGCTACTTACAGAGATGCTGAAAGGACATTGTATGAAGCATCTGAAATCGTCGAAGATGAAGAAAAAATCAAGGATGCAGTAAAACTTGTCAGAGCATTTGCTAAAAACCCAGACAGAACAGCATTGACGGAATCATTTATTAAGTCCTTGAAGCTACTTGCAAATACTGTAGAAAGCCAGATGGAAGAGGTGAAGTAGATGAAAATAACTGCAATTGCAAGAGAAGATTTAAGTAATATATATGGCGGCTTAGTTCCGAATGAAATTAAATTAGAACTCAGCGGACAGATCGCACCAGACAGCTATGGTGAACAAATTGGATACTACGATGTAGAAAAAAAGTCCTACGTGTCATATTTCAAGAAAGACAAAGAAGAAGGTAATACAGATTGTTTTGATACCTACAAAAATAGTGGTTGCGTCAAAGAAAAAAGGCATGAAATATATACGGAACGTGATATCAAAGAGGTAATTGATTATTATCTTATGTATGATATCAAGGAAAGCAGTAGGAACGAACCGACTGAAACTGAAGATTATATTAGTCGTGGAATCTATATAAATGGATATCATAAATGTAGATATGAGCTTTTGTTTGCAGCTGATGGAATGACCTCAAGAGTAGTTGTTGAATATAAGACCAATAATGTCCCTATGTATGATTTTATAAAAGGAATGGAAGATGATATATCAGAGATTCTTGAAGATGATTCTTGCGAAGACAATATTTTCTATGGAATTATAAAGAATCATGAAATCATGATGTTTGATGAATTTGCGCGTGGAAACAATGTTGAAATCGAAAATGCAGATGACCTTACTGAAATGCTGGCATCTGTTAGGATGCTCAGTTGCGAGTTCGTTGAAAATGGTTCTAAGTGAGGTGAAGTAGATGGAGAGATTAACAGATTATTCAGACGATGAATGCACATATATCATTGGCGTTGGGAATAAAACTTGCGAAGAATTTTGTAAAAACGCAGTAGATGGATGCAAGAATTGCTATATCCAACAAGTGTTTAAAAAACTTGCTGACTATGAAGACTTGGAAGACCAGGGCTTGCTTGTGAGGTTACCGTGTCCTATTGGTACAACTGTATGGGACATATGCGGCATGGATATTCGAGAAAACGTGGTAAGCGGAATTGAATGCGGCAAAGATGGTAAACAGTTTTTGTGGGCAAACCATGATGAATGGATCGGAGAATTAAATGTTTTGGTATTCCTCACCCGCGAAGAAGCCAAAAAGAAGTTGGAGAAGATGAAGAATGGATGAATATGTTAAAAAGTCAGATGTAATAAAAATCATGGAAAATAATTCTTACATGATAGAAGTATTTGGAGTTAAAAAGAAAATGATTGACGGATTTGCAATGTGTTGTGATTTCGTAGATTTGGAAACTGTTGAGATTGATGAAGATGAGATGGATGAATAAGAATGGACGCTAAAGAAGCAAAAGACATCTTATCAGATATGAGAGACCAGTATTTATGTTTCTTGGGAAATTCAGAAATCAAAGATGAATGGCAGAAGAACTATCTCAAAGAAGCATGGGCGTGTGATTCTGGAGCAAAGGCTCTTGCCGGATTAATCACAGGGATAAAGATTAATAAAGGTGTTATCGCAGAAAGTATTTTGCATTACGGCAAAAATAATCAAAGTACAGTCTGTATGGAAGAATGCGCCGAACTCATCCAGTCAATTAGCAAGGCAAAACGCGGAAAAATCGACCGTGATAACCTAACAGAAGAAATTGCAGATGTGCTTATCTGTATCGAAATGTTAAAGCAAATGTACATGATTTCCGATGAGAAAATTAATAAGTGGATTGAAAAGAAACAGGCGAGAGAAGTAGAAAGGATGGAAAAAAATGAATAAGAAAGAAATCGCAGAGATCAAGAAACAGTTTACACCAGCAAATTGTTCTATTACACGCATTTGTGGTTGTTATGTGGATGCAGAAAAGAATAAGAAAACTAAAATTAAAGAAGCATTCCTGTCTCTTCCAGAGGAAGAAATGTTTAAGTATTTCGACATTTTCAAGAAAACCATGTCTGGCAGACTTGGAAAGAACCTTATGAACTTTGATTTTCCATTAGAACAGGAAAAAGAAAGCGGAACACAGGAATTTCTTATGCGACTCAGAGCAAGTAAGCTTAAAGATGATGAACTTTTGGATGAATTTTATGATAAAGTGATTGAAAGTTATGATTATCACGAAAATTACTACATAATTCTCATTCATGCAGTATATGACATTCCCGGAAAATCTTCTGATGAAACTGAAATGCATGATGCTTCAGTAGAAATCTACGAGCACATTTTGTGCAGTATTTGCCCGGTGAATCTGTCCAAGGCAGGATTGAGCTATGATGCAGCTGAAAATAACATCAAAGACAGAATTCGTGATTGGGTAGTCTCAAGACCAGAAACAGGATTCTTATTCCCTGTATTCAATGATAGAAGCACTGATATTCATGGAACCTTGTATTTCAACAAAAACATAAAGAATATTCATCCAGACTTCATCGAAAACGTTCTTGGCACACCAATTCCACGTATACCGGGAAATGAGATTAATGTCTTTTCAGATTTTATTATGGATAATTTCGAAGGATGTACAACATTTAATTTCACTGAAAGCCTGGTTGAATCGTTACAGGAAGTAAGAGAACAGAAGAAAGACAGCCCAGAGATGATAACTGTATCACGTGATGAAATGGAACAGATTTTTGGATATTGCAGAATTCCAGACGAGAAATTATCAGATTTCAAAGAAAGCTGGGAAATGTATTTCAGTAATGAGCCTGTTGCCCTTGACAATATTCATAATTCAAAAACTGCAAAAATTGTAACACCAGATGCAACAATCTGCATCCAGCCAGATAAAATTTCTCTGATTGAACTGAAAGAAATAAACGGCGTTCCATCTCTTGTGATTCCGGTAAATGGAGAGCTGAAAATTAATGGAATTGAAGTTAGATTAAAATAAACACTTTTGAAAAATCCAGAGATTGGAGAAAGGAATTTCAAAATTGGCAAATAAAAGAATGTTTACCATGAAAATTGTTGATAGTGATCAATTTTTAAATATGTCAATTGAGGCACAATGTGCATATTTCCAACTATGTATGCGCTCAGATGATGATGGATATTTAAGGAGCTGGAAACGCACAATTAGAATAATAGATGCAAAAGAAGAAGCCGTATCTGAATTAATAAGTAACGAATATTTGGAGAAAAAATCTGAAAATGTGTATAAATTACCATTGTTCAAAGAAACAACAGGATATGGAGAAAGAGATAAACAAAGGCACACTAAAGAATATAAAAAATGGAGAAAAGAGGTGCTTAAAAGAGACAATTATATTTGTCAAATGTGTGGAAAACCAAACTCCAATATTGCACATCATAAAGTAAGGTTTAGAGACTGCTATGAAGATAAAAATATTGTTTATGATATAGGAAACGGAGTTTGTTTATGTAAAAGATGCCATAAAATAGCACATGGAGGGGGCAATTACATTAATGGCTAAAGTAAGCTGGATTAAAATAGAGATTGAAATGTTTAGTAACCGAAAAATTAAGCAAATAAGGAAAATGCCTGAGGGAAACAATATTGTTCTTATTTGGGTAATGCTTTTGACAATGGCCGGCAGATGTAATTCAAACGGAATTATTTTTCTCACTGAAAATATTCCATACACAACAAAAATGCTTGCAGATGAATTGGATTTTGAGGAAAGCATTATTCAATTAGCACTAACAGTTCTGGAAAAGTTCGGGATGATTACCAGAGATTCTGAATTACTTTCTATTCCTGGCTGGGAAGAGCATCAAAGTGCAGACGAATTGGAGAAAATACGAGATCAAAACAGAAAAAGGGTTGCAGAATATCGTGAGCGTCAAAAAAATAAGGTCGCTTTGCTTTGCAAGAAAGATGATGTAACGTTACAGAAACGTTACAGTAACATTACTGTAACGGAACAGAATAAGAATAAAGATAAAGATTTAGAATTAGATTTAGATACAGAATTAGATAAAGATAAAGAAAAAGATATAAATGATTTAATAGTATCTAAAGATACTATTCGTCAGACTGACGTCCAACGAACCATTGATGAATGGAATACTCTGGAAGAATTCGGCATTACTCCCGTAAAAAGAATGACACCAAAACGAGAACAGGCAGTGAAAGCTAGAATCCGTCAGAACTGTGTTGAAGATATTCTGGAAGCGATTGAAAATATTCGACGCAGCACATTCCTACAAGGGCAAAATAAAAATGGCTGGATGGTTACGTTTGACTGGTTCTTAAAGCCTGGAAATTTCGCAAAAGTATTTGAAGGGCAATACGCAGACAAGTCTACGAATAGACCGTGCAGCTACATGGAGAAAATCCAAAACAGGGTAAGTGAGGTGGACAATTGGGTATGACAAGGGAAGAATGGGCGGTACTGGTAAAAGCAATGAAAGCCGTATATACTTTACCATCGTTTCTGCCAGATCAGAATGCTTTTGATACATGGTATGGACTTTTGAAAGACATAGATTACAAGCTTTTAAGTTTTGGCTTGAAGAAATATATGCAGACTGAATGGAAAGAGCCTTCAATAGCAGCATTAAGGCAATGCGCACAAAGCCTTGCGCCACAGTCTGACGAACTGAACGAAACAGAAGCTTGGAATCTGGTATCAAGGGCAATTTGGAACTCTATATACCATGCGGAAGAAGAATTTTCTAAACTTCCAGAAATAGTTCAGAAAGCAGTATCAAGTCCGGGGCAGTTAGAAGAATGGGCGAAATCAGGGAATGTAGATGGAAAATGGCTGAGCGTAGTCCAGTCAAATTTTCAGCGTACATATCGGGCAGAAGTGCAAAGAGAACAAGAACGAAGAAAACTAAGCCCAGACCTTTTAAAAATTATAGATTCTGCCAGATTGGGAGGTGTGGAAAAATGCCAGATAGAAAACCATGGAGAGAATTAAAAGGGGCTGAAATAGCAAATTTAAAGCGTAGACAATGCTCGAAATGCGACTATTACAGCAAAAGCGAAAATGCATGGAGTACAAATGCAACCTGTGATTATATCTTGATTGAAAAACATAGCAGAGGATGTGATCCGAGGGATTGTGTTAAAACTGGTATCTTCAAGAAAAAATCGAGAGGAAAATCAAGAGTAAAGCGAGTGATTTTATGAGGAAGATTAGCGAAATGTATAAGCGGTCTGGCGGTACAGCTTATCAGCATATCTGTTCCGATTGCAGATTCTTCTATGGTGATAAGCATCCGCGGTGTTTACAATACGAACTGGAAATTGATTGGAACCCAGATTATATAGCTTGCAAATTTTACAATCTGGAAGAATCTCAGATTGATGGACAGGTCAATATATTTGATTTGTTGTGAAATATGATAATTGTTTTGACCAAAACGGCTAAAATTAATTTTTATGATATTCGTGAATATTGTTATGGTTAAAACAAAATAAGCGCTTAAAATCAAAAAAACAGGCTATCAATAGAAAGGAGGAACAGGAACCGCCGGCCGGCAAAAGGAATTCCCGGTTCCTCCTAAATTTTATGGATGAAATATTGAAATATGCTATTGAGAATGGTATTATAAATCCTGCACATGTACTTGAAGAAATACAAATGAAGAAAAATGAAGAAATATTAAAAAAATATAAAATATGGCAGGGAAAAAACAATAATTGGTATACTTATATTTATGCAAAAAAAAATTCTAGAAAGCTAGTGAAAAGAAGTAGCCGAAAGGGAATTGAAGATTATATTATTGCTTTCGAGAAAGAAAAAACAGAAAAACCTAAAACATTTATGGATGTTTACGAGCATTGGATAGAAATTCAAAAAGAATTTGTGACGGATAACACTTTGTATAAGTATTCTACAGATAGAGCACGTTATTTTGAAAAAAAAGAATTTGTGGAAAAAGAAATTGGGAAAATGACAGAAGAAGACATAAAGGTATTCATTGTCAGAACTGTAAAAGATCAAAAACTTTGCAAAAAAGCGTGTAAAACTTTGTTTGGATATATCAAAAACACAATAGATAGTGCAAGGTCACAACATTTATTGAATTATGATCCTATGGAATTTCTTTCACCTAAAATATTTTATAAATACTGCACGGAGATAGAAAAGCCTTCAAGTCATAATACAATATCAGACCATGAACTTAAACTAATTATTAATCGCTGCAAAAAGGATTTTGATGAACAGCCAGAATACATTCCCTCATACGCAGTATATTTTGCAAGTCTCACAGGGATGAGAGTTGGAGAAATTTCGGCTTTAAAATGGGAAGATATAAATGAAAATTATATATCTATTAATAAATCAGAAAAATACAATAGAAATACAAAAGAATACTATATAGGAAAAACAAAAAATCAAATGAACAGATGGTTTCCTATGACTGGCGAAATTCGAAAACTTTTAATGAAATTAAAATCAGCAGAAATCAGCAATGGGTATATTAGTGAATGGTTGTTTTCAAACGAAAATGGAAGGGTTCATGCTCCTGTAATATCGTCATGCTTAAAAAACAAATGCAGGCAGGAAGGAATAGAAGAAAGAGGAATTCATGCATTTAGAAGAACAATAAATTCTAAACTAAGATGCAATGGAGTATCTGCCACTGTTGCTGCATCGCTGCTCGGGCATACCGAAGAAGTTAATGAAAAATATTATACATTTGATGTTAGCTCTTTGGAAGAAAAAAATAAAATTGTGTCAAAAGTGCAAAGGATTGGATGAATAAGAACATAGGTTCTGATTACCTTTTTGGTTACCTTTGATTACCTCAAGTCTGGAAAGCCTTTAAAATCAAGGGTTTACGGATTAAAACGCGAGCCGTGAGGTCGCAGGTTCAAATCCTGTTGCCCCGATTAATGCAGTAAAATCAAGGGTTTGCGGACTTGGTATGAACGAGTGTTCTGATTACCTTTGATTACCTTTTACAAAAAGTACATATGAAAGGGAAAAGTACATGTGCAAAACAATAAAATCGCAGAGATGCGATTATTTTTTTGCCTTTTTTCGGAAATTGTGTTATGTTCAAGGAAATGGAGGGCGAAATATGCAGATACACACAGCTTATGACGTAATGAAAGAGTTTTTAATCACGGATGCAGACCTCGATGGCAAGTACGGAATCCCTAAAATTCCAAAGACTTTTATTCATCCGGGGAAAGACACTGTAGACTTTGCGGAGAGCTTCAGCCGAAAGATTAAGAACCATCGGGAACTTGATGTAAATTTCTATGTGGATGATGTACAGTTTCAAAGATTATGGAATCAGCCAGACAAGTACATTGAACATTTAAAATGTTTTCATGCAGTCATTATGCCAGATTTCAGCATATCGGTTGGCAAGAATGGAATGCCGTTAGCTATGTGCCTGTGGAATAAATACCGCAATCATGCATTGTCTCACTACATGATCTTGAATGATATTCCAGTAATTCCGAACGTAAACATATTACCAGAATACTGTTGGGATTGGTGTTTTGATGGACTGCCAGAGGGAAGCACAGTTGCCTGTTGCACCAATGGAAGAGTAAAGAGCAAGGCAGCACGGTTGGAATTTTGCGTTGGTTTCAAGGAAATGGAACGCAGATTGAAGCCACTTCGAGTTATCATTGTTGGAAGAATCCCGGAAGAATTGGAAACAGACACGGAAATTATAAACTTTGAAACCAGGAATCAGAAAATTAACAAGGAGGGTATGAATGGGAACAACAACTGACAATTACCAGAGAAAGAAAAAACTTTCAAAGTCCCAAATGAAGAGGACGGAACGTTTAGAGAAATCATCTCACAGAAGATATGGAACACGGAAGAAAGAAGGATTAAATAAATTGTGAATTTTGAATCAATCAGAACTTTACGCTATAGAAATATTTGTGCAAAATTAAAATTTAAGTGGTAACTAGAAAATGCGAGATTTTTTCTGGTTGCCACTTTTTTCCTGGATTTCCTTGATTTTTGGCTGCCAAAATAATTTTGGAATTTAGGAAACATCCACAAGTTAGTTGCAACTATTGAAGCCTTGAACAACTGCGGCTTTTCCGTTGCTACAAATCAACCAGGGACAGAACCAAGCGCCCACAGATAATAGATCATAACAGCAGATGACATATAATGCAGTAATAAAAATACAATAATACTCTTGCAAAATAAGTCTTAAATAGCTTGTAACGTATTTAGCCTATATTTTATTGACTACGATTATAAAACGACTTAAAAAGGCGAATACGGCGTTATACAAGTATATCACAATATAGCCGTATAGCCCTAATTGATATATAGCCCGGTCAACTGCGACAGATCACCGGGAAGCCTGGACAAGCTACGCACATAAGCGGACATAATACGCCCGTTGAAAAGGTACACAAATAAAGCATAGCTGCACATAGCTATACAAGGCTATTATACATCTATAGCCGCAGCTAGTCAATAAACCATGTGACACACTATAAAGCGTTTTAAAGGCTCATAAACGGCTTAAAATTAAACAGTGGCATAAATCCACATTAACAGCATTAAAAGCCATTTACGGATAAAATAGCGCGTTAATTGATTGACTTATTATATTAACTTTGCAAGGTGCATCTGGCAGAATGCCAAAAAACCGCTTGCACGCCGTGAACGTGCTGCCGGACTGGATACCGGGAAGCAGAAAAAGAGCAGTGTTTTTACTGCTCTAAATAATTTACATTTATAACATGAGGCAAGTCCCGGAAAAACTCGGAAAAACCGCCGTCAGTAATATTATACTGGTGGTCAGACGTTGGAATCATGTGGCCATCTTTTATCTCCATGCAGGACAGTTGCAAATGATCCGCTTTTTTAGTTGATCTGTGCAATGCATACCGCATAAAAGAAACCGCCCCAGACTGACAGCGAACCGGCGGCAAGTCATACCAGATCAGCGGAACAGCACCAAAAGAAACAGCATCAAACACTTGTCTAGCGCCCTTTTTTGCGGTTTCTTCGATTTTGTCAACTTCGGAAAAATCACCGCTTTTTATAGCGGCGATTGTTTGCGATTGAGTAGCTTTTTTAATTATTATCATTTTACAACCCTCCAATATTTAGAAAAACAGGTGGGAAAACCCCGCCCGGAATTAATGAGCATTGTTATAATATGCCTGTTCTAATTCGTGGCATTTCTGCCATAGCTCAGCGCTTGAACGCATAACCCTAGAAGCATCAACCCACGAAACATTATCCAATAAATACTCATATTGTTTAATCTCGGGCATAGAGTGCAACCAGTTTTCCCAGTTTACGCGGTCAACATCTGCGGCGTGTTTAATTTTTGCTAGATCAGCCTCCGGAACGTATCCGGGTTTTACATACCACGTAATTTTCCCACAGTCCGCAATATGTGCAATTATTTTATAATCCCCATATTCCTTTACGGCTTTATTACATATTGTTGTACCATTGCCAAGACAGCACATAAACAGTTCAAATTTTTTCATGTTTTTGTTCCTCCTGATTTTATTTTAAAGACTTCCGGAGAAATGCTCCCCGGTACGCTTGCCGGCCTAATTAAAATTAATTTCAAGTGGCTTTATAGTTCCACTTCTCAATTCTTCAAGTGCGATTTTATTTACTTTATTTGTAAAATAATCCACCTTGTAAGAATCAATAATTTTGTTCTGATTGTCCATTCTTTTATAAAACTCTAATGTATCATCTTCCCAGTACCACACAAAATAAGTATGCAAAATGTAATTTTTATCATCATAGACACGTTTGCAACGTCTTTTACTTCCATTCATTAAGAAAATATCTTCTGGTGCTTCTAAAGCGTCATACTCTGCATTTGAACAATGATGTTCTATTTCTTTATATGTCCAGATAACCGCGCCGCCCCATGTATTTTCCCCGGTCACAACTGCTCTTTTAGTTCTCAACCATGCTTGCATATCTTCTTTAGTTCTCCATGCATAGCTACTCATTCCAGCTTTAGAAGCAAAATATTGATAATCTCCGTTGTTTCCTGCTTTTCTATATGACAAATGATATTTATCATGTGTTTTTGTGGAAAACATTTCTTTATTGTCATTACATTCCCACAAATTAACAGTTGCGGTAAAATAAATTCCACCATTTGCGCAAGCCCCAGCATTTCCCCAAGTCCAAAAAGTATTGCTTGACGTGCCCTTATATGTAAATTCATTTTCTTTGTGATGGCTGAATGCACCGCCCGAAGCGCTTCCGCATAACTTATTATCGCAAATACTCAAATGCACCCCGGCATTTTCGCAAAGTTCTATATTTTCTTCTCTCTTCATTGTCGCTGTTGCTTTTGGGAAATATTCCCCATATTCGTTTGTATACTCTACTACATCATATTTTTGAATGGCTTTTACTGAGCGCGTTTCTTCAATCATTTCGATAATGTGGTTTACTTTTTTTACGTCTGATTCTTCAAGTCCGTAATAGCTATCGAAAAGCTCGTTCTCTTTCTTTAATGTTTCAAGTGTGTATTTTTTCATTGTTTTTTACCTTCGCCCTTGTTATAATGAGGCTGCCTTTCTTTTTTAGTTTGGTGCCCGGTTTGGTTTGGAAGTCGACCGGGCTTTTTTATTTTGTCCAGGAACTAGAATTTTTCAATTAATCGTGATCCGTTCCCTATGTCCTCATTGGCTTGAGTGGTTCGGGCGGTTCCGGTTGTTTGTTTCTTTTGTTCCTTTGTTGATATTATAATACCACTAATAATAGTGTATGTCAACACCAAAATTAGTGGTTTTTAAAAATATTTTATATTGCTTTTTGGTGCTAATCCTATTATAATAATGATATAAATATTTGGGAGGTCACAAGATGTTTAAATATAAAATAGATGTTATGAAATCATTATCAGATCACGGTTTTACATCTTCCAGAATGAGAAAAGAAAAGATTCTGAGCGAGGCAACAATGCAGAATTTAAGAAAAGGCAAAGGAATAACAACAGACACATTAAACACAATATGTATTATATTAAGGTGTCAGCCGTCGGATGTTCTGGAGATAGTGCCAACAGACGAAGAAAAAATAAAATACTTTTAAACACTAAAAATAGTGTTGACATACATCATTCACTGATGTATAATAAAGACAGTTAAAGAAGAACAGCACAGCCCCAGACAGGGGTAGATCAGGAGGAAAAATATGAAAGTAAATGAAATGCGCGGAAATCAATTCCTTCCGGGAAACTGTATTTACAGACCGGAGAATTACCCGGAGGACTGGCGGGAACGCCTGGAAGCTGGTGAAGCTATCAGCTACGAAGAGGACGGCAAGCAGTGTCAAATATGGTTAGAGGAAGAAGAGGAAGAAGAAGAGGAAGAATAAAAATAAAGCCCTAGGAAATTATCCCGGGGCTTTTAATATGCTTATTTGTGGCGGCGTAACGACGTTTGAGGGGTTAACAGCCCCGCCGCCAAAGCTGTTAAAATATTAATAGCACAGGTTTTTAATTTTTGTCAAGAAAAATATTTTTTTATTTTTGGTCTTGACTTTCTGAAGAACTTACAGTAACGTTATCAGTAACGACGGTCGCGGGAACTCATGGAGGGGTGGTTATTGTGAAATCGTTTGCACCTGAACAGAATAAAACAGCACCTAACAAGCCAGATCAGCCAGGCATTAAAGCCCGGTAATGGTCTGGTTTTTATTATGTCTAAATGTATTATATATAATATATCTTTTACCCCTCCATAGATTCCTAAGACTAAAGTTTATTAAAAGATATGCTATACAGTACCGTATAATAATATATATAATATAAATATAAATGAAGATTATAATATAATACCACAAATATTATTTATTAATTACTGACAAAATAAAGGGTTTTATTTTATGCAAAATTAAATTTGACAAGATATTAAAAACTGTGTTAAGGTATCAGCAACAAAGAAAACAGAATATTTTATTTAAGTTTTAAGTTTTAGAGAATGTACCCGAACACCCGGAAAACTTCCGGGAATAAGCTTTACCTGGTGACATTCTCTTTTTTTATTTGAAAATTAACGTGTTAAAGTGAGGTGATAATATGAAAGATAATACAGTAAATGTACAAGACGTAGATATTTATTTAGATAATATTAATATATATGCTGACGAATATATAAATACTGTATTATGTATATCACCAGATAACGAAAACTATAAGAAAGAGGTATCAGATAGCTTTGTAGATATGATTTTCTATATTGCAGATCATATACAAAAGCCAAGTAATGACAATATAGAGCTATTAGATAAAATGTTTAATACTTATGTGAGATTATGCAGTAAATATCATGTATTACCAACCCTAGAAGTATTTAGCTTTTTAGTTGGGATTAATCGTACAACGTTTACTGACTGGATGAATGGAGTGTATAGAACAAACTCGTCACATGGTGACACGGCTAAAAAATGGTTTGATATTTGTAAAAATTGTGCAATCAATAGATTGCATAATCAGACCGGAACAAATGCGAATTTGATATTTGTTGCAAAAGCCGCCTACGGTATGGCAGAAACTGCACCAGTGCAAGCTGCGCAGCAGTACGGCGTACCACAGCAGACAGCTCGGCAGATCGCGGAGAAGCACAAAGCAGCGCTGGAGCTTCCGGAGATGGAAAAGCCGGAGTTATAGCACGGAAAACTATATCTTGCAGTTTAGCAATAGTACACACAATATATAGTATGTAGTGATGTTTATTTAGGGTACACCCTAAAAACACATTTCATAAAACACTGTTTTTTGTGCAATATTACAATAGATTTTGTATAGCATTCCCTTGACCACTGCCGAAGGCCTACAATAAACAGCGACCAGGCAAGGGCAGCGGTTCCCATGGGGCGGCGGGCTGACTTGCCAGCGTCCGCACTGGATGACCGGGAGGGGGTATATATAAAACCCCATACAGGTTGAATGAGTAACCCGAATAAAGAACCTATTGTATTTTGTCCTACATATATAAGGAATGATGATATGACAAAAGGAAGGCCAACTACAGACCCAAAGGGAGATTCAATAAGAGTTCGAGTAAATAATGATATGAGAATGCTTCTTGAAAAGGAATCTCTTCGATCTGGAAAAAGTATTTCACAAATTATTAGAGATTTGATAATGAGTTATTTGATTTAGAAATGGGGTCACACAGATAAGGAGGACGTCCTAAACTGCAGCCTCCCATCAAAAAAGAGAACCATTAAGGCTCTCTTTTCAGATCATTGCTATTAAATTTTACTATGATATCTGGAAATGCTTCAACAGAAATTTGACAACCAAGAAAGTCAAGGATGGCTATAAGCTCATATGCAGAAAGCGTTTCTCTGGAAAACTTGTTAGCTAGTGCTTGTGGTGAAGTTCCTAGATGTTCAGCAACTTGAATATTTGTAATTTTTTTCATTTTCATTATTTGTTTAATTTTTTGAGATACCATATAAACACCTCCTACTTACATAATAAACGCAAATGTTATAAAAATCAATTAAAATTCACTTAAACGTGTAATTTGCTATTGAAAACACACACATTATAGTGTATAATTGTTTTATAAAGAAACAGGAGCGTGTATATATGAAAGTAGGATATGTAAGAGTTTCAACAGTAGAGCAAAATGAAGCGAGACAAATTGAAGCAATGAAAGCAGATGGTGTTGAAAGAATTTATATGGATAAAAAATCTGGGAAAGACTTCAATCGTCCAGAGTACCAGAAAATGATTGCTTCTCTTCAAAAAGGTGACATTCTGGTAATCCATTCAATTGACCGTCTTGGAAGAAACTACGAAGAGATTATTGCTGAATGGCGAAAAATCACAAAAGAGATTGAAGCAGATATCATTGTACAGGATATGCCGTTGCTTAATACTACGCAAAATAAAGATTTGACAGGAACACTGATCGCAGACATAGTTTTGCAGCTTCTCTCATATGTAGCTCAAAGAGAGAGAGAAAACACTCGCCAACGTCAAAAAGAAGGCATTGAAATAGCAAAGACGCAAGGCAAATATAAAGGCCGTGCCAAAAAAGAGATAGATAAGGAACTTTTTAAAGAAACTAAACGTAGCTGGCAAAGAGGGGAAATAACAAAAGTACAATTTGCCGAGATTATGGGAGTTTCAAGAAGTACGCTATATAAACTTTTAGAGGGGGATAAAGATGATTGATTTTACAAACAAATGCATTGTTACAGAAAACAATGTTGAATCAGAACAGTTGCTTAAAAAAGCAATAGCTCAAGGGTTCAACTTGCCAAAAGGCCAAAAAGCAATGGAATCGCATAGATACTTTCATTTTATCGGAAGTCCATATAAACATGTTGTAGCTCCTTATGAAGTAAGTTCGAGCGACTTCAACAAGGCGGTTAGATATTCGGAGTTGTTTGGTGAC